>Ga0302320_10011726_pt1 | contig 18505 bp, 28 predicted proteins | sample Bog_T0_3_FD_202130 | JGI IMG/M metagenome (GOLD analysis project Ga0302320, IMG submission 202130) | Peat permafrost microbial communities from Stordalen Mire near Abisko, Sweden - Bog_T0_3 | ecosystem: Environmental > Terrestrial > Soil > Wetlands > Peat | place: Sweden: Abisko, Stordalen Mire...
GGCGTGATACGTATACCAGGGAACTACGGTCAGGATCGGGCAGCGGCGGATTGCAAAACTGCTGGGGCTGCACGTGGAGACCGTCAATCTGGCGGTCCATGAACTGGAAGACCGCCAGCACATTGTCATCAGGGGCAAGGGCAAGGCTCGACGCCTGTACCATCTGGCGTCGTTCGTCTTCGGCAAGAAGCAGCGAGCCGGCATCGAAGAGGTCATCAGCAGCCCCAGTGGAGGGCGCCGGTTCGCCAGCGTGAGGAGGGCCTGATGGAATCGCGGTTGAAAGTCCAAACGGTTGGCCATAGTTTCGCCACAGGTGGCCCACGTTCGCTCCGGTGGCACGGGGTTGGCTGGTTGCGCCAGGACGCCGCGGGGTGGGCGGGAATTGGCCCCGAAAGCAGAAAAGGCCGCCGCGGCCGAAGCCGGGCGGGCGGAAAGGGGGCCGTGTGATGCTATGCGTTGATCCGGTAGGTACGCTCGCCGCCCTCCGGCTTGAAGGACTCGACGGTGTACCCGGCCTTCTTCATCGCGCCGGCCATGAAGCCGCGAACGGTGTGCCGCTGCCAGCCCATCTTGTCCATGATCTCTTCCAGGGTGGCGCCGTTCTTCCGCTGCAGCATGGCGACCACCTGAGCCGTCTTGCTGCCCTCGCGCGGACCGGCAGCTTCCGCCTTGGCGGCCCGGTTGGCCTTGGGCGCGTTCTTGGCGGGGCTGGCCTTCTTGGTCGCCTTGGCTCTCGCGGGCGCGCCCTTGGCGGCCTGTGCGCCACCCTTGGCCTTCTTATCGGCCTTCGGCTTCGCGGACTCCGCCTTGGGCTTGGCGGCCTCTCCGAGGCCCTGAATGCGTGCCCAGATGCGGCTGATGGCGGCCTTGGGGCTCTTGAACTTCTCGACAGCCACCCCTCCCGCCAAGCTGTTCCAGATCGCTACCAGGCGCTCGGCCGGCCAGGCGGCGGCCAGTTGTGCCAGTTCCTTTTGGCAGGTGAAGGTGTCAAAGGGGGTCTGAGTGGTGGCAGCGGCCTCTTCCGGGGTCGAAAACGCCACGATTTCGTTCTCTTCGTTAATCGTAAAAGTCGTCATAATCGTTCTCCTTTTGGTCCGCGCTCTTGCGGCCATCACATGGATCACTCCGAAGTGCTTGAAAAGCAAGGCAATTTCGATCTAAATCGACGATGGCGAAGGATTGGCGATGTGCCTGGCGCGGGTGTCACCAAATGTCAGGAAATGTCACGAAACTGAAGCCCAAGCAAGAGGAAGCCGTCATTGCGCTACTGTCGAACCGGACGGTGGAAGACGCCGCCCACGCCGTCAAGATCACACCCAGAACGCTTTATCGATGGCTGAAGGAGCCGGACTTCGACGCTGCGTACAGGAAGGCACGCAGGACGGCATTCGGACAATGCACGGCCCGGTTGCAGCAGGCGTCGAGTGCGGCGGTTTCGGCGGTGTTGAAGATCCTCGTGGACCTGAGCGGGCCGGCGTCGACGCGGCTCCGCGCCGCGGACTTAGTGCTGTCACACGCCGCCAAGGCCATCGAGATCGAAGATATCGAAGCGCGCGTGGAGCTCTTGGAAAAAGCCGCAGAAGCATCCAAGGGGGGCCTGTGAAACGGAAGGTCGGCAGAGCGAACATCCTCCGGCGAATCGAAGAACTCGAATCGCGCTCGGTGGACGGCAGCGGCCTGGTCCTGCACTCGCCGGCGTGGCTGGAGTTCTGGATGCGGCAGTATCATCTCATTGAGACCGGCCAGGAGCATGTTCGCTTTACCCTGGAAGGCGCCCGCGCCGTCATGCAGGCAACCCCGGACAACTACCAGAGCGCGGAGTCCGAAACCCCAGAGGGAGATCTAGCCCCGATTCGAAGCTGAGCCGAGATGGAGCATGTCATGACCAATCTTCAGAGGCGGCTCAAGAAACTCGAAGCACGCAGTGCACCGCCCAAGCCCTTGCGACTCGTGGTTCGATACGAAGGGTGCGATTGGGATGAGCCGGAGGAACCGGAAGCCGGCATCGATGAGAACACGATGGTCGTGGTTGTGCAGTACGTCGACTTTCCCCCCAAAGCACCCCTGGGGCCGACCCGATGAAGGCATTTGCGGGGCAGCCGGACTACCACTCGAATAGCTAGCGATATTCACTCATAACGCTTTGGGGATGAATGGCAATCCGGCGGCACTTTCTGCATACCCAGAGGATTTGCTCGACGATAAGTATGTTCTAGCAACCACCTCGCTCGGCTCAGGCGAGGTGTTCTGCTGCGCCAGGTTCTGCTTTGAGGTCACGTAGCAGCCGGTCGAGAGCCTTCACATAGGACATATGGGTTTACCGGGCGCCTTCGCACCAGGAAGGGTCCACGTTGTTCGTGAGGCCGGAGGTGATGGCGGTGGGCGTCCCTTTGACCGGATCGAAAAACATGAGCTGCTGCACCCAAACGTTGCGTTTCCGGTGTCCGCCTGGAAGAGGCGCGAGGTCCTGCGGGGTAACGTATACGATTTGATCGCGGCGGGGCAGCCAGAACGCGGTGTAGGCGCTCGCGACCGTGCTGAGCTTCATGGTGGCGAGCTTGACCAGGTAATAGTCATCCTGCCGCTGGCCGCTGCCGTCATTAAGGCCTTCCTCCCCGATCAGCAGCCATTTGCCGTCTTCGGTCCAGTCGAGAGAGCGGATCGGAGTTTCGCACTTGCCGATGGTGCCGTGATTGTCGATCGGGCAAGTGTTGACTTGGATCTGGAAATGGCCGATCTGCTTGCCCGACCGCGACACCACCAGAGCCTCCTCGTTGCCGCAGGCTTCGAGCTCTCCCAGCTTCGCGAACTGATCGCAACCCCGCGTCAGCGAACCCGGTTCTTCCTTCGGCTCCGGGGGGGGCCGATGACGCTTTCCTTACCCGTGGCGGGATTCAAGCTCCACAGCCTCACATCGTCGGTTACGTCGGGCGAAGGCGATGTGAACTTGATTATCTGGCCGTCACAGGTGGGATTGTAGTGGTCCCGCGGGGAGTGCGTCAGCGCTTTGAGAACGCCGTCTGCCGGATTCCAGGTCCAGACCTGCTGGTAGCTCGCGCCGTTCTCTTTGTAAATGCGGCGGCTAAAGATCACCCGCCTTCTAGTTCTCCCACCCACCCCATCCCCGAAAATATCCCTGATGCCCTCCAGGTTTTCGGCAGCCGGCGCCAGGAGCCCAGGCAGCCGATCTTGCGTAGAGTCGAATTGCATGCTGGCCAGTTCAGGAACTGCGCGGATGAGTTCTTCCCGATCGCATTCGACGAAAGCTCTGCTCTGCGCCGGCTGCGCCTCCAGCGGAGCGGCGCGCAGTGTCGCCAGCGACCAGAGCAGCACGGCGGCCGAACAGGCGAACAACCGACCCGTCCCAAGAGCCGATCGAGTTTTGCGCATCGGACAGTTTTCCCTTCGCACATTATACGGCTGGCCCGGGAGGTTGCAGGAAAAACGCACCGAATCATTGGCGCTGGGCCCCACTTGGACGTATAACGCCCATCTCGCCATCTGAAGCACTTTCGGTAGGGCGTCCACAAAGGTCAGCGTCGGCAAACCGGCAATGTGGTTGGTAAATACTACTTAGGCGTGGGTGCGGCAATTCGTTTTGCTGGCGCGAGTGCGATTAAGGCTAAGCCGATCACGATGAGGGCCGCCACACCTCCCATTTCTCCTCTTGAGACCATGTTCCGCATTGACTGAGTGCCCATAACGGCGGCATGAGCGAAGCTCGACCATGCTGTAAACGCGATCAGGCTGCGATTCGCCAAGGGGTTGCGTATTGCGAGAAGCAAGAAAACGCCAAGCGTGACATAAAGGCTGAACATCATCGACATCGAAGGATCCTGCCTCGCAAAAATGATCAAAGGATAAGTTAATGCAAGAAAGAGCAAGCCTACCAACGCCAACACAATCTTCAGAGCCACTTCTCGAATCATTTATCCCCCACGTCTGTACTATGCGATCGTGTTCAGTTTTGTTCCGCGAGTACCCATTCAAACCGCCGCGCAGAGTCGGTTGTGCGCGGCCAATTGGCTGGGTGTACCCCGAGTTCGCACCTGGACCGCTCTCGGGGCCCCTTAACACTAGCACCATCTAGGGGGGGAGTGCCGTGCCTCTTGGCTCTAGGCAGGCGTCGCAGCCGGGCGCCGGTTCACTTGGCCGTAACACGCCCAAACCGTGGATCTGGATCTGGCAGCGGGGCTTCCGATATTTGCCGATATCGCTTCCGGCCTTGGATCGGTTCAATCGCGCTGGCCGCAGTGCGCCTGCTGGCGCGAGGGTATTTCGATACCCTGCTCTCCGTGCCCCAGACCGGAGCCCTGTTCTACCTGCTCGCCTTCGGCATGATTTCCCACTGGCGCACCTGGATGTTCCTGGAATACCGCGAGCTTACGTGCGCCTAGTTGATCCTGCCCGAAGGGAACCGGCGGTTACGGCCGGGTGGCCTGAAACACCATCGTTTCGTAGTCGTTCAGCACGTGCATGACGGCTTTGTGGCGAATATCCAGCCCAGCAAGCTGCGGATCGTCGCTCTCGCCGGGCGCGAACTCTTTGATGTCCGCGAAACCGCTGAGTTCCAGGCTTTGTCGCAGGGTCTTGGGATCGTACAGGAATCGATGGCCGAAGCTTCTCATTTCGTAGTTGAGAATCACGCACTCGGGCGAGATGGTCCGCGGCAGCAAATCCGGCCAGTAGCCGCCGCTGATCGCTCCGTTGATGTAAGTCTTCATCTGATCGGTCTTCGCATCCTGGAATAACTGCATCAACCTGACTAGGTTCGGAGTCGCGATCCGAATCTTGCCGCCCGGTTTGAGGGTCCGGCGGCATTCCCGCAACATAAACAACCCGTCGCGGTAGGATAGATGTTCAAACACCTGCTCGGAAAAAACGTACGACAGAACCCCGTCAGGAATCGGGAACGGCTTTGTCGCGTCCAGATACGCTTCGCCGGCTTGCGGCTCGATGTCGGTGTTCAGCCAGTCCCCGAACCCCTGGGCGCCGCCCGCGCCGATCTGCAATTTCTTCACCGCGTGACTGCTCAGGTAACTGGAAATCAGATGGTGGCTTTGAGCCGCCTTCACGCCGTATGCCCCCGCGAGGCCAATCGGCACACTAACCAGAACCACGATACCAAAGAGGAATCGGTTCGGCTTGTTTTTGGTCATATCCTACCTTTCTGAACACCACTTCCTCACCGGGTCGCCGGACCCGGCTCCATAACTTTCGAGCTTGGGCCAGAACGAGGCACCGGCTACAAGGATTCTCCGCAAGTTCCTGATAGATGTTACGGGCACTCGCGGATTCGGTACAAGACTGTCGTAAGGCGATGAACCGCTGCTTCCTAAAGAGAGCAATACCTGGCCCGGGTTTCTCGTCGTATTGGGGCAAACGAGCCAGGTTGGCTGGTGGGAGGCGGCCGATAACAAGCGAGATCGGCGACAACGATGAACCCGGCGCAATGCACGTCGGTGATTGTGGAGAACATGTGCTGGCTGGTTTACTGCGGCGCCATCGCCCACCAGAAAGGCCGGCCGGCCTTCGAGCAGGCACTGGGAAAGTGGGCTACCGCGATGGAGAAGAATCCCATGGCGATCTACACCTTCCTGGCGCGGGATACTGCGACCCTGCTCGACGATATGGGAAAGTACATGGGCGATCAGTCCATTACTGGCTGCGCCTTGAACTACTGGCTCAGTTTCTCGGTTGGCGGCGCCAGTCTCCGGAACCTGGCGGATTACAATCGGGCGAATCCGGTGGGGTACTGAGGGGAATTGCGGAGAATTACACCGTCTACTCGTTTCCGGAAACTACCCCGACGGCACATTGCGGCACCGCAGGCGGGGCACGCCGCAACATCCGCGTTCGGATAGCTGGCGATATTGTGGGGTATCGCCTTGAACCCTTGCCCCACATGGTAGTTGACGCACACCCCCGTTTGAGGGGCTGGTTGTCCAGCCGACAACTCGGATATGGTGAGAAGGAACCATGTCCAAGCTATGCCCGGACTCAGAGATGATCGATGGGATGTGGCGCTTGAAGCTGGCTGAAGCCGAGCGCCGATACATCGAGAACCGAACCCGCGAGAACCGAGTTGAATTCCTGAAAGTGCTCAGAATATTCACCGCGCTGGTGATGCGAGGTGTGATTCCGCGCGAAGTCGGGACGATGAACGACGAACCGAAACCCGTAGATTGAGGGTGACGAGATGGGACTCCGCTTCCAACGCCGCATCAAGGTTTTTCCCGGTGTGCATCTTAACCTCTCGCGTTCCGGTGTTGGCGTTTCGATTGGAGGCCGTGGTGCGCATGTGGGCATCACCGCCCGCGGCCAGCGCTATACCTCGGTAGGGTTGCCAGGTACGGGCCTTTCGTTCCGCGAGTATCAGCCGCCGGCGCCGCGGGTCGCGGTAGCGGGAAACCGCATTGCTCCGCCATCGCCGCGGTGCGATCTGTGCCAGCCGGGCCATGTGCACGTCCATCATGTCGGGTGTGCGCTGGTGTTTCTCGCGGGCCTGGTGGTTTGGGCCTTGTGGCTGCTGGCGCGCTAAAGTTTCGCCAGGTCCGCTCCGTTCGGCCTGGGACCTGCTTGTGCTAACACCAACGTCGATAAACACTCGGTCTCTTGTAGCGCTGGATTTTAAGAATGGCCTTTCGCAGGGTACCGGATATCTTGAAATCCCGGAAATGAAAACCTTCGGGTCGATGCTGCCTTACTTCTTGTGGCATAACTCTGAGATCCCTAATAGGCCAGTCCTCGTCCCACGCTCGCACGATGAACGAGGCCAAGCGCCGCGTGCCCGCCACAGCCAAACAGTTGGCCCATTCCTCACCAACGACGGCACTCTCGCCTTGCCATGCATAAATCGGTTTTGAAAAGTCCACTACAGAACCCATCGATTTCAGCGTCCGCTTGGCCTGTGTTGATAAAGACAGCCATTCATCCGGGTCAGTGCAACTGTGCAGCTTGAAGATCGCCTGTAGAGTTGGGATTCCAATCTTGCCAGCGAAGTAACCGTGGATGACGGCGGAAATGAAAACACCGACATCTTCACCTGGCACGTCTTCTAGGCAGCAAAGACCAGCTTGGTGTCCGGGGACATGATGCATGATCTCAGACATGACATAGAACTGAGGGCCTGAATGCTGGACTGTCCAGCGAATCGTCCGACGTGTCAAAACCTCCTCCAGAAGTTCTGGAGAAGGCTCGGGGTCTATGCTGAACGCCAGTAGTCCTCTGAGGGAGTCCCCATAGTACGCACCTTGCTCATACGCCTTCCTCTTGGCCCAGCGGCTTCCGCATTGCCTTTGGAACTGCTGCCAAGAACGAGCCCAAAGCGAATCGAACAGCTCACGATCAAAAAACTCGTAATAGTGACCCATTGACATAGAGCACCAACGGTCTCATTGTAAAGCGGTTTGGGACTCCAGGAACAACCGCCTTCGGCCCCGGAAAGTCGAAGAGCCCCAGAGAGCCCAGACGGCAGCGCGGACGATACCGAATCCGGCTGACTCTCCCCGCCCCGGTATTTGCTTCGCCACCCCGAGGTAATGTCGACATGGGCTTCCGATATTGCCGCATATCGTGGCGGCGCTCTCCACGGGCGACGGGGCGACTGCAACGCTAACCGTCGCGCATCGGCGCCTATCGATTTTGAGATCGTTGTGCGCAGTCAGCGGCGATTAATTGCCTGCTTGAGGCACTGAGCTTCTTACGTACTTTTGGGCTCTTCTTGCCTTCTACCGACCCGTGGGCCGGCTCTCCGGGCTCATCAGAATAGTAGACGATCTGTCCGTGCATTCGCACTACACCGGCAGTGAGGGCAGCCAAACCCCAGCCCTCCTTAGCCTGCTCCGGGCTGAGTACCGTTTCATAGCCAAGCCCCAATTCTGCCATCTTGTCGCCCACTCGAATCGACATGGGCGACCCGTCTGGGCTATCGTCAAATGCACCCGACGAAATTCGCCAACCGGTCGTAGATGATTCATCCGCAACGCAGAAAACTGGGTTTAGGCGTCGCCAGAGCTCACACGATGGGAGGATTGTCGGATCGTCCACAGATAGAGCGTCCTACCAGGAATCTAAAGATTGCCGAGCACAGCGATTAAACGGTGCGCCACTTGATCCAGCGGTCCATCCCATTCGCTTCCGAGATCGTCCTCGAATGACACTTCAGAGTTTCCCTCTGGGGAGATGTAGACCTCGACATGGGACCCTTTCAGGTGCCATTCAAACTGCACTCCTCCACGGCCCGTTGGCACAACCGCTGGTTTCGGAAAGGGGCGAAACATGATCCGTCCGAGGAAGTCGTATGCACTCAAGTAGGCAGCGGTTGTTAGTGCCCTACCTCCGTAGGAATCCCAGTTTTTCGGGTACTCCCGAAATCGGTGCAACCTTAAGAAAACATCTCCCGCCCAAGATACGGGCACCGTTGGCGCAGTAAGGCGGTACGTTTCCCAAGCGCTCGACTGCGGAGCCGTTAAGCGCACGGTGATCCATCGGGCTTGTCCGGCGATCGGTGGATGGAAATACGCAGTCGACTCCGGCCGGTCGGTGAACTCCTCTACCGGCTGGGCGGAAAGCGTCTCATAGCGTTCGACGGTATCAGGCATACCTCTCCCACACCTCGTGCATCTTTGACGTTGTGACAGTCGCGAAGGTTCGTACGATCCATTCTCGGGCCCGGTCAAAGAATTCAAGAACACCTGGCAGCCCGTCGCCAGCGGGCGCGCCTCGGACCGCCAATGATAAGAGGAACATCGGCACCTCATCCGGCAGCCGATAGACAGACTGGATTGAAAGATGAAGCCGGCCGAACGTAGCGCCAGACTCGTTCTTTAGCACCGTTCTCGTTGTCACTGTTGCGGCCTCTTGCAACGGCAGGGGCGTCTCCGTATATGTCGGATTCCAAAAAGCGAAGACCTCTCCGATTTGTGAGTGACTCTCCCAAACCGCACTTGGAAGAATATGATTGATATACGTGAGCTCGCACTGATTGAAAGTGATCTCCCCGAGATGCTCGCTGGCGACGAATCGCTCGAACGCGTTATAGCTCTGTTCGAATTGCGCTCGAACAAAGGGGTACCGCGGGTAGGCGCCAACACCGTTCACCTGCCTCCAGTTCTGGATAAGTCGATCGGTTTGTATTTGCAAGAGCTGAGCGCCGCTCGTATCGAGCATCCAAATCCTGGGAACTTTGATTTGGTCTACTAACTCTAGCCGGACTTCGGGGCGCAGCAGCCTTGGTGCCCCAAACATCTCAATTGCCGGGTCTAGCGGGGGGTGCTCCTCTGTTCGCGGGTATTCGTTGCGGACCTGCTCCCAGAATGCGCCAATATGGACCGCGCGCATCAATGACAACGGTTCAAATTGGGAGGAGAGAATTACCTCGTTTACCGGCGGCTTTCGGAACTGCGGGAGGCCGCTACTCACAGTTCCTCCTCGGGCACGACGGACTTTTGATCGGATCGATCAGGGTTAATCTTCAGCGCGACGTCCAGCAGAAACTCGATTGCCTTCGACCTGGACGGAAACATTCGCCTGAATCGGTATTCATCGACTCGATCAAGCAGCGACGCCTTGATATTCATGTTCAGCGATTTGGTACCGAGCTTCGCCAATGTAGATAATGTAGCACGTGTAGGCGATGTTGGCCAGCAACAACAAATACACGGTCAACACCGTCTACACGCTCGACTTGAGGCTTCTCACGCTTCAGAGGTAATGTCTAGTGGCTACCGATATTGCCCATTATGAGGACCTAAATGAATGATTTGATTGTAGTTCCGCAAACGAACCAATGGCAAAGACTGAAGGCGCTGGTGCTGGATAGCGTCTCCTCCCCGATCACCAAGCGAGTCTATAACCTTGGCCTGGACGAATTCTTCACCTGGTACGAACAGGAGCCGCGGCCCGGCTTCACGAAGGCTACCGTAAGCGCCTGGCGAGTATCCCTGGAGGCCCGCGCGCTCGGTTCTGTCTCCATCAACGTCCGGATCACCGCCGTCCGCAAGCTGGCGGTCGAGGCGGCCGACAACGGGCTGCTGGCGCCGGAGCTGGCCGCCGGCATCACGCGCGTGAAGGGCGCGAAGTCCATCGGCGTGCGGGTCGGCAACTGGCTGTCGGTCCAGCAGGCCCAAAAGCTACTGAACGCGCCGGACGTATCCACCAAGAAAGGACTGCGCGACCGCGCGATGCTGGCCGTCCTGCTGGGCTGCGGACTGCGCCGGTCCGAGGTGGCGGCGCTGACCCTGAAGCACATCCAGCAGCGCGACAACCGGTGGTGCATTGTGGACCTCATCGGAAAGCACGGGCGCGTGCGCACGATCCCGGTGCCCACCTGGGTGAAGGTTGCCGTCGACGCCTGGACTGCGGCGGCCGAGTTGACAGAAGGCCACGTGCTCCGACCAGTCGGCCGAGGGGACCGCGTGCTGGGCGAGCGCATGACGGAAAAGGTCGTCTGGCAGCTACTTCAGCCCTACGCTGTGGCCGCAGGCGTGCCCGGAATTGCGCCCCATGACCTGAGAAGGTCATGCGCGAAGATGTGTCGCGCGGCCGGCGGAGAGTTGGAACAGATCCAGTTGCTGTTGGGGCACGCGTCGGTCCAGACGACCGAGCGCTACCTGGGAACCAAGCAGGATCTGGTTCACGCGCCGAATGATGGGATTAAGCTGAGGGTCGCTGTTTAGGGGTGTCCTCCGTCGCTGGCCCTTGAGCCGGCCGATTATCGCCGCTCGGTGGTTTTGGCAAGCAGTCCGCGCGCCCTATCTAAACGTTTCTGAATACCCTCCGGGATCGCATATCTATCGCCCTCGTGTTGGCAGTAGCGAGTAAGGATTGCGATCTCCGAAGCATAATCCCGCCGTCTCCTGTAGATGGTTGCCAGTCGTTCGTAATACCAATGTGCCAGTCTCCCCCCGTGGATTTGTGCCTCTTGCTCAATTGCTGCGACCAGCTCAACCAAAACGGGCTCAGCTTCTTCTTCGCGGCCCTCTCGAATCATGGTTTTGACTTCATTGATTTTGACTTCATTGACGTTGAAAACGCGGTCGGCCCTCCTGCCGGTCTTGCGGTAATCCGCGCTGCAATCACATCCGTCGTGAAGGCACGGAACCATCACACCGCCGGGGAACGGTCGGTTAATCGGAATCCAGCCAGCCGCAATCTGAGCTTGGCATTTGTCGCATGCGTCCGTGCCATCAACGCTCCAGCGCTTTTCTTCCATCCCAGCGTCGTGCGCGGTCGCCATGCCCCCCACGTTGTAGGCAGTGTTCCCTGCGGTTTGCGCAATCGTCGCCACCCGCTCGTCGGAGAAGTCCGCAAAAACACTGTGGATCGCGTCCGCGAGCTGATTGAAGCTCCCGCCCGCAGCCCAGGCGTCAGCCAGAGCATTACGCAGTTGAGTGATGCTCGCTTCTGAGAAGTTCCCCGTCAACCTCGTGAGGCTGTGGTCTCGCAGCCATCGGCCCGCTACGTCTTCGCTAACCGTGGCTCCGCTTTTCACTTCCGCCGCGAGCTTGGCCGCCTCACGTTCGATTGCGCCTTTGATCGCTTGGTTGAGATCGTCGTTCTCTCCCCCCGTGATCGGGAAGCGCAAGGGTTGAAGACTCGAAGGCAGCCGAGGCGGCTTCCCCTTCGGTCGCGGGCGGAGGCTATCCACAGGGAGGCGAAGAAACTTCAGGATCCGTTGGAAAACGGACATACCGCCCTTCCTTTCTGTTTTGGGTTGAGACGAACGCCAGGGAGAATCCGCACGCGCCGCAGAAATCGAAGCCCCATCTTGGATTCACCTCACGCCGCGGTTTCGCGTTCGCGTGGGGCTCTCGCCAGGTCCGTTGCATTGATGCTCATGGGATCGCAGCCTCGCCCGTCCGTTGCCTCTCGGCTCGGAGCTTTTCCGCCAACATGGCGGGTTCCGCGTAGAGGGTTTTCATTGTTTTTCGAGTGTCAGGCCGATGGGAATAGTCTTCCCGTCTGGAACCACCGCTTTCTCGACTGTCTTATAGCCGGTCATCTTGATGGTGACCTTGCGGGGAGTGTCGCCCTGCTTCAGCAGCACGAACGCCACGGGTGAAACGCCGGCTTTGTTCCCATCTACGTAAACTTCCGCTCCGGGCGGAGCGGTTACAACAGCGCATCTTGATGCTAGGCCTTTTTGGACCAGATCAGCAAGCTCTTGCTGGCTTTGTGCGTGTCCGACGCTTGCCAGTCCCGCTGCTGCCGCGGGCGAAGCTCTAGCGGCTTCCGAATTCGCGGCTAATTGTTCAAGTGTCGGGTTGGCGGTTGCTGAGACGGGTGTCGGCGGCGATTGCCTAAGCAAACGTTCGGCTTCTGCAACTTGTTCGGAGGCACAGGCCCAAAGGACTGTCGGATGTTGCCCTAAGTACATGCCGACCAGTACCGGGTCCTTAAGCTTTTCCTCAGCCGGCATTGCGTTGCGACTCTCTATCGACGGCGCGACTTTCTTCAACGCGGTACAGGCCGCTAACGAGGGATCTCCGACGATTACCTTGCCGACATCCACCGCGAGCACGCCCATCTCCCAAGCCTCTGAAGCGAGCTGGTAGAAGCGCATTCCGAGCCCGATCGCATTCCGGGCCGGGTCCTTCGTGGGCGATGAGAGGTATCGATCGATCCTGATCTTTGCGTCGAGAACTCTTGGCGCGTATTCGCGGTAAGAGATCCCGCTGTCAGTAACCGACCGCAAAGCCTTGAGCGCGTCCATCGCATCGTCAACGGGTCCCGGCCCTACGACGGGCTGCCGGGCCGGAACCGCGCCGAAATAGATCGCCTGTAGCTTCCCCAGGGGAATTGTGATGGTCTGTCCCCCGACTTCGATTACTGCGCCGGCTGAGGTTGCTTGCTTGAAGATACCATCGATACGTTCTCCGGTCTTGAGTTCGATAGTATCGCCTAGTAGGTTTAGTGTGAAAAGCGCTGGCAAAACCGCGAGCGCGCAGATTCGCACGATTCCTCGGAGGGCGTATTGGATAAGCAAAAGGATGTCGTTCATAGTGATTAGCCTCGTGTATCTCCGGCTTGTGCTTAGCTTCTCGACGGGCGTAATCCTCCGTCTCTATGCGCAAAGCTTTACGGCAGCCCGAACTGAGCTTTGGTGACCAGTTCCCCATCCTGGAACATGGCATTCATGTTTGACCCGTTGCGGTTTTTCCAGGAGTACATGACGGTCGTGTGCCCTGCGAGTTCAGACCGGACCGTTTCTATTCCGTCTGCGCCGATGATTCCTCGAACCTGCTTGTAGCTCATCCCTTTTTGAATTAGCTCGTAGGCTGCCATTGTTACGACGGGCCGATCGATCTGCGGCAGCCGTGCGGTTGATGCGAACGGAAACCCACCGATACTCGAAGTGCTCTGCAGGGCGAAGATGACGCAAGCTGCCACTATCACGAGCAGAATTAGAACTGGGGTCGCCCATGACCGTGAACCGGCTCCGCGTTTCACGAGGGATTCATTGCAGTATCGACATTTTGTGGCCGCGGCTTGGATTGTCTCGGCACAAAACGGGCAGATTCGAGTCTCGCCCTTCAGGTCCGAGAAAGCATGGCCACAATCACACCGAATTGCAGTCGCTGGATTCTCAAGTTTGCAATTTGGGCATTCCATTTGAGTGTTTTGGGCTCCTCCCCCGCTACTTTTTCAAAGGGCGCGATCGCTGTGAATGCGCTTTTAGGTGCGAACTGGAGGCTGGGTCCAGTCAGCGTGGGGGGGTGTTGAGTGACTGGCTCCGCAACGAAGGTATGGGTGGAGGCGCACTTTCGCGAAGCTACTGGGCCAGCAGCCACGGCGTAGGTTACGGCTCCGAAATAGATCGCCTCCACCTTTTCGAGGGGAATCGTGGTCGCTTGGCCGCCGACTTCGATCACCGCGCCGGCCGGGGTTGCCTGCTTGAATACGCCATCGATGGGCTCGCCGGTCTTTCGTTCGATAGTGTCGTATCGGAGGTCCCCTGCGAAGAATGAAACCAGGACAGCAAGCATATACATCCGGGTCATTTTTCCATCGCCTTTTCTGGTCAGAGCGTGGAACAAGTGGGCCTCCGCTCCCGCATTAGTTTAACTCTAATTGCTATTCAAAGGAGGTGATATTTACTGGCTGCAGTGGAAGGGGCACTCGAAGTTCCAGACTCTTGGTAGGTGAACGACCTACTGGTACTACTGGGAAAGCGCGTCCATGAGCTTCGGGCGGGCCAAGAAATGGTCGCAGGAGGAGTTCGCCCACGTCAGCGGGCTCCACCGGACCTACATCGGCCAAATCGAGCGCGGCGAGAAGAACATCAGCTTCGACAACCTGTCGAAGGTCGCCGGTGTGCTCGGCGTGACCCTTTCGGAGCTGCTCTCTGGGTTGGAAGATGGCAGCGCGTTGGGTGGGGCCTCGAAGGGCGCGTCGCTACCGGGGACTGAGAGGATCTTTCAGGGCGCCCGCCGAGCACTTGAATTGAAAAGACTTGCGAGGCGTTTGAGGCTCCAAAACAGTGCATTAAATCAGACGATTCAGGCGCTCGACGAGCTTGCCGCTCGAAGCACTCCAACACGCACGGGCTCCGGCGACCGATCAACAAACCGGCGCCGCCGCACTCCCAGCAGATAGAAGCTAAGGGGGACAATCCTGGGCGCCTCCTCCCCAGCCGATGCCCTTGACGACCCGCACTGCCGCTGACCGGGCAGGGGTCCCCAGCCTTCGCCTCGGTTCATGGTGTCGGAAGTGGGCGGCCAACTCCTCGGCTACAACCTCGTTCGGAAACGTCTCAACAGCAATTCGCAACCGTCGAGCGTAGTGCCATAATTGGAACGAATCGGAGATGCGGACGTGAATGTCGAAGAAGGTATGCTCCGGGTGGGGAATTTGTTTGTCCCTAGGGGCAAATCCTCGATCCTAGTTCTTCACTCCATGTTTGCTCTCGTAGTCGGGGCTGGCCTCTTCCCGGCTGCGAGGGCACAGTTTGTGCAGCAGGGTGCGAAACTGGTCGGCACGGGTGCTGTCGGACGAGCATCGCAAGGCAGCTCCGTGGCGCTGTCCGCGGACGGGAGTGCTGTCATTGTGGGCGGTTCTGGTGACAACCCGCCCCCGGCTGTCGGCGGAGCTGGCGGCGGACCTGCGGCCGGAGCAGCGTGGGTGTTTGTTTTGTATGCCTTCTCTTCTGGCCCCTTCATCGCCTCAGGCGGCGTGGTGAACGGCGCAAACTTTCTGCCGGGAATCGCGCCGGGAACCTGGATTACGATCCAGGGAGTGAACCTATCCACCACCACGCGAACCTGGACCTATTCGGATTTTTCGGGGAACAATCTGCCAATGCAGTTGGACGGCGTCAGCGTCACCGTAGACGGAAAGCCGGCTTACGTCTATTTCATCAGCCCAACACAGTTAAACGTCCTCAGCCCAGATGACGCCACGCAAGGGGCGGTGCCGGTTCAGGTCACGACCGCCGGCAGAATAAGCAACGTCGTAGACGCCATCGAAACCGCCCTCTCGCCAGCACTGTTCACATTCAGCCCGCAAGGGGGGAAATATGCCGCTGCGGTTCGCGCTGATGGCGTTTACATCGCTCCACCGAATCTCATTTCTGGTGTGGTCACAGTGCCCGCCCATCCTGGCGACATCATCCTCCTCTTCGGCACCGGTTTCGGCCCCACCACGCCCCCAAGCCCGATCGGCCAATTGATCAACCCTGCGCCCCTGGCAGGTCAGGTGACCGTGCAAATCGGCGGCGTAACGGCGAACACGCAGTTTGCTGGCATCGTCACCCCCGGACTCTACCAGTTCAACGTGGTGGTTCCGAACGTCCCGAACGGCGACAACGCGGTCTCAATACCGATCGGCGGCAGTTCCTCTCAGCCGAACGTGTTTCTGCCCGTCCAACAGTGACACCTTCGTTACCGCACCACTGAGCACTTGCATGACTGCGCGGAAGACGATGCTGGCGCTCGACGGGCCTGTTCAGCGTGCTGGCCCGAAGGCGGAGAAGGAGTCTGTGGAGTTCGGGTAAAGGAGTCGCTTGTGGGCCGTTATTCCGCAATATCGGAAGCCATTCCGCGGCGCACATCGCAGGACCCGGTTGGCGAATCCCTGGGGGCACTTCAGCTCATCGGCACTATTTTCAATTTCTTCTGTGCCAGATAATTCTGTCTGAGATGGTCGATCTCGCGCAATTCCCCACCATCCTCGTCGCAGTACATCCAGAAGGTCCAACCATTCGTCTGCGGATATGGCCGACCCTCCGGGGCGCCGACCACAGATTTCCGGGCCATACCGGCGGCGGTCGAAAGCGAGTCGTAGACTTGCCCTTCAAATTCAACTTTGCCGTCTGGTCGCACCACGCCGGCCAAATGGACCCCTTTGTATTCCCGTTCGATTCTGAACGGTGTTCGGATGAGACCGGCCTCAATTAGCTTGTCAACCGTCGCATCGCCCGCCATCGCCTGACCCGCCTTCTGGCGCTTTGCCCCGACGGTTGCCAGCGGCCGCATTCTACCGACAGCCGGCACAGGGAAGTCGATTCGGATCTTCGCCCGCTTCAGCGACGCGCGAACTTCGGAGGGCGTGACGCCCTTCGCCTTTTTGCATACCAAGCGGATCAGGCCGGAGTCCTCGTTCGCCAGCAGCGCCTCAATACTGCGGCTGACGTTGCCGTCAATGAAGTGGACCTTCCACAATTCGTCCAGGAGCCGCCCTTGCATCTGCTCTTTGGAAAGCAGATGAAGGGTGTCCGCTACGTAGCTGGCGTTAGCGGTGTCCGAGACGCAAACGCTTCGAAAGAGTTTCTGTTCCACGTCAACGGCTGCATGGGAATTGTAAATCCGGTACTCATCGCCGTTGGTGAGCGCACACCAACGCACGCCAACGACAGTCGCATAGCTCAGATTCTGCGAAATCCACTTGCGGTCGTTGAGATCCTTTTCCAGGGACTTCGCCTCAATGAAAAGGCACTCGGTACGACTCAGGAACAGAGCGTAGTCAACAGGGTTGTCCTGAGGCTTGCGCCGGTATTCACGCCGGACCTCGTCGATCTCCTGCAAGTCCCAACCGAGCGCCACGAGGATCGGATCGATCAAGGCGGCCTTCGTGTTCTGCTCGCCGATGATCTCCTTCCGATCCCGGATTTGCTGGATTCGCTTCCGAACAACGTCGATTGCATTAGCCAGTCCCGGCCGCACCTGCATCAATCAAATCGCTCCCGTCTCCTAAATTCTCGCCCGCCCGGCTACATCACGCCTTTCGTTATATCACACTGATAGTGTGTAGAACTCATAGTGTTCACGCCGCACCATATAGCTTAAGGTGCGAAGCCCCGACCCGCGCGTACTATTCGGCAGACGCGTCCGCGAACTGCGGATGGAACAGGGCCTTTCCCAGGAACGCCTGGCGGAGCTGTCGAAGCTGCATCGAAACTACATCGGTGGAATCGAGCGAGGTGAACGCAACGTTGGGCTCATCAACATCGTCGAATTGGCGCACGCGTTGCAGGTGAAACCGATAAAGCTTCTTGAGCCGATCCCTTGAGCAAGCCCATTCTCTCGCATTCCCGTGGACTGAATCGGAGACGGGTGTTCGAGCGCCAGCCTGGTTGGATTCTCGGCACGCCTCTACCCAAGTCCGTCTTCCCTTTGCTCGCGTTCCCGTCGTCTCCCCTGTTCCATTACGCCGATCAGGTATGAGTTCGTGGCGGCGCGCGGCTCCTTGGCGAGCGCCCTATAGCGATCAAGCTCCCGCGCCACAAAGGCGTCGTTTTTGCGAAGGGCGGCCAAGCCGCGATCGACCTGGTCGAAGCCGGCGTTGATGTCGAAGAGATGCTTGTAGACTGGCAGCTTCACGCCCTCGGCCCTCGGTCGAACGGTGGCGGGGGTGGCCGCTTGCCCCTTTCCTGGTTCTAGTGCGTTCGATGTCATCGTGGAAATCTCCTGGCGCGGCGGTTCCGCGGTCATGACACTCCTCACTCTGGCGCGACCTGAAGGCAAGTTCGAACTCTCGGTGCGGACGCCTTCGAGGGTGATGAGGAGCGCGCTGAAGTCGCCCCCGGCCGGCGTGGCGACCAACGGCCCAAATTTGCAACTCTCCGAGGCCAAACGGCGCCCGTGTGCGGCCGCGGAGCGCCGGCGGCCACCACAATACCACCGGCGTATCGACGGCGCGACGGCGCGCCCCTGGGCGCGATGTGAGGCAACACTGAACGCCACCGCGGCACGGTGTTCGGCAGTTCGGGTGCCTGGCGAGTCTTCCGGCCCGCCTGGGACGGTCTGCACGCCGTCACTGGGGGGACTTCTGGGGGTACCCCCACGTCCACGATATAGGAAATTCGGGTAAGGACGGGTAAATTTACAATCCAGACAGGGTTTGGGCGTGACGCGGCAACTGGCGTGTTCTGTAGGGGATACGTTGAAACTAAAGGAGATAATCTGGCTCCTCAGGTAGGACTCGAACCTACAACCCTTCGGTTAACAGCCGAATGCTCTACCATTGAGCTACTGAGGAGCAACGTGTTCTTCCATTTAATCAGACC
>Ga0302320_10011728_pt1 | contig 18503 bp, 11 predicted proteins | sample Bog_T0_3_FD_202130 | JGI IMG/M metagenome (GOLD analysis project Ga0302320, IMG submission 202130) | Peat permafrost microbial communities from Stordalen Mire near Abisko, Sweden - Bog_T0_3 | ecosystem: Environmental > Terrestrial > Soil > Wetlands > Peat | place: Sweden: Abisko, Stordalen Mire...
ACCCTCCCCCACAAGGGGGGAGGGAGTCCGCTTGGCGATTCTCATTGTTCGAAAACCGCTCTAGAACCCCTATGCTGACAACTTCCAGTGTCGTTCAGGTTTGAGCTTTTGTCGCCTGGAACCTCAAATTCCAGTTAATGTTTTGTATTTGCAGCGAATTGATTGGCAGGGCGGGCTTTGCGCCCGGGATGATTGGGGGGCTTTCCCCGTTGAGGCGTCCCGCCCGCCGCAGCTGTCAAGTCTGACATGCGTTTTCATGTCTTGAGAAACCACGAATTTACATTTGGTCCTTACGGTAGCCAGTCATATTCGTCGCGAGTCCGCGATGAGATTTCACGGCATAGATTTTCGTATGACGGGACAAGTATCTGAAATTAAAATCACTTCCGGATCGCCCACCCGCGCAGCTGGAGGAGCTTGGCGCAAAATGCGGGCGTTTGAACCGGAACGGGAACGGGCGTTTCAATCCAGCCGACATAAACGGCGCGCCTTGCAGACCTATTGGGCCGGCCTCACCGCCCTCGTCGCCTACAATGCGCTGCTCGTGGCGAATTTCGTTAGCGATCAGATCGAGCCCGCTGCGGTGGCCTCGGTTCTCGTTTGGACGCAAACCCTCGTCACCGCGCCCTGCATTGCACTTCTGCTGGCCTCTCGGCGTTGCCCGGCGCCGCGCGTCCGGGACGCGATGAAGCTCGCCACCTACGCCCTCGTCGTGCTCGGCGCGGTTCTCGTCAATCGCAGCATGAGCGAACCGCTGCTCGACGCCTTCATGCTGGTGCTGATCCCTGTGGTCTGCAATGTCGCGTTGCCGCTTTCCTTCGTGAGCGCCGCCGTCGGTTCGGTCTTCGCGGTCGCCGTCTTCGTCGTCAACGTCGTGACGTCGGCCAAGTTCGCGCCGGAGGCGCAAGGGGCGTTGGCGCTGGTCTATATCGCGACGACGGCGATCACCTTGGTCGCCAATTACCGCTACGAACTCGCCGAGCGCATGCATTATCTGAGTTCCCTGCGCGAGGCGCAGCGCAGCGAGGAAGTCCAGCGCGCCAACGCCGCCTTGGCGACCCTGTCGCGCACCGACTTCCTCACCGGCCTCGCCAACCGTCGGCATATCGACGAGCGGTTCGGGGAGGCGGTGCGGGATTGCCGCGCCGAAAATCGGCCGCTCGCCGTGCTGCTCGCCGACATCGACCATTTCAAAGCCTACAACGACCGCTTCGGCCATTTGCAGGGCGACGATTGCCTGCGCGAGGTCGCCCAGGCGATCGCCGGAATCGTCGAGGCCCACGGCGGCTTCGTCGGCCGCTTCGGCGGCGAGGAATTCGTCGCGGTGTTCAGTTCCTCCGGCTTCGATAGCGCCAGCGCGATCGGCGACCGCATCCGCGGCGCGGTGCTGGCGCTCGCCAAGCCGCATGCCGAAAGCGCCAAATCGCCCTTCGTGACTCTCAGCGTCGGCGTCGCCACGCTCAATCCGGATTGGCCGGAAGACGCGCAGTCGCTGCTGCGGCGCGCCGACGCGGCGCTGTATCGCGCCAAGCGCAACGGCCGCGACCGCACCGAGCTCGACCTGCGAGCGGTCGGGGGGTGAGGGCGGCGATGCTTGGCGACGATGGGTCTCGGGCGGGCAGGCGACGGAGGGCTTGCCTCGACGCTCGGTGTCGGTAGGTTACATGTAACGGGAATTCAAGGTCTTGGCTCCGCCGTTACCCGTCAGGCCTGTGCGCGGAAAGGTTCGCGAACATCGCGCCGCGCGTGCGCGACGATCAGGATTTCATCGACGCCAACTCGGAGCGGGCCGTGGAGTGAAGCGCGGGTCGCGGAACTACCGCAAATTCGCGAAGGCGGGGGCATAGTCGATCTTGTCGCCGCGGGTCGGGAGGGTTGTGCCCAACGACAGGGCCATGAAGTGTGGTCCGGCGTAGGGAGACGGCAAGCCCCCCGCGAGGTCCGCGCGGAAACCAAAACGTTCGTAGTACGTGGGGTCGCCGAGCACGAAGACGGCCTCCCAACCTCGCTTCCTCGCTTGGCTGAGCCCCTCTTCGGCTAGCGAGCGTCCAATTCCCTTTCGTTGAAATTGCGGCGCTACCGACAACGGAGCCAACCCCAGGGCGCGAAACGGAGCAACCATGCGGGAAAACATGACCTGCCTCACAACGACGCCCCCAGCACTGCAACGAGCGAGATAACCGCGTCTGCGTCGGCCCTTAGCTGGCCGACGAGGCGAGCTTCGTCAGTCCGCTGGAAAGCTTGCTCGACGACGGTCGCCACCGCCGGCTCGTCACCTAGCTGCTCGTTCCGGATAATCATCTCGGCGCCTCACCGCCGCCCCATCCCCATCGCCGCCAGGATCGCCTTCGCCCGCCCGCGCCCGAGCAACGTTTCCACATCGAACGGATGCCGCCGGCGCCAGTTCGGCCGCTGGCGGTCGGTTCCCGGCAGGTTGGTGGCGATCGCCTCGCCCGCGAGGTCGTCGAACTGGGCGGCGGCGAGCGCCGAGCCGGAATTGGCGATGAAGGCGTGGAAGGCGGCGGCGAGCGCGTCGGTCATTTCGGCGTCGAGGTCGATCGACTGCGCGTCGAGGGCGCCCGAGCGGCGCAGCGCCGCGATCAATTCGCGCTTCTCGGCGATGCGCTCGGCGATCTCGCGCTGCGCGTCGTTGAGCGACCGCAGCCCGAGCGTGAGTCTTTCGCCGATATCCGCGCCGCGATGCCAGCCCGCCAGGGTCGGCAGGTCGTGGGTGGAGGCGCAGGCGACCGAGAGCGCGGGGTAGTCGACGGGGTCGCGCACGGCGGCGCCGTCGCGCTCGAACCACAGCACGCGCATGCCGAAGATATGGGCGCGCGTGAGTTTGTCACGGAAACCCTCCGGCACGGTGCCGAGGTCCTCGCCGACGATGGCGCAGCGATGGCGCTGGCTCTCCAGCGCGATCTGGCCGATCAGATCGTCGGCGGGAAAGCCGATATAGGCGCCGTCGGCTGGCTTGCCGCCGTCGGGGACGACGAACAGGCGTGTCAGCCCCATCGCATGGTCGATGCGCAACATCCCGGCGTGGCGCATATTGGCGCCATAGAGCGCCGCCAGCCCGCGCCATCCCTCGCGCGCCCCGGCCACCGGATCGGGCGCCGGCAAGCACCAGATCTGGCCTTGCGCCGAGAACGGATCGGGCGGCGCGCCGACGCTGACGCCCTGCATCAACTCGTCCGCGCGCGACCACGCCTCCGCGCCGTCAGGCGCCGAGCCCACTGCCAGATCGCGGTAGAGGCCGATCTCCAGCCCGCCGTTCCCCGCTTTGGCCGCCGCCGCGGCCAACTGCCGGTCGGCGAGCCATTGGCCGAATTTCGCGAAGCCGACGTCGTCGGCGAGTCGCGTTTCCACATCCACCAGCGCCTGGGGCGAGGTGTCGCGCAATTCGGTCGGCCAGCGTTGCCACGCCTGACCCTCGCGCTCGGCCGAAACCGCTTCGAAGATGGCGAAGCGCCGCAGCGATTCTCCGCGTTCGGCCACGAAACGCTCGTAATCGGCGAACAGCGGATCGCCCGGCCGCGCCGCGCGCGCCGTCGCGAAGGCTTGGAAACGCTGACGCAGCGCCTCGCGTTTGAGCGCCCATACGGCGGGATAATCGACATCGGAGAGTTTCGCGAGCGGCGCGAAAGCCTTCGCAAACGGCGCCGCGTCGAACTGCAATCCGTCGTCGGCGAGGACATCGATGAGCAGCGGATCGAGGAAGCGCCGGTCGGAAGGGTGATAGGGGCTCGCGCGGTCGCGATCACTGGGAAACAGCGCATGCATCGGCGAGACGCCGAGGAACGCCGCGCCGCGCGCGCCCGCTCCCGCGCCGGCAACGCCGAGCGCGGTGAAATCGCCGACGCCCTGGTCGTTCGCGCCGCGCCGCAGCGCATACAATTGCGTCGCCAACCCGAAGCGGCGACGCCACACCGCGCGCGAGGAGAAACACTCGGGCGGGGCGACCGTCAGCAGCGAGGCGACGCCGTCGACCTCCAGCCGGTGCCGGCCGATGGGCAATTCCGGCAGTTTCAGCTCGGCCTCGAGGATTTCCCGCCCGTCGGCGAGCGTGACGCGGCGGCCTTCGCCCAATGTCGCTGTGCCGGCGAGCGTCGCGCCGTCCTCGAGTGTGATCGCGCATTCGACATCGCGCATGGGCTCGCCCGGAACGCTGCGCAGCGGCGCAAGGCGCGGCGCATCGAGGCGCAGCGTAACCGAGGCCGGAATCTTGCGCGCGAGCGTCTCGTCCATCAACTTCGACAGCGACTCGCGGGCTTGCGCGGCGCTGCGCGCGGGCAGGCGCATCGCCCCCAGCAGCGCGATCTTGGTTTGCGGCGAAACGACTGTGTGCCGGCCCGAGACCTCCCACCAATCGCCGGCGATTCCGGCCGCGGCGGCGAGCGCCTCGATCTGCTCGTGGTCGGCGGGTCGCGCGCGTCCGCGGCTTTCGTCGCAACGCTCCTCGACGAGCAGCGCGGTCGAGCGTGGGGCGAGCGCTATGAGGTCGGCGAGGTCGCTGGCGACGTCCTGCCGGCTGTCGTCGGCGGTATCGAGTTGGAAGCGCCAGGCGAAACCCGGCCGCGGCGCGGGCAGTGTGAAGCTGCGGCTCTGCGCGGCGCGGTTGAAGGCGAGCGCGACGCGCTCGAAGCCGTCAGACGTTGTCGCCGAGAATACGGCGACGAAATCGTCGCCCGGCGAGGCTTCCCAATGCGCCCCCGTCGTCAGCGGTCCGGTAGCGTCGCGCCATTCGACGTCGGCGAAGTCGTCGCCGACGGGCGGTTCGCCTTTCAACCAGACGAGCGGCCGCAGCGACGGGTGAGCGCGGCGCAGCGCGACGCAGCGGCCGATGAAGTCCGAATATTCGGGCCTTTCCGCGCGCCAGTCGATCCAGGAGATTTCGTTGGCCTGCGCGTAGGCGTTGTTGTTGCCGCGCTGGCTGTGGCCGGTCTCCGAGCCCATGGCGAGCATCGGAACGCCGCGCGAAAAAATGTTGAGGGCGAGGAGATTGCGGATGTCGCGCCGGCGCCATTCGTTGATTCCGGCGTTCTCGGTCGGACCTTCGACGCCGTGGTTCCAGGAATAATTCTCGTTGGTCCCGTCGCGGTTGTCCTCGCCGTTGGCCTCGTTGTGCTTTTGCGAAAAGGCGACGAGATCGGCGAGCGTGAAGCCGTCGTGAGCGGCGACGTAGTTGACGCTCTTGGTCGGGGGCGCGTCGCCGGAGAAGATGTCGCGTGAGCCGGCGAGCCTTGTCGCGAGTTCCCCCCGCGTCGAAAAATCGCCGCGCCAGAAGCGCCGCGCGCCATCGCGGAAGCGATCGTTCCACTCGCCCCAGGAGGCGGGGAACTGGCCCAGCCTGTAGCCGCCCGGGCCGATGTCCCAGGGCTCGGCGATCAGCTTGGCGTGGCTGAGAGCGGGGTGTTCGGCCAGCGCGGCGAGCAGCGGCGCTTTCACGTCGAAGCCGGTCGCGGTGCGGCCGAGCGAAGTGGCGAGGTCGAAACGGAAACCGTCGATTCCGCCCAGAACCATCCAGCGCTCGAGCGCAGCGACGGCCATGTCGACGACCTCGGGACGGTCGAGCGCGACGCAATTGCCGCAACCCATGTCGTTGATGTAGCGTGCGGGATCGTCAGGCAAGAGACGGAAATAGAGCGCGTTGTCGAGCCCGCGCAAGCTCAGCGTGGCTCCGAATTCGTCGCTTTCGCCGTCGTGGTTGAGCACGACGTCGAGCACGACTTCCAGCCCGGCCGCGTGCAGCGCGTCGGTCGCCGCGCGCACCTCTCGCCAGCCGCCCGGCGCGAGGCGCGGATCGGGGCAGCCCCACAGCACCGAATTGTAGCCCCAGGCGTTGGCGAGCCCGAGCGGCGGCAGATGGCGCTCGTCGACGAAGGCGTCGCAAGGCATCAGCTCGAGCGTGGTGACGCCGAGCGCGCGGAAATGTTCGATCAGCTTGGGATCGCCGAGCGCGGCGAACCGGCCGCGCGCCTCGGGCGCAATATTGTCGCTCAGCTTGGAGATTCCGGCGACGTTGAGTTCGTAGAGGACCGTGTTTTCCCAGGAAATACGCGCCTTTCCAGGAGCTGCGAGCGTCGGCGCGAGCGCGACGCATTTGGGCGCCAGCGCCCCGGTGTCGGCGCCGAATTCGGACATCTGCGGATGCAGCGTGAACGGCCGGTCGATTTCGAGCGCGTAAGGGTCGACCAACAACTTGGTCTTGTCGAAACGATGGCCGCGGCCGGGCTCATATGGCCCCTCGGCGCGCAGGCCGTAGCGCGCGCCCGGCTTCAGTCCCGGCAGGGTGGCGCGAAACACGCCGTCGGCGGCGCGCTGCAACTCGACGCGCCCGGTCTCCGTCGCGCCGGCCGCGTCGAACAGACAAACAAACAGCTTGGTTGCGTTTTGCGAAACGACGGCGATCTCGCCGCCGTCCGCGGTGAGCGTAAGCCCGAGCCTTGCGCTCATTGAGCGCGACTCGCGACGAGATTGCGATACAGCGCCGCGTAATGTTTGGCTGGGCCGCGCCAGGAGACGTCGGCGCGCATGCCGTTGAGCCGCAAGCGCCGCATGGTGGCGGGCTCGCGATAGATCGCCAGCGCGCGCTCGAGCGCATGCGAAAGCTCGCTCACCTCGGGCGGATAGAATTGCAGGCCGGTGGCGACGCCCGCCGACAGCGCGGCCTCGTTGGCGTCGATGATCGTATCGGCGAGACCGCCGACGCGCGCCACGATCGGCGCCGCGCCGTAGCGCAGCGCGCAGAGCTGGGTGAGGCCGCAGGGCTCGAAGCGCGAAGGCACGAACAGGAAGTCGACTCCCGCCTGGAGCAGATGCGCCAGCGCTTCGTCATAGCCGAAGAAGCAACCGACCCGTCCGCGGAAGCGTTTGGCCGTTTCGGCGAAGCCTTCCTCGAGCGGCTTCTCGCCGGCGCCGAGCAGCGCGAGCTGGCCGCCGGCTTCAACCAACTCAGGCAACACACGCAACAGCAGATCGAGTCCCTTTTGGCTGGTCAGGCGCGACACCACGCCGAACAGCGGCGCCGCGGCATCCTCCGCGAGGCCGAGACGTTGTTGCAAGGCGATGCGATTGGCTTCGCGCTGGTCCAGCTTGAGCGCCGAAAAATTCTGCGCCAGCGACGTATCGGTTGCCGGATTCCAAACGGAATCGTCGATGCCGTTGAGAATGCCCTGAACGATTCCGGCGCGCGAGCCGATGAGGCCGTCGAGCGCCATGCCGAATTCCGGAGTCATGATCTCCCGCGCATAGGTCGGCGACACCGTGGTGATACGGTCGGCGAGTTGCAGGCCCGCCTTGAGAAACCCGACGCCGCCAAAATATTCGACGCCCTCGATGGTGAGCGCGTGCTCGGGCAGGCGCAGCGAGGGAAAGATTTCCTTCGGATAATGGCCCTGGAACGCGAGGTTGTGAACAGTGACGACCGTGCCCGGACGCGCGCAGAAATCGTAAAACAGATAGGCGACCGACATCGCCGCCTGCCAGTCGTGGGCGTGCATCACGTCGGGCGCGAAGTTGGTCACAGCGCCCTGCGCGATGTCGGCGCCGACGCGCGAGAAGGCGCCGAAGCGCAGGGGATTGTCGGGCCAATCCTTGCCGTCCGGCCCGAGATAGGGATTGCCCGGACGGTCGAACAGGTGTGGCGCCTGAAGCACGAACAGATCGACGCCTTCGGCGCGCACGGCCAGCAATTGCGCCGGCCCGCCAAACAATTCATCGTAGCTGTGGACGACTTGAGCGTCTTTGATGCGCGCCAGCACTTGCGGATAGCCGGGCAGCAACGTGCGCGCTTCCACGCCCTCCCGCGCCAGCGCGCCCGGAAGCGCGCCGGCGACATCGGCGAGGCCCCCGGTCTTGACGAAAGGGTAGGCCTCGGAAGCAATGGAGAGAACGCGCAAAGGTCAGACTCCTAGACGATCGATCATGGCCTTGGTGATCAAGGTCACGCCCTCTTCGGTGCGGCGGAACCGCTTGGCGTCGAGTTCAGGCTCTTCGCCGACCACCAACCCGTCGGGAATGTTCACCTCGGCGTCGATCACGACCTTGTTGAGTCGGCAATGCCGGCCGATGCGCACGTACGGCAGGATGACGGCGTCGTGGACGCGCGAATACGAGTTGATGTGCGCGCCGGTGAACACCAGCGAGCGGGTGATCGAGGCGCCTGAAACGATACAGCCGCCCGACACCAGCGACGACACCGCCTCGCCGCGCCGCCCGTGGACGTCATGCACGAATTTCGCCGGCGGCGTGATTTCCCCATAGGTCCAGATCGGCCACGCCCGGTCGTAGAGATCGAGATCGGGAACCACGTCGGTGAGGTCGATATTGGCCGCCCAATAGGCGTCGACGGTTCCGACGTCGCGCCAATAGATCTGCGACTCCGCATTGGAGACGACGCAAGAGCGCTCGAACGGATGCGCGACCGCTTTGCCCTTCGCGACGATATAAGGGATGATGTCCTTGCCGAAATCGTGCGCCGAATTCGGGTCGGCCGCGTCGCGCTTGAGTTCCTCAATCAGGAATTTGGTCTCGAACACATAGATGCCCATCGAGCACAGCGCGCGGTCGGGCTTGCCCGGCATCGACGGCGGATTCTGCGGCTTCTCCAGGAATGAGATGATGCGGTCGTTGGCGTCGACATGCATGACGCCGAAACCCTTGGCCTCTTCGAGCGTCGCCTCGAGACAACCCACCGTCACGTCGGCCTTCGACTCGACGTGCTGTTGCAGCATCTTCTCGTAGTCCATCTTGTAGATATGGTCGCCGGCGAGGATGACCATGAAATACGGTGCGTAGCTCTCGATGATGTCGATGTTCTGATAGACCGCATCGGCCGTGCCCAGATACCACATGGTCTCCGACACGCGCTGCGAGGCCGGCAGAATGTCGAAGCTCTCGTTGCGCTCGGGCCTGAAGAAGTTCCAGCCGCGTTGCAGATGGCGAATCAGGCTGTGGGCCTTGTATTGGGTCGCCACCGCGATGCGGCGAATGCCGGAGTTGAGCGCATTCGAAAGCGCGAAGTCGATGATGCGCGACTTGCCGCCGAAATAGACCGCGGGTTTGGCGCGCCAATCTGTGAGTTCAAGCAGGCGGCTGCCGCGTCCTCCGGCAAGCACATAAGCCATCGCGTGACGCGAATAGGGCGGCTTCGGCGTCGGTTCCCTGGGCGGTTTCTTGTTGCTCATGAACGCCTCCTCAATTCAACTGATTTTAGGGCGCCGTGCGGCGCCTTCGTCTCACTTACCCTGGTATTCGAGATAGATCGCCGAGAGCGGCGGCAGGGTCACCGCGGCCGAAGCCGCGAAGCCATGGAGCGGCCGGCGTTCGGCGACGACCGCGCCGAAATTGCCGACGTTGGTTCCGCCATAGATCGCACTGTTGGTATTGAGCGTCTCGACCCAGCGGCCGACCGAGGGCAGGCCGATGCGATAGCCGGGTCGCGCCTCGGGGGTAAAGTTGCACACCATCGCGACCGGCGGATCGTATTCGCCGCCCGTGCGCAACCAGGCGAACACCGACTGCGAGTCGTCGTTGACGACGATCCAGCGGAAGCCCTCGGCCTCGCAGTCGCGCGCGTACATCGCCGGATGAGCGCGATAGAACGTATTGAGGTCGCGCACCAGCCGCAGCAAACCCTGATGCGGCGCATGGTCGAGCAACCACCAGGGCAGGGACTCGTTGCAATTCCATTCGCTGGTCTGGCCGAATTCCTGGCCCATGAACAGCAGCTTCTTTCCGGGATGCGCCCACATGAACGCATAATAAGCGCGGGTGTTGGCGAAGCGCTGCCAGTCGTCGCCCGGCATCTTGTAGACCACCGAACGCTTGCCGTAGACGACTTCGTCGTGAGAAATCGGCAGCACGAAATTCTCGCTGAACGCATAGAGCAGCCCGAACGTCATCTTGTCGTGCGACCAGCGCCGATAGATCGGATCGCGCGACATGTAGTCGAGCGTGTCGTGCATCCAGCCCATGTTCCATTTGAAGCCGAAGCCGAGGCCGCCGAGATTGGTCGGCTTCGACACGCCGGCAAACGCCGTCGACTCCTCCGCGATCGTCACCGCGCCCGGGAATTCGCCGTAGACGGCTTCGTTGGCGCGCTTGATAAACCCGATGGCGTCGTAATTCTCATTGCCGCCGTCGGCGTTGGGCAACCATTCGCCAGCCTTGCGCGAGTAGTCGAGATAGAGCATCGAGGCCACGGCGTCGACGCGCAGTCCGTCGATATGGAAGCGGTCGACCCAATAGAGCGCGCTGGCGAGCAGAAAGTTGGCGACTTCCTTGCGGCCGAAGTCGTAGATCGCGGTGTTCCAATCGGGATGGAAGCCCTTGCGCGGATCGGCGTGCTCGTAGAGCGGCTCGCCGTCGAAATGCGACAGGCCATGCGCGTCTGTGGGGAAATGCGCGGGCACCCAGTCGAGGATGACGCCGACTCCCGCCTCATGCGCCTTGTCGACGAAGCGTGCGAAACCCTCCGGCGCGCCAAAGCGTGCGGTCGGCGCGAACAGGCCGATCGGCTGATAGCCCCAGGAATCGTCGAGCGGATGTTCGCTGACCGGCAGCAGTTCGATATGAGTGAAGCCGAGATCCTTGACATAAGCGATCAATTGATCGGCGAGCTCGTCGTAGGTAAGGAAGCCGCCGTCCGCGCCGCGCTTCCATGAGCCTAGATGACACTCGTAGATCGACATCGGCTTGCGCCGCGGCTCGCCCTCGCGCCGCTCGGCCAGATAGGTCGAGTCAGTCCACTCGAAATCGTCGGAATGAGCGACGATCGAGGCGGTCGAGGGCCGATTTTCCGCGGCGAAGGCGAACGGGTCGGCCTTCAACGGCATCAGATCGCCGGAACGGGAAATCACTTCGTATTTGTAGACGGTCCCCGGACCGATATGGGGGACGAAGATCTCCCACAGACCGCTGTCGAGACGCTTGCGCATCTGACAGCGTCGGCCGTCCCATTGGTTGAAGTCGCCGACGACGGAGACGCGCCGGGCGTTGGGCGCCCAGAGCGCGAACAGCACGCCGTCGGAGCCTTCATGGCGGGTCGCATGCGCGCCGAGCCGCTTGTAGAGCTGGCGGTGCGTGCCTTCGAGCAACAGATAATCGTCGAGCGGCCCGAGCGCGGGCCCGAACGCATAAGCGTCCTCATAGGACTCGACGCCCGTCGTGCGCGTCACCTCGAGGCGATAGCTCGGGCGCGCTTCGAGGCCTGCCTCGACTCCCTCGAAGAAGTCGCCCTTGCGTCGTTCGAGGGCGCAAATCAGCTCGCCCTCGCGCGTGAGCGCGCGCACGCCGATAGCGTTGGTCACGAAGGCCCTTATCGCCCATCCCGCCTCGGTCAGATGCGGTCCCAGCACCGCGAACGGGTCTTCATGCCTCGCCGCCGCGATGGCTTCGACGTCGGCGTCATTGGCTCGCCAGATCTCGGTCATGATGCGCGCTCTTTTTGTTGTCGCGCCGGGCCCAAGCCTACAGCGGCTTGAACGGGGCCTGCCAGATTTCGGTGGCGTATTCGGCGATCGTACGATCGGAGGAAAACCAGCCGACGTTCGCAGTATTGATGATGCTTGACTTGATCCACGCCTTGCGATTGCGCCAGGCGACGTCGATGTTCATTTGTGTATTCCAGTAGGCGTCAAAATCGGCGCAGACCAGGAAGTAGTCGTGGTAGCGCAAAATGTCCACGAGGCCGCGATAGCGCTCGCGGTCATCGGGGGAAAACTGCCCCGAGGCGATCGAGTCCAACGCTTCGCGAAGGATCGGCGAGGCTTCGATGCGCTCGACCGAAGAGATGCCCTTGCGCCTGCTGGCTTCGACTTCCGCCGCCGTGAGGCCGAAGATGAAGATGTTGGGATCGCCGACGAGATCGCGCAACTCGACGTTGGCGCCGTCGAGTGTGCCGATGGTGAGCGCGCCGTTGAGCGCCATCTTCATGTTGCCGGTGCCCGAGGCCTCCATACCAGCGGTCGAAATCTGCTCGGAGAGGTCGACAGCGGGAATGATCGCCTCGGCCAGCGACACGTTGTAGTTGGGCAGGAACACCACCTTGAGCAGGCCGCGCACGGTCGGGTCGGAATTGACGGCGCGCGCGACGTCGATGGCGAGTTTGATGATGAGCTTGGCCTGCGTATAGCTCGCTGCCGCCTTGCCAGCGAAGATTTTTACGCGGGGCGCAAAATCAATGGTGGGGTTGGCGCGGATCTCGTTGTAGCGCGCGATCGTCTCGAGGATGTTGAGCAACTGGCGCTTGTATTCGTGAATGCGCTTGATTTGCACGTCGAACAGCGCGTCGGGATCGATGCGTTGGTTGAGCGTGTCGGCGACGACCTGCGACAGCGCGACCTTGTTGGCGCGGCGCGCCAGCGTGAACTGCTCCTGCAGCGAGGAATCCTCGGCGTGTGCGGCCAAGCCCTTGAGAACGTCGGAGTCGAACAGCGCCTTGTCGCCGACAACCGCCCGGATGATCGCGGTGAGCCGGGGATTGCACTCCATCAACCAGCGGCGGAAGGTGATGCCGTTGGTCTTGTTGACGATGCGCCCGGGATAGAGCTCGTTGAGGTCGTGGAACACCGTTTCCCGCATCAGATTGGTGTGCAGTCCCGACACGCCGTTGATCTTGTGCGAGCCGATGAAGGCGAGCGAACCCATGCGCACGCGCCGCCCGCCATGTTCGTCGATCAGCGAAATCGAGGCGAGGGGGCCGTCGGTGATTCCGGCCTTGCGCGCCGCCTCGATATGCGCGGCGTTGATGAGATAGATGATCTGCATGTGGCGCGGCAGCAGGCGCTCCATCAGCGCCACCGGCCAACTCTCCAGCGCTTCCGGCAACAACGTATGGTTGGTGTAGGAGAACACGGACTTGGTGATGTCCCAGGCTTCCTCCCAATCGAGCCGGTTCATGTCGACGAGGATGCGCATCAACTCGGCGATGGCGATGGACGGGTGGGTGTCGTTGAGCTGCACCGACACATGCTGGCCGAGCGTGCGAATGTCGCGGTGCTGGCGCACATGGCGGCGCACGAGATCGAGCAGCGAGGCGGAAGCGAAGAAATATTCCTGACGAAGTCGCAACTCCTGGCCCGCCGGCGTGGCGTCGCTGGGGTAGAGCACTTTTGAAATCGCCTCGGCGCGCACCGTATCGGCGAGCGCGCCGACATAGTCGCCCGCGTTGAACACGTCGAGCTTGAGCGGATCGGGCGCGCGCGCCGACCAAAGGCGCAGCGTATTGACGTGCCGGCCCTGCCAGCCAGCTATCGGCGTGTCGAAAGCGACCGCTTCGACCGTTTCGCCCGGCAGCCAGATATGGCGGGTCCTTTCTTCGTCGGCAGGCGCCGCCTCGACGTAGCCGCCGAAGCCGATGGGGTAGCTGACCTCGGGGCGTTCGAATTCCCACGGGTTGCCGTGGTTCAGCCAATCCTCGGGCGCTTCGTGCTGCCAGCCGCTGCGAATGATCTGACGGAACAGGCCGTTGTCGTAGCGGATGCCATAGCCGTGCGCGGCGATGGAGAGCGTCGCCATGCTGTCCATGAAACAGGCCGCCAACCGGCCGAGACCGCCGTTGCCGAGCGCGGCGTCGGATTCGATGCGCCGCAAGGCGCCGAGATCCTGGCCGAGGCTGGCGAGCGCGGCGCTCATCGGTTCGACGATGCCGATATTGGTCATCGCGTCGAACAGCAGCCGTCCGATGAGGAATTCGAGCGAGAGGTAATAGACGCGTTTGGGCGCCTCGCGGTAGGTGCGGTTGGTCGAATGGTGCCACTGCTCGACGACGATGTCGCGAGTCGCATGGGCGACGGCGAGAAACCAGTCGCGCTGACTGGCGGCGACGGCGTCCTTGCCGACCGTATAGGTTAGCTTCGAGAGCACCAGGGCTTTCAACTCTTCGGCAGTCCGCGGCCTAGCTACGGCCTCGCCCGCCATCGAGTTGGCGTCCGAGTTCAACTGATCCATCGCGTCTTTTCCCTTGCCAGCAATCATCCCACAGCGGACGGCCAAGGGTCGAGCTTAGTAGCGCGGGTTGCCAATCGCCACAAATCTTTCTACCTCCTGGACGTCAGGTTTTTCGATGTATCGTTTCGGGACATTAGGGAAGAGCGGCGATGAAAATAGGCGGAAAGTCGTATCGCACATTGTGGCCGACGCCGCAGGGCGATGCGATCGAGGTGATCGACCAGACGCTGTTGCCGCATCGATTCGCGACTCGGCGCCTCGCCGATCTCGACTCGACGATCCGCGCTATAAAGACGATGGTGGTGCGCGGCGCGCCGCTGATCGGCGCGACAGCGGCCTACGGCTTCGCCATGGCCCTGCGGGCCGATCCGAGCGACGCGGCGCTCGGCGACGCTTTCGAACGGCTATTGGCGAGCCGGCCGACGGCGGTCAATTTGCGCTTTGCCCTCGAGGCGACGCGCGATCTCGTGGCGCCGCTGCCTCCGTCGCAACGCGCAGCCGCAGCCTGGCGCCAAGCGGAGGCCTTGGCCGACGAGGACGTCGACCTGTGCAAGCGGATCGGCGAGGCCGGTTTCGAACGTATCGAAGCGGCCTATCGCCGTACCGGGCGAACGGTGAATGTGCTCACCCATTGCAACGCCGGGTGGCTGGCGACCATCGACTGGGGGACGGCGACGGCGCCGATCTATCTCGCCCATGACCGCGGCGTGCCGGTGCATGTCTGGGTCGACGAGACGCGCCCGCGCAATCAAGGCGCGGCTCTCACCGCCTTCGAACTGGGCGAACATGGCGTGCCGCATACGCTGATCGCCGACAATGCAGGCGGCCATCTCATGCAGCATGGGCGCGTCGATCTCTGCATCGTCGGCGCCGACCGCGTCACCGCGCGCGGCGACGCCGCCAATAAGATCGGCACCTATTTGAAGGCGCTCGCGGCGCGCGCCAACGGCGTGCCGTTCTATGTCGCCGCGCCCTATACGACGATCGATTGGCGCATCGACGACGGAGTCAGGGACATCGAGATCGAGGAACGCGACGGTGCGGAAGTCACGCATATCCAGGGCCGACTCAGCAATGGGGAACTGGCGCTCGTCGAGATCGGCCCGAGCGGCGTGACGGCCGCCAATCCCGCCTTCGATGTGACTCCCGCCGAATTGATCGACGGTTTGTTCACCGATCGCGGCTTCTGCAAGGCCGACAAAGCCTCAATGGCGGCGCTATTCGGGCGTTGATCGCTCGCGCGTTGATCCAGCTCAAACTCACCGCGCGCTCGCCTGGGCAGCATCGCTGCCGCTGCGCCCAGCGTTATGGCGCGGGGGCGACGTTTTCGGTTGGGGACATAGTATTTTGACGCATACCTCCGAAAATGCGGAGACGATCGTCGAGCCGCGCGCCCGTCACAGCGGCATGACGACGCTTTCACTGGGCGCGCTCGGAGTCGTCTACGGCGACATCGGCACTTCGCCGCTCTATGCGATCGACCAGATTTTCTTCGGCCCGGCCGGCGTCGCGCCGACGCCCGATCACGTAATCGGCGCCATTTCGCTGGCGATCTGGACGATCACGCTGATCGTCGCGATCAAATATGCGGCGCTGGTGCTGCGCGCGCAGAACGAGGGCGAGGGCGGCGTTTTCGCCTTGTATGGCCTGCTCCATCCTTACCGGGACCACGGCTATCGTCCCTTCCTGTGGGCGCTGATGCTGGGCGCCGGGCTCATCTTCGGCGACGGCATGATCACGCCGGCCATCTCCGTTGTGTCCGCGGTGGAAGGACTCAACGTCGCCACGCCCGCGCTTGCCAGCTATATCATTCCGATCACGCTGGCGCTGCTGACGCTGCTGTTCGCCATCCAATTCAAGGGTACGACCAAAATCGGCAGGGCGTTCGGGCCGTTGATGGTTGTGTGGTTCGTCGCCATCGCGGCCTTGGGGCTCGTGGCCATCGTCCGGCAGCCCGCCATTCTCGTCGCTTTCAATCCCTGGTATGGACTGGCCTTCCTGTTCCATGCGGGATGGCGCGAGGCGCTGATGATCCTGGCGGCGATGATGCTGGTCGTCACCGGGGGCGAGGCGATGTACGCCGATCTCGGCCATTTCGGCGCGCGGCCGATCCGCATCAGTTGGTTTGCCGTAGTGTTCCCGGCGCTGCTTCTCAATTATCTCGGGCAGGGCGCCTTTCTGCTGTCGGGCGCGCCGGTCGCCGCGGGCAATCTGTTCTATTCGCTGGCGCCCGCGCAATTCGTGCTGCCGATGGTGGTTCTGGCGACGGCGGCGACCATCGTCGCTTCGCAGGCGCTCATTTCCGGCGCCTTTTCGCTCGCCTCTCAGGCGATCGGCCTCGGCCTGTTCCCGCGCCTGGACATCCGCCACACCCATCTGCTGCACGCCGGGCAGATCTACATGCCCTTCATCAACTGGCTGCTCTACGTCGGCTGCGTTGCGCTGGTCGTCGGCTTCGGCTCGGCCTCGGCGCTGGCCGCCGCCTATGGTCTGGCGGTCGCGGGCGTGATGGTGATCACCTCAGTTGCGATGTTCGTCATCGCCCGACGCAAATGGCGCTGGAGCCGGCCGGTCACGTGGTTCGTCTGGGGCGGTCTGACGATCGTGAATGGCGGTTTCCTCGTCGCCTCGTCGGTCAAATTCATGGAGGGCGGCTTCGTTCCGGTCGGCGTCAGCGTCGTCGCCTTTCTGGTCATGGCGACGTGGAAATGGGGGCGCAAGGCGACGTTTGCCGCCTATGCCCGTCATTCGTCGATGACGATGGAAGACGTCGTGGAACTGCACCGTTCCAGTCGCATCTACATGGAGCGCAACGCGCTGCTGATGTCGCCGCATCCGGTGAGATACCCGCAAGACCGGGCGCCGGCGCTGGTGAGCCTGTTCTACGAGCGTTTTGGGCTGCTGCCGCGCAACCTGCTGCTCGTCGAGGTCACGCACCCCAAAATTCCCTATGTGATGGGCAACCGTTACCATGTGACGGTTTTCGACCGTCACCCTGCGCGCGGCAGCGTGATCGGCGTCGAACTGCGCTTCGGCTTCATGGAAGAGCCGAATGTCGAGAAGCGACTCTCCGATCTCGCGCGTCACAAACAGATCGATCTGCCCGCCGACCATGCGAAATGGGGCGTGCATGTGAGCCACGAGAATCTGCTGCAGGAGCGGGGCGCGGCGCCGTGGCGGCGCCTGCGCTTCCTGCTGTTCCAAATGCTGCGCCTCGTCTCGCGCCCGACCTATTACGCCTATGGACTGGGCGACGAAGTGCGACTGACGGCGGAAATCCTGCCGGTCGAAGTGCGCTAGTAGGCTGTTCTAAAATCATATTCTTATCCAGGAAGTCTGCAACTTCTCGGGAATATGCGCTGATCTCAGGCCCGCTTGCCGATCCGGATCATCGTGAACAGGCGCAGCGGCTGAACTTCGCGCCGCTCCAGCCAGAACGCGTCGGGACGCTCGGCGACCCAGTCGCCGATCGTGGCGAACGGGAAGGCGGGATGCCAGCCGAGCCAGCCGGCCTTGCGTTCGAACCACGCCTCGAAGCGGGCGCGCAGGCCCGTCTCGCCGTAAAAATGATTGACGATGACGAGTTCGCCGCCGGGCCGCAGCACATTCCACACGGAATCCAAAACCTGCGTCGGATGCGGCACCACGCTCATCACGAACGGGGCGACCACGCAATCGAAGCTCTGCGGCTGAAACGTCATCGCGCCGGCGTCCATCACGACCAGCGATTTGACGTTGAGCAGGTTGCGGCGACGCACGCGCTGGCGGGCGACCTCGAGCATAGGCGCGCTGATGTCGATTCCCGTCACCAGCGCATGGCCGGGGAGCAGGTCGAGTTCCAGGCCGGTGCCGACGCCTACGACCAGCAACTCGCCGTTGGGCGGCGTCGCCTCTCCCGCCGCGCGTGCCGAAGCGAGACGCCCGAGATGGAAGGGCAGGTCGAAAATCAGATCGTAAACCGGCGCCCAGCGACTGTAGGCGGCTTCCATTCGCGCCTGTTCGTCATGATGCGCATGCGTCGCGTCGTTGCGCGTCATGTCCCCCGCTCCTGTGTCATCCCCAGCACGCCCCCCCGAGCGTGTGGGTCCTTTACGCGCTGCGGCGCCATATTTCAATCTCGGCTTCGCACTGTCGCGGTTCCCCATTCGCTTTGCCGGTATGGCCGAAGAACGAAATTAGATCCCGGTCAGGCGCTCGCGGCGCGACTTCCGCGTCGGGCGAAAGCCTTCAACCCGAACTGCGCGCGCTCACCCCGTTTTCCCCGCCGCCTTCAACGCATCCTCGAGCCGCATCGCCGCCGAGCCCGGTTTCAGCGGCTTCGGTTGGCTCTCGCTCGGCGCCCAGCCGCTGATCCATAGCGTCTCGAAAGTCGCGCGCACCCGGCCGTCAGGGTCGGAATATCGCTCGCAATAAATTTCGGCGCCGCGTGTAAAAACCTTAGCGGAAAGCGGCTTTCGGCTGCGGTCGTGAAGCGCGTTGGTCGCGCCGAGTGCCCGCAAATCGCGCATCAGCGCGAACATGTCGGCGTAGCGCACGACGACGCGGTCGGC
>Ga0302320_10011730_pt1 | contig 18500 bp, 17 predicted proteins | sample Bog_T0_3_FD_202130 | JGI IMG/M metagenome (GOLD analysis project Ga0302320, IMG submission 202130) | Peat permafrost microbial communities from Stordalen Mire near Abisko, Sweden - Bog_T0_3 | ecosystem: Environmental > Terrestrial > Soil > Wetlands > Peat | place: Sweden: Abisko, Stordalen Mire...
TCCAAAGCCGCGAGGAGTCGCTGCCACGCCGCAGCGGGATGGAGGCCGGCTCCTCGTCGGCGGAGGGCAAAAGGGGACATTCTCATTTTGCAGAAACTGGGGACATTCTCACTTTGCGTTGACACCGGCGTGGTGTAGAGCGTCAGCACCTGGCTGAACGCCAGCCCGCCGACCATGGCAAATCCCAACGGGCGCCGCAGCTCGGACCCGGCGCCGTGGCCCAGCATCAGTGGCAGCCCCGTCAGCATCGCCGCCATGGTGGTCATCAGGATGGGCCGGAAGCGCAGCAGGCACGCCTGCCGGATTGCCTCCAGCGGCGTGGCGCCGTCGCGGCGCTCCGCGGTGATGGCGAAATCTACCATCATGATGCCGTTCTTCTTCACGATGCCGATGAGCAGGATGACCCCGATCAGCGCGATGACCGACAGATCGTATTTCGCTGCCATCAGCATCAGCAGGGCGCCGACGCCGGCCGACGGCAGCGTGGACAGGATGGTCAGCGGCAGGATGTAGCTCTCGTACAGGATGCCCAGGATGATGTAGACCGTGATCAGCGCGGCGGCGATCAGGTACGGCTGGGTGGACAGCGACGATTGGAACGCCTGCGCGGTGCCCTGGAAGGAGCCCTGAACGGTGAGCGGGGCGCCAAGCCCGCGCACCGCGGCGTTGACGGCGTCCACGGCCTGGCCGAGCGAGGCCCCGGGCGCCAGGTTGAACGAGATCGTCACCGCCGGAAACTGCCCCTGGTGGCTGACCGACAGCGGCGCCACCGGCTGCGTGGTCCATTTCACGAAGGCGGACAGGGGCACCGCCTGCCCGCTGGCGGATTTCACGTAGAGTTTGCCCAGCGTTTCGACGGCCGAGGCATCCCCAGGCTGCACCTCCAGAATCAGGTGGTAGGAGTTCACCTGCGAGAAGTACTGCGTCACCTGGCGCTGGCCGAACGCGTCATAAAGCGTGTCGTCAATCACCTGCGGCTGGATGCCGAAGCGGGCGGCCGCGTCGCGGTCGATGGCCAGCGTTGCCGTGGTTCCGGTCGCCTGCTGGTCGGCCGTGACATCGCGCAGCACCGGAAGGCCCCGCAGCGCCCCGAGGATCTTCGGCGCCCATTTGAACAGATCGTCCAGGTCGGCGTCCTGCAGCGTGTATTGGAACTCAGTCTTGGAGAACCTGCCGCCGACGCGGATGTCCTGGGCCGCCTGGAGGTACAGCGCGCCTCCCGTCACTGCCTCAAGCTTCGGGCGGATGCGGGTGATGAAGTCCTGCGCGGAGCCCAGGGTGCGCTCGTTCCACGGCTTCAGCGAAATGTAAGCGCGCCCGTTGTTCCCGGTCTGGCTTCCCGGCCCGATCGAGGATCCGTAAGCGTCGACATCCGGGTCGGCGGCAACCACGGCGTCGAGCGCCTGCTGTATGCGCCGCATCTCCCCGAAAGAGACATCCTGCGCGGCCTCACTGACCCCGATCACCACACCGGTGTCCTGCGCCGGGAAGAAACCCTTGGGGATGGCGATGTAGAGGTACACGGTCAGCCCAAGCGTGGCGAGGAACACCAGCAGCGTGACGAGCCGGAACCGCAGCGCCACGTCCAGCGAGCGGCGGTAGCCATCGGCCAGCGCCGCGAAGCACGCCTCCACGAACCGGTAGAGCCGGCCGTGCCCGCCCGCGTGGCGGTGCAGGAAGCGGGAGCACATCATCGGCGTCAGGGTCAGCGACACGAAGCAGGAAACCAGCACCGCGACGGTCAGCGTCATGGCGAACTCGCGGAACAGGCGCCCGACGATGCCGCCCATCAGCAGCAGCGGGATGAACACCGCCACCAGGGAAAGGCTGATCGAGACGATGGTGAAGGCGATCTCGCCGGCGCCCTTCAGCGCCGCCTCCATCGGTTTCATGCCAGCCTCGATGTGCCGGTAGATGTTCTCCAGCATCACGATGGCGTCGTCGACCACGAATCCGACCGCGATGGTCAGCGCCATCAGCGACAGGTTGTCCAGGCTGTAGCCCAGCAGGAACATCGCCGCGAACGTGCAGACCAGCGCCACCGGAACGGTGACGGACGGAATCACCGTCGCCCAGACATTCCGCAGGAACAGGAAGATCACCAGCACCACCAGCGCGACGGACAGCACCAGCGTGAACTGGACATCCGCCACGGAGGCGCGGATGGTCTGCGTCCGGTCCATGAGAATGCTGACGTGCACCGCGGGCGGGATGGCCGCCTCCAGCTTCGGCAGCTGCGCCTTGACCCGGTCGACCGTGTCGATGACGTTGGCGCCGGGCTGCTTGAAGACCAGCAGCAGGATGCCCGGCTTGCCGTTCTGGTAGGCCGCCAGGAACGCGTTCTCCGGCCCGTCCACCGCATGCCCGATGTCGCGTATCCGCACCGCGGCGCCGTTGCGATAGGCCAGCACCACGCTGTCGTATTCCGACGCCTTGGTGAGCTGGTCGTTGGCATAGATCGCGAACGACCGGTGTTCCGAGTCGATGCTGCCCTTCGGGGCGTCCGCCGTCGCGTTGACCAGCATCAGGCGGACGTCTTCAAGCGTCATGCCCATGGCGGCGAGCCTGGCGGGGTCCACCTGCACCCGCACGGCGCGCTTCTGCTCGCCGGCGATCACCACCTGCGAGACGCCCTCAATCTGCGACATCTGCTGCGACAGGATGTTGTCGGCATAGTCGTCCGCGGTAATGAGAGGAACCGCATCGGACTGCACCGACATGACCAGGATCGGCGAATCGGACGGGTTCACCTTGGCGTAGGTTGGCGCCGATGGCATGCCCTTCGGCAGCTGGCCGCTGGCCGCGCTGATCGCACCCAGCACGTCGCCGGACGCGGCGTCGATGTTCCTGTCCAGGTCGAACTGGATCACGATCTGCGACTGGCCGGAGACATTCAGCGACGTGAGCTGCGAGACGCCGGCAATCTGTGACAGCTGGCGCTCCAGCGGCTGGGCGACCGTGCCGGCCATGGTTTCCGGGCTGGCTCCGGGGAACCTGGCGGTGACCATGATGGTGGGAAAGTCGACCCGGGGAAGCGGCGCGACCGGCAGGAACGGGTAGGCCGCGATGCCGACGAGGACCAGTGCCGCCATCAGCAGCGATGTGGCCACGGGACGGTGGATGAACGGGGCGGAGATGTTCACCGTCAGCCACCGGCCACGGTTGTGGCGCGCATGCCAGCCTGGAGCCTGGACTGGCCATCGGTGACCACCGTCTGCCCGGCCTCCAGCCCGCTGGAGATGACCGCCATGCCGTCCTCCGTGCGCGCCACCTCCACCGTCCGGCGCGCCACGGTGCCGTCCGGCTGAATGGTGTAGACATACAGGCCGTCCGGACCGTGCTGCACGGCCTGGTCAGGCACGGCGAGCGCATTCCTGTCGGTGCCGATCTGGAGCCGGACGTTGACGAACTGCCCGGGCCAGAGACGGCTGTGCGGGTTCGGGAACACCGCCTTCATCCTGACCGTGCCGGTGCCGCTGTCGATTGTGTTGTCGGGGGTGAGCAGGGTGCCCTGGTCCAGCACGGCCGTGCCGTCGCTGGCGAACGCGGTCACCGGCAGCTCCCCTTTCTCCATCGCCGCGGCGGTGCGCGGCAGGTCGTCCTGCGGCAGGGCGAAAACCACCGCGATCGGCCGGATCTGCGCGATGGTGATGATCGGCGCGGTGTCGGTGGCATGGACCATGTTGCCGGCGTCGATCTGGCGCAGGCCGATCCGGCCCTGCACCGGCGCCGTGACGAAACAGTAGCTGAGGTTGAGATGGGCCGCCTCTTCCGCCGCCGCATCCCCGGCGATCTGGGCGGTGAGTTGCTTGACCATCGCCTGCTGGGTGTCGACCTGCTGGCGGGATGCGTAGTTTTGCCTGGCCAGCGCGGCGTAGCGCGACAGGTCGGCCTGGGCGTTGGCGATCTGCGCCTCGTCCTGCTGCTTTTTCGCCAGCGCCGCGTCGAGCGCCGCCCGGTACGGACGCGGGTCGATGACGGCGATCAGGTCGCCCCGGCTGACGTCCTGTCCCTCCTTCACCGCGACCTGCATCAGCGTGCCGTCCACCCTGGCGCGGACCTGCACCGACTGGAAAGCCTGCACCGTGCCGATGCCGCGGATGTAGGCAGGCACGTCGCGCCGGGTGACTGTTGCGGCCGTGACCGGGACGGCGGCCTGCGCCGGCGCGGCCTGCTGGGCTTGGGACGGGCAGGCCGGGAGGAGCCATGCCGCCAGCAACGCCGCTGGAAGTGCCCGCAGAAGCGGACTTGCCCGGAAGCGCATGCGCCCGGCTTCGGCACATGGGATGCCGGCGGGCGGCGGAACGGCGCCGCCGGCCGCGGCCGGGCAGGTGCATGACATCAGAATCGCCCTATTTTGCTTGCAGAGTTTGCTCCAGGACGGGCCCCTCGGCAAGGAATTCCTGCCCGGTGACACGCAGGGCAGGGCCGGGAAGTTTGCCTGGCGCGGCTGCCGGGCCGCGGTCCGGGCGCCCGGGGCGTGCCCCGGGGGCCAGGGAGTCCGTCCGCCAGGTCAGAGCGTGCGGCGGTAGACGGCGGTTTCGCGCTGCGCGAAGCCGGCCCGCACGTAGAGGCGGTTGGCGGCCTCGCGGGAGGGCCGGGAGGAAAGGTCGACGGTGCGCGCGCCTGCCGCGCTGGCGCGCCTGACAGCACCGAGTGTCAGCATCTCGCCGATCCCCATGTTGCGGGCCGCGCCATCAACCACCACATCCTCGATGATGGCGCGCAGCCCGGTTGGTATGGGGAACATCACCAGGGTCAGCATGCCGACCGCGCGGCCTTCCCCGTCACGGGCCACCAGCAGCGTCGTGGCCGGGGATGCGGTGATCCGCGCAAGCAAATCCAGGGTGAACGGCGCGGCGGTGGACGACAGCTGCCGTGCCAGGGCGGCAACCTCGGCGGCGAGTTCGGGTGTTGCCGAACCCGGAGCGGTGATGGTGATGTCGGTCACGTCGGGCGCCTGTCTGTTGTGAGGGACCAGGGTTTGCCCATGCTGGCGGCCTGTCAAACAACTTCGGAGGCTTGCGCCCCACGATACCGGGATGCCGCCGTGCAGTTTTGTTTGGCTGACCCTGAAGGGGCAGACGGGAGGGGCAGACGTCAGGCGGCGGCGGCCGGCTCCAGGACGTCGCCCAGCTTGTCCAGCAGCCAGTCGACATCATCCGGGTCAAACCCGTCGCATTGCGTCAGGATGCGCGTCATGACGCGGACCCTGTAACGTTCGGCGTCCCGTTCCCTGCCGTCGAGCTCCGTGCTGTCGGCCACCTGGACCGCCGCGCGGATCGCAGCGAGCAGTCTGGGGGGCATTCCGGCCTTTTCCCACAGCGACTTCATGCCGAGCTCGCCGCGGTCATGGATCAGCACGCCAGCGGCCCTGACCTTGACCCTGGCCATTACCGCCAGGGCGCACTCGAAGAATTCAGTGTCCCCCATGCAAACGGCGCGGACAAGCAGGGACGGGGTGATCTCCTGGCGCCCCTGCATCGCGGCTAGTGTCTCCACCAGCTCCTTCTGCTCCGCTTCGCGGCCGATCTGGATGATTGCCCGCTCGCGCCCGTTCAGCACGATTCCGGCTGCGACGTCAGGCGGCAGCTGGTGGTGCGAGACCAGGATCCAGCGCAGGCGCTCCGACACCAGATGGACCAGCCGGACGGCGACCGCAACAGGCAGCGCCTCGCGCCCGATCATCCCGGTGTGGACGGGGTCGCTCGACGAGAACCTGTCCACCGCCTCCTGCAGGCTGGCTTCGGCGATGCGCGCGCCATGGTTCCGCATCAGGGCGGCCACTGCCAGTTCGGAGCCGGTTTTCACCAGCGCGCCGGAAACCTGTCCGGAGACACTCCGCCGGCGCGCGATGGCGTCCTGCTTCGCGGGAGATGCATGCTCCAGCACCAGGAGGAGGAGCTCGTCATCAAGCACGGGGGAATCAACGATGAAGGCCAGCGCAACCGCGTCCACGTCATCCGCCAGCTGGTGCGCCAGGTCGCGCGGCATTCGGGTGGCATGGCGCAGGCTGTGCGACACGGCCGCGCGGACGATGACGGCCACATCCTTCGCCAGGAGGCGCACGATGTCCTCGGCGATGCGCCTTGCACTGTCGGTCAGGCCGGGGCTGATGAGATTGGCCGCGACCTTGGCCGCGACAACGGCGCGCGACTCCGGCGAAGGATCGGACAGCAGGCTGGCAACATCCCGCCCCGCCAGATCACGCTTCACCGGCCTGGCTCCATGAAGCGCGCGGCTTGAGGCCACGGCAGGAAAGCGATGGCTCGCGGGAAGGGCGGGCTACCCGTCCGCGGATCCGGACAGCGTCTGGCCAATGCCTGCCGGGTTGCCGCGGCCGGCCGTGCACGGCGGATGTCCGCATGCTTCGGCCGGTCGGCCTTGCCGCAGATTGCCGCTCCGGCTGACCCGCCCGGGGCGTGAGTGCCGGATTCCATTTGCAATAGCCCGCCTTCCGCATCCAGTGGACAAACCCACGCCGGACAAGACAACAAAATGACCTAAGAATCAGTAAACACCGGGGATAATATTTTCCGTGGCCCGACGGGAGTTCCCCGGGCTTCGCAGGGATGCCTCCGTGACGAAGGCTTTCCGGGCGTCCCATGGCGGCACGCAGCCCCCGGAACGGCGCGGACGGGACATCGGCTCGCCAGAAGACGTCGCAGGACAGCAGAAGGGCGCCATTGCACCACGGCCCACGGCCGCCGCCACCGCCGACGGTTGCCCATGCTGCCGACGATGCCGGCCAGCCCGGCACGCCCCGTCCAGGACCGCGATGGCGGCGGCGTGGGCATGCGTTCTCCAACCCGCGGTTCTCCCGTGGCCCTCCCGGCCCCGTGCCTCGCCGCTGACCGTCGGTCCACCGCGGTCGGCATTGGCGCAGGCCATGTCCGGCGCCATGTTCAGCCGCATGGATGTCATCTTCCGGGATATGGGCGTGAGCGGCATGCCGGGCGGCGACCGGGCGCACCTATGTTGGCGGCAGTCGGAAGTGCCCTGGCGGGACCCCGTGATGGCTGTCTGCTGATGGCGGCCGCGACTTTCCCGCTGGCGGTGGACGCCATGGGCGGCGACCGCGCACCCTCGGTGGTGATCGGGGGGCTGGAAATCGCGGCGGAGCGCCGCCCCGGCGCCCGCTTCCTGCTCATTGGCGACGAGGCCCAGATCGCCCCGCTGCTCGCGCGCCACCGCCGGGCGGCGTCCGCCTGCACCGTCCGGCACGCGCCCGACAAGGTCAGCGGCGGCATGAAGCCGACCCAGGCGCTGCGCAACCGCCGGTCATCGATGCGCATGGCGATTGACGCGGTGGCGAACGGCGAGGCCGCTGGTGTGGTGTCAGCAGGCAACACCGGTGCGCTGCTCGCGCTGTCCAAGATCGTGCTCAAGTCGCTGCCGGGCATCGGCCGGCCGGCGATGGCCGCGATCTGCCCCTCCGCGCGCGGCGACGTGGTGATGCTTGACCTCGGCGCCAACGTCGCGTGCGACACCCGAAATCTGGTGGATTTCGCGGTCATGGGCGACGTGTTCGCCCGCACCGTGCTCGGCCTGACGGCGCCTTCAATCGGCCTGCTCAATATCGGGACAGAAGGAGTGAAGGGCGGCGACACCCTGCGCCAGGCGGCGGACATGCTGCGCGCCAGCCATCTGGCGGCGCAATTCCATGGCTTTGTCGAAGGCGATGACATTGCCGCCGGCACGACCGATGTCATCGTGACCGACGGGTTCACCGGCAACGTGGCGCTGAAGACCGCCGAGGGAGCGCTGAAGCTCGTCGGCGATCTTCTTCGGCAGGTGTTCAGCAGCACATGGGCATCGCGCGTCGCCTATGTGCTGGCCAAGCCCGGTCTCGACCGGATGCGCGAATGGCTCGACCCGCGCCGCTACAACGGCGCCGTGATGCTGGGGCTGAACGGCGTGGTGGTGAAGTCGCACGGCGGCACCGATGCGGAGGGCTTCGCCCACGCGATGGATGTCGCCATGGACATGGTGGTCCACCGTTTCAACGACGGCATCCGCGAGGGCGCATCCCGCATTGCCGGGCTGTCGGCCCCAGATTCCACGCCCACACGCCGCCCAGGTCATCGGGATGCGCCCGCGCCGTTCCTGCCGTCGCCGTCCCGCGCGCACCGTCATGGCGACAGCCCGTCGGCCGATGCCGCCCGGCCCGCTCCTGTTCCTCCACCATGAGGCGCCTGGCGCGCCCCCGCGACCGTCAGCCGCATGCAATGCCCGGCACACCCAATGCCATGTCATCCCCAGGCGTTGGTTGCTGCATGGCAGCAGGCATGCCGGGAATCAGCCGACGACATCCGGCACCCACGCGGAAACCTCTCCGGCGGCAATCAGCCGCAACTCCACGAGGTCATCCTCATCGAAGACCATTTCCGCGATCTTGTAAGGAGGACCGCTGAGCCAGGACGGGTCACGGCGGGCGTCGACGGACCCGTTGGTCCGGACGCCGTCCCGCAGCGTGGCCGTTTCCACCCGGTCCACGCGAATGCCAGCAATGATGCGGCTGCCCACATCCGTGCAGAGCCACAGTGCCCATCCGTTCGTGAAGTAGGTGCCGATTTCGAAGTCGTTGGCTTGCAACGAAAAATGCTCCTTTGGCTCCGCCCGCACTTTCGCACGGGCCAGACTGGCTGCGCCACACCCGTCGGCATGCGGTATGCCGGGACGGCGATCCGGCACGCGGCATGCCGCAGCGAAGCGATCCAGCCATTCCACGCAGACGGAGCAAAAACCGCCTGGAATCCGAATTCCGTTGACGCAATTGTGAACGCACTCTATACAATCCGCAGTTGCAAGGCATACAATTGCAACCGGAGAAAACGCACATGTCAGTCATGGTATCGCTGAAGGACGCCGAGCGGCGCGTGAACTACGGCATTCAGGATTTGGACAGCCTGGCCTCCTCGATAGAGGAAATCGAAACCGCAGCCACACCGGACGTGAGTGCCCTTACGCGGGAAGCGGTTGCACAGGTGCGCCTGACGCACGGCAAGCTTTGCGAACTGTTCACCGCGCTTTACACGACGCGGATGCATTCTTAGCCTGGCGGGCTGGAACAGGCGGTCAGGCCGGCATCCTCCTCCTGCACCCACGGTCACCCGCCAAGATGCCATGCGCGCCATGTTTGGCGCGGGCATCACCGCCTGCGGCACAATTTGTGTTGCCAGCCAGCAAGCAGCAATTACTTCCCTGTTAACGTAATATTATGCGGGATTTAGCGAGCGATGCCGCACATCCGCGCACGAACCCTTTCAAACCGCGTCAAATTGACTATATAACGCTCACGGAAATGTGAGGTGACTGTCGTGGAACTCATGCCTGGGCGGCTCAGCCGGAACGGATTCGCCGCCAGTGTCAGCATCCTTCCAAGCGCGTTCGAGGCGCTGGAAATCGGCGATTACGAAAAGCCGAAGAACCTGCCAGCCTGTTTCGAATGGTGCATCGCCAACGTCGGGATTGGCGGAAACCGCTGGACGATGTCCTGGCCGGACGGTGGCGGCTTGCTTGTCTCCTTTGCTGAAGAGACCGACGCGCGGGCCTTCTTTGCGCAGTGGAACGCCAAGGATCCTGGCCAGGGGCTTCCCGCCGCAGGCGGGTCGGCGGACGCCAGGGAGATTGTATCGCATTGACCGCTGCCTGCCGCATTGGCCGTCCGCCTGCTGACGCCACCTGAGGCAGGCCACCAGCGCGGCTCTCCAGCCGCTTTCCGCGGTTCCGGCGCCATCCGGCGCCGGATTGCGCCGCCATGCCTCGGCTGCCATCTGGAATCCTGGCTTGCCAGCGGCGACGCCGCGGGCTGGCCGTTGCTCCGGTTCGGGATTGCCGCAAACGTCCCCGTAATGGCGGCGCCCCCGGTGGCCGTCCTTGAAGGTCCCCGGTCCGCGGAGCCATCCAGCTTTGCGCGCGGCCCCCGTTCCTGCCCTGGAAGCTGGCCTGGTGCCTGGGCTGGGGTCAGGGCCGGGATGGCACGGCCAGCGCTGGATTCCCGCGCCGCCGAAGGAGCGGTCTTCACCGCCGGGCCACCGGTCCGCTGCGCCTCCCGGTCTCCCGGCTGCCTTTGCTTCAGGTTGACAAGGAAAACATGGTCGGCGGCAACCTGGTGCCGGCCGGCGAATCCGCCGCCATCGCCGCGAAGTTCCTGGCAACCTGGGACGGGTCATCGGCCCGGCGCACCCAGGATTTGCGCGTGCCCGTTCCTCCCGGGCGCTGCGCTGGCAAGCCCGGGCATGCTGGCGATCGCGAAAGCGACGCAGCGCCTGGCGCCTGGCGCCTGGCGCCTGAAGAGAAGACCGACATCTTCTCCTCCTGTCCATCCCGAAACCAATCCAGTCACCGAAGCGTATTTGCGGTCATCGGTGGCGGCCCGCAAGTCCGCCACCGAATCCGGCCAATCCTCAGCAGGGGCGGCCGATACACTGGTAATGGGCACCAGCCGCCCGCATCGCCGCGGGATCCCAGACATTGCGCAGGTCGACGACCACTTTTCCGCGCATGGCCGCCAGCAGCCGGCTCGGGGGCAGGGCGCGGAACTCGTTCCACTCCGTGACCACCACCACCGCGTCGGCGCCGTCCGCCGCGTCCAGCGCATCCCGGCAGTAGACCACCCCGTCGGGCATCACCTTGCGCGCCTGGTCCACCCCCTCCGGGTCGAACGCACGCACCACCGCGCCGTCGCCGACCAGGTGGGTGACGATCGGCACCGACGGAGCATCGCGCATGTCGTCGGTCTCGGGCTTGAACGTCAGGCCGAGGACCGCAATGGTCTTGCCGCGCACCGAGCCGCCGCAGGCGTTGATGACGCGCATCGCCATCGCCGCCTTGCGGGCGTCGTTCGCCGCGACCACGGCTTCCACCACCCGGGTAGGCGCGCCGAGGTCCTGGGCCGAGCGCACCAGCGCCAGGGCGTCCTTGGGGAAGCAGGAACCGCCGTAGCCGGGACCGGCGTGGAGGAACTTGCGCCCGATGCGCCCGTCGAGGCCAATGCCGCGCGCCACGTCATGCACGTCGGCCCCGACCTTCTCGCAGATGTCGGCGATTTCGTTGATGAAGGTGATCTTTGTGGCCAGGAAGGCGTTGGCCGCGTATTTGGTCAGCTCCGCCGTTTCGATGCCCGTGAACACGATGGGCGCCTCGATCAGGAAAAGCGGGCGGTAGAGGCGGCGGAGCACCTCACGTGCCCGTTCGGTCTCCGCCCCGATCACGACGCGGTCAGGGCGCATGAAGTCGCCGATGGCGTTGCCCTCGCGCAGGAACTCAGGGTTCGAGGCCACGTCAAATTCAAGTCCCGGGTTGGCGCCGCGCACGATCTCCGCAATGGTCCGCCCGGTGCCGACCGGCACGGTGGACTTGGTGATGATCACCGCATACCCGGTCAGCGCGCGCGCCACCTGTTCGGCTGCCGCGAACACGTGGCTCAGGTCGGCATGGCCGTCGCCCTTCCGGGTGGGTGTGCCGACGGCTATGAACACTGCCTCCACTCCGGCCACCGCCGCGAGGTCGCCGCCAAAGGAAAGGCGTCCGGCCGCGGTGTTCTCGGCAACCAGCTTGTCGAGACCTGGCTCGTAGATCGGCATGCGGCCGTCAAGCAGCCCCGCCAGCTTGCCGGCGTCGGCTTCAACAACCGCCACTTCCGTGCCGAACTCGGCAAAGCATGCCCCGGAGACAAGGCCCACATAGCCTCCGCCAATCATCGCGATACGCAAAGTTCTTCCCCTTGTTCAAAGGATTTCCACGAGCCGTTAGCCACGCTGTGCGCAACCCGACCGCCGGCATGCAACGGAGGCACCCCACCGGGGCGGCCATCGCCCAAGAGTAGCGGCCCGTCAGCCCGTCAGGAAGCGCAATCTCACCATGATGGCAGCCCCGGTGCCGCTAGCATTTCCTTGCCAAGCACCGGAGACTCCGTCACATTCCGATTGTCCGCCCCATTTCGGGGTAAGCAAGGAGAAACCATGTCTGCACACGGCCATTGGGGAAACGTTGGAAACGGAACCCCCGATGAGATGATTGCATGGAACGCCATCGCGCGGCTCATCAATGCCGGCGGGGTGCCTGCGGCGCAGCAGGCCGGGCGGCTGGCATCCCTGGCGCATGAGGCCGGCTCAGCCGAGGCCGAGGCCGGGGACGTCCTGGCGGAAGGGGACGCACCGGGAGATGCCGGTTACCGGGAGGGCAGCTACTGGCTGGCAATCGACCGGTCCGAGGATCTGCTGCTGGCGGACTGCCGCGGCGGGGAACGTGAGGCAGACCAGCGCAGGGCAGTGCAGGCGCTTTGCGAGGCGGTCCGGGACGCCTACGAGCGGGGGTATCGGGACCAGGCCGGACAAATCCCCGCGGCTGGGCCGGCTGCCTCCCAATAGAAAAAACGGCACGCTTGCGGTTCGCCTTGTGGCGTTGACGCCACCATGCACGGCGGCGGGCGGCCGAATGAATCGGCAGGCCCCACCACAGCAGATCAAGTCCGGCGGCGCTCGCCGCGGGCCGGGCGCGGAAACGTCCGGCAAGCAGACGGCAACCCTGCTGCCATGAACGTATGGGCGGATGTCTGCCCCAGGACGGGACGTTCTCCGCCGGACATGCCATACGGCCAGATTCCTTGATCTGCTGCCAGGAAGGCGGCGGTCCGCACCGGGTTGGCACGCATCCACCCAGCAGGCCGCTTGGCTTCCGTCGCGTGCCCGGCGGACGAAGGCTTCAGCAGGGCAGTCCGTGCGCCGTTGGCTCCCAAACGGGAACCCGCTGGCCGAAGATGTTGCCATTGATCACGGCGTACGCCCCGACGACATTGGTGCTGTCAACGGCGGCGAAGACGACCGTTAAATGTCCGCGGATTGTCGCTGCATCATGGTCCGGCATCCTGAAAATACACCGTACGGGTCATTTCCCGCTCTGGCGCGGCGGCCTCCCAGCCGTCGGAGTCCTCGACCACCTCATCGCCCATGTCGAACGTGACCCACTCGCGGTTGGCTGCCTGGCGGCGGAGTTCGTCAAAATGGCTCAGAGCGGTCATCTGTCGCCTCCTTACTGGCCGAATACTATGCCGACGCCAGCCCAACGCAACCTGGAGATGCAGCCGAAAACCCAACGCAGCTGATCACCGAATTGAGCGGACAGGCTTCGCGAGCCGGGGGATGCTATCGGCGGATGGTGTCGGAACGGCCAGGCGGCAGGGGACGGAATGCCCACAACAGGCGACGTGGTCACCGCGGCCTGGCCAGCGCCTTCAGCAGATCGCGCTCGGCCTGGCTGCGCACCCGCGGCTCAGGGCCTGACGGTCCGCCGGATACGGCTGCGGCTGCCACTGGACGCGGCGGGGGTGGCGACGGCTGGCGTGGCGGCGGGAGCGCCGCTGACGGCTGGCGTGACGGTGGTGGCAGCCTGACATCTGGCGGCCGACCGGCACGGGCCAGGGAATCCAGCCTGTCGGCAAGCCGGTTGCCGCGGTCATTCAGCAGAGCCAGCCCTTCGTTCAGCGCCGCGGCGGCATCAGTCTGCTGTGAGATTTGCCGCCCCGCGCCGTCCACGGCATCGCGCAGGCGTCCGATCCCGTCCTCGGCCTGCCGCGTGCTGGCGTTGAATTCGGAGACCATGCCGCCGATAACGGCGCGGTCACGCCTGAGAACCCCAAGTGCGCGTTCCAGACGCAATGCCTGAAACAGCGTCGCGGCAAGGAGGACGACAAGGACGATGTCGAGAATGGAGCCCATCTGGCGACTTTAGGCGCCGGCCGGTTAACGAATCCCTCCGGCGCGCGGCGCTCGCGGTCAGTTGCGGTCCGTCAGCACATGGGCGGCACGCCCATGTGCCCTCCCCTGGCGCGGCGAACCGCGCCAGGGTCAGGATGGCCACACGGCAGCCGCGATCAGATTCTTTTTGCGGAGCACCCTCCGTCAGCGGCCATCCCCGCTGGCCCGCTTTGAAGTTGCCCGGGACCGAAGGCGGACAACCGCACCTTTCGCAGGCGGCTTGGGTTGGGGCGCCCATCCGGCGATGATCCGGACGCACTCGCGCGCTTTGACGCTGTCGGTGATCCCTGGATAATGACGCCGAAATTCGATCATGGCCGACAATTCGCCGTCGTTGTCGAACACGCGCCGGATGGCGTCGGCGGTCTCCCCGTCAACGGCAAACATGGCTCCTCCCGGAAAAGTGAGGACTCAATCCTGACCACGACCCCTTGTCGGCCATCACGATGGCTCTCCCGCGGTCGCCGGACTTCCCCGCGCGCGGCCGCCAAGGGTTCCGACACGGTGACGGCTGTATGGGTGTTTCTGCGCTCATGACCCGGCAATATCGGCAGCCGGCCCTGCAATGGCAAGCACGAAAGGGATGTGGCCGACGAACGGCCGTGCGGCATGGCGTCCGTGTCGGTCCGCGGCCCCCGCAGGAACTGATGGGTCCGCCCAGCCGCGAATGTCGGTGGCACACGGCATCCGCCACCCCACCCCCTATGCGGGATTTCGACGTCCGGGTCTGGAGCCGGGCATTCCGCGCCCGCCAGTCAGGCACATGGGAGCCAGCGCCCAACGCTTGCGGGTGGACGGCGCGCGGCGCACCCGTCCGGTGCCAAGGAAAAATTCCGGCTACCAGGGCCGTGCCCCCTCATAACGCTGCATACCGCTGCGTCTGATGGGGTGGCGAGCCAGTCATTGGTGACTCCAGGGTCTGGGGGAGCGGTGGCGGATGCAGGCTCGCCCGGTGCCTTGACGGCCATGGATCAGCACCACAAGTGGCTCTTAGTTGCGAACGATTACCATGGATTCGATGCATCTGCGGCCGTCAAAAGTCGAAATGGAAGGCATCCTCCGGCAAGGATGCAGCTCTGTCGTCACGCATCGGCCGCCGGAGCGTCCGGCCAAGAGACGCATGCCATGTTGTGTTGGGGACGTGGATCAGATGCGGAAACCTGCAGCCGCCGCGGAACTGCCTACGCCTGCTCGTCGTCCTGGCGTTGGATGCGTCTAGCCGTCGAGTGCGCCTGTTCGGCGGACGCCTCCGTGGTAAGCATCCAATCAGGAACAACGTTCAGCACCACCATGCAGTCTCCGCGCAATTCGGCGAGGATTACATGCCGCGGTTTTCCGACGCGCCCGATGGCTCTTGGAACGCGGCCTTTGCCATGCCTAATGTGATAGACGATCAGTCCGTCCCTCCTCTTTGCCAACCCGTAGCGTAGGAGCGCAGCCAGACGTTCTGCCAAATCTTGGGCGGCGGCCGAAATCAGCGCCTGGTAGCGCAAGGCTGCGAGTTCGCCGAACTCGTTGAAAGTTGAGGCCAGGATGCCGTTGACGATCGCCTCGGTCTCGGTGGGGTAGCGGAAACGGGCCAAATCAGGCCGCCCGTCCGTCCTTCAAGCTCTGGATGACCGCTTTGAAGTGGGCGTCCATGGCAGCCGCGTCCTTGAATTCGATGTATTCTCCGCGGGCGATCTGGGCACGGCCATCGGCGGCGAGCGCGTGAGCCTTGGCCCAATCAACCTCTGGGTCGCTTTCGATTTCAGCCCGGAAAAGCATCATCGCCACCTCGACCACCTCGTCGGTGGACATAAACCGACCCTGTTCGACCTGCTCGCTCGCCCACCGGGCGGCATCGACGCTCAACTTTGCGGTATGTCCATCCATGTTCGAGCAACCTCAAGAGGGGAGATTAGCAGGCGGAGGCCCAAGGGGCAAACCATCCCCCAGAACCATCGGTTTGAGCCGGCACGTCGAACATCGCGCCGAACGTCGGGTCGGGGCAGCCACGGATCCACCTGGTGGCCGTTGCTCAACGATGTCGAAAATTGCAGCCGCCTCCAGATGCCCAGCCACGGGCAGGCGGATTCAGCGCCGGTCAGCCCAGCACCTGGTCAAACTCCCGAAGCGTATCCTCCGCGCGCCGGTAAAGCTGCGCCGGACGGTGGGCGCCGTGCCGCATCTGGCCGGGCACCGCCCCGATGATCCCCTGCGCCTCGATCTTCCGGCGGAAAGACACCTTGTCGAGCTCAACGCCGACCTGGCGGTAGACCTCGAACAGCTCGCCGAGCGTGAACTGCTCCGGCAGGAGGAACACGGGAAGGGATGAGTAGCTCGCCTTCCCGCGCAGGCGCGCCACCCCCTTGCGGATGATGTCCCCGTGGTCGAACGGCAGCGCCGGCAGGCTGTCCACGGGAGCCACCAGCAGATCCGGGGAGCCCGTCGCTGCCAGCACCCCCTCCGGCACGACAGCATAATAGGAGACGCTCAGCGACCAGCCCCGCGGATCCCGGAACTTCCCCGAGAACGTGTATAGCTGCTCCAGGTAGGGGGCCACGATGCCGGCCTTGTCCACCAGCACACGGCGCGCCGTCTGCAGGGTGCTGTCGTCCTCGTCCGCATGCACATAGCCGCCGGGCAGGGCGAAGCTGCCAGCAAACGGCTCCCGGTCCCGCCGCGCAAGCAGCACGCCCAGCCTGCCATCCGTCAGGGTGAACAGCGCGACGTCCACGGTCGCGTTGGGCTGCGGGTAGTCCTGTGCCGCCATGGTTTTTCCGTCCACAAACTAAGGCTGGTTTGATAGCACGAAAAAATTCGCGGTCAAAGGCAAATAGCCTGTTGACGGCAACGCCATCTTCGTCCATATTCGGTTTAAGCCAGACGGAACCCTCCGGCCAGGCGTTCAGGAAACTGCCCCATGCCCACCTCGATCCGGCTTCTGGTCATCGATCCCCAGATGGATTTCTGCGACGGTCCCGCGAACGGCGCGCTCCCGGTGCCGGGCGCCTGGGAAGACATGAACCGCCTCGCCGCGATGGTTGACCGCCTCGGCCCGCGGCTCGACGACATCAGCGTCACGCTGGACAGCCACCGCACCATCGACATCGCGCACCCGGCCTGGTGGGTGGACAGCCGCGGCGGCAACCCGGCCCCGTTCACCCCGATCACCGCGGCGGACGTGGAGGGCGGACTGTGGGCGCCGCGCAATCCCGGCTGGCGGGCCCGCTCGCTGGACTACGTCCGGCAGCTCGAGGCGAACGGGAAATACACGCTGTTCGTCTGGCCCGAGCACTGCCTGATCGGATCGCCTGGCCACGCCGTCCACACCGGACTGTTCGCCGCGCTGCGCCGCTGGGAAACCCGGGAGTTCGGTATGGTGAACTTCGTCACCAAGGGCTCCAACCCATGGACGGAGCACTACTCGGCGGTCGCCGCCGAAGTGCCTGACCCGGCCGACCCGACCACGCTGCTGAACGCCGCACTGCTCGACGCACTGCGCGACAGCGATGTGATCCTGATCGCCGGCGAGGCGCTGAGCCACTGCGTGAAGGCCACGGTCACCGACATCGCCGACAACATCGGCGATGAGCACGTGCGCAAGTTCGTGCTTCTCACCGACTGCTCGAGCCCGGTGGCGGCGGTGCCCGGCGGGCCCGACTTCCCGGCGATCGGACGCGCCTTCGTCACGGACATGAAGGCCCGCGGCATGAAGGTGGCGTCCAGCACGGATTTCCTTGCCGCCTGAGCGGCGGAAGCCCGACCACACGGGGGCGGGGCGGAAAGCCCCCGCCGGACAGAAGGAGACGACAATGCCCAAGCTTCTCGACGCCGGCAGCAACATGCAGACGGGGACCATCCCGGGGCTTAGCGGCTACCAGTTTTCCGCGGTACGCCCGGACGGGCTCGGCGCTTCGGAATACACCCTGGTGACCATCGCGGTGGACACCAGCACCAGCGTGTCAGGGTTCCGCGCGCTCCTGGTGGACACTCTCGAAAAGGCGGTCGACGGGTGCCGCAAATCGCCGCGGGCCAACAACCTCCTGGTCCGCGCCGTCACCTTCGCGAACGCCGTCACTGAACTGCACGGCTTCAAGCCGCTGGCCGAAATCAAACCGGGCGACTACGCCAGCCTCCGCACCGGCGGGAGCACTGCGCTGTACGACGCGGCAGCCTCCTCGGTCGGAGCGATGACCGAATACGGACGGGTGCTGTCGAAACAGGACTTCGGCGTGAACGGCATCCTGTTCGTCATCACAGACGGATGCGACAACGTCTCGACCTACACTGCGGCCACGGTCCGCGCCAAAGTCAGGGAGGCGCTGCAGGACGAAGTGCTGGAAAGCTTCGTCAGCGTCCTGGTCGGCGTGAACGCCCAGGTCCACCAGGCATGGCTGGACCGCTTCAGCCAGGAAGCGGGCTTCACCGCATATAAGGACGCGGGCGACGCCACGCCTGGCAACCTCGCGAAGCTGGCGCAGTTCGTCAGCCGCTCGGTGTCCTCGCAGGCCGGGGCGCAAGGCACTGGCGCCGCCGCGGCAATCCCCGCCAGCGCCCCGCTGGCCATCTGAAGCCGAAAGGACCGGCGGCCGACGCGCGCCGCCCGTCCTGAAGGAAGCAAGCCATGGAAACCATCGGTCCCGCCGCGCCGTCGCCCGTCTCCGCGGGACCCGCGTTCTTGCACGCCGACGCCCATTTCCGCATGGGCTCGGCGCACAAGGCGGATGGCTCGCCCTGCCAGGACTACGCGCTGGC
>Ga0302320_10011731_pt1 | contig 18499 bp, 16 predicted proteins | sample Bog_T0_3_FD_202130 | JGI IMG/M metagenome (GOLD analysis project Ga0302320, IMG submission 202130) | Peat permafrost microbial communities from Stordalen Mire near Abisko, Sweden - Bog_T0_3 | ecosystem: Environmental > Terrestrial > Soil > Wetlands > Peat | place: Sweden: Abisko, Stordalen Mire...
GCGGTCTCGTAGGCGGAGGCGAGTTCGTAGTGGAGAGCGGTGCGGGTTTCTTCGTCGATGCCGGGAGCGGCGAGAGCTTTGTCATACCAGCGGATCGCGGCCTCGGGCACGCCTTTGTCGAGGAAGCATTGCGCGAGCCAGGTGTAAGTTTGCATGACTTGGGGGAAAGGATGTCCGCGATCGACGGCCTGACAGGTCTTTTGCAATTCGCCGATGGCTTCATCGAGCAGACCCATTTCGCGGAAGGCGATGCCGAGGTTGTAATGGGTTTCGGGATCCTCTTCGGTGGTGGAGGCTCCGACTTCGAGATCGTGCTTGAGCTCGCCGAACATCTCCGCGAGGTCGACGCCAGCTTCTTCGCCGAAGGGTGATTTTGTGGCGGGAGCGCTGGGGATTACCGGAGCAACCATGGGTGGAACCGGAGGCTTGGCGATAGCCGGAGCAGATGCCGATTGTTGCGGCATCGGCAGGGATGCCTGCTGAGAAATTGTGGAGGCGCCGGATGAAGATGCGGCTGCGGCGCTAGCTGCGGGTGCCGTGATTGGCGCGGCAGGAGCGGGCGCGGGCATGGGCCAATGCTGCGCTGGAATTGCCACGGCAGGCCGCACCGGAGCTACGGGCTGCAGCGTTGACGCGGGCTCTGGCTCTTGCGCTGCTTCGGGAACGGGCGCGGCCTGGAGGAAATCTTCTCCGAGGGCGGCTTCGAGGTCGGCGACGAACTCGCCCATGGGTTCAGGTTCAGGGGTGCCAAACGTGGTGGGCGCGCTTTGGCCGATGGGTTCGAGCTCAAGCTTGTGCGCAGCGGCGTACTCGCCGGTTGAAGCGTGAGCAGCGGCGGGCTCAGGTTCGTGAGAAATGGCGCCCGGAAGGAAACTATCCCCCAGGGATGATTCGAGATCGGTGACGAATTCCTGTAGAACGTTGGGAGCAGACGCTGCGGGAATCTGCGGCGCGGGCGGTTCCGGCGCAGGTGGCTCGACTGCGATTTCGGCTTGCGCAACTGCGGAAAATTCAGGTTCGGCAGTAGAGACCTCTGCCACAGGAATTTCTGCCACGGCAAATTCTTCCACCGGAGATTCGGCAGCGGGAATTTCTGCTGGGGCGACCTCGGGTTCAAAAGCTTGTTGAACCACTGCAACATCCGGATCGGCGAGTTGAATTTCGTCGACGGTGAATTCTTCAGTAGGTTCGCTGGTGACGAATTCCGAAACCGTTTCGACGGAGGCTTCCGGTTCCGCGGCCGGTTGTTGCGAAGCGGAGTGGAGTTTCGCTTCGATGGGCGACAGGATCGCTTCGTCGGTGGTTAAGGTTTGCAGCTTCTCGAAGGCAGCCGCAGCTTGTTCGGGCATGCCGTGTTCGAGGTAGAAGTTGATTTCTTCGAGGGTCTCGTTGGTGGCTTCGGGATCGGCGTTGGTTTCAGCAGGAGTTTTTCCTGCTCTTTGCGTTTTAATTGTTGCCAGTTCCAGGGCGGGTGCGGCCGGAGTATCGGGTCCAGAAGCAGCGAGTTCAGGAGTATCGAACTCTGGAGCATCAAACTCCGGAGTATCGAGTTCAACAGTGATGGAGTCGTCCCACTCGGAGGAGAGATCGATCTCAGCGGGAGCCGGAGTTGCTTCGGCAACCGGCAGAGTTTTGTGTGCGGTTGGATTTTCGATCGTGACTTGGGGAGAATCCGGATCGCTGACGATGGCGAATTCAGTTTCATCCGAAGCCTGGGGTGGAGCGGCGGGCCAGGGAGTTGGAGCAGCAGATTTCGCGGCAACGGGGGCCGAAGATTCCTGCGCAGCGAGGGCGGCGGACGCGACGAGCTCCGGAACCGCGGCAGGAGTCGAACGATTTTCGTAACGATCGGCGAGTTCCCCGTAGCGCGTGGCTTCGTCGGGATATCCCGCCTCGTGATAGATGTTCTGCAAGGTGCGGCAACAGACGCCGGCTTCGGCGAAGCGCGAGGCGCGCGTGTGCAGCGCGGCCAGACGCTGGTTCAGGCGAAGATCGCTGGGAGCTTGCGGCAGCGCGGCCAGCAACGGGCCCAGGGCCTTGGCCGGCATATTGTAAGAGATAAAAAGTTCGGCGTCCGTAAGCGCGGAGCGGACGGCAAGCGCGACGGCGTCGGAGTAGTGCTGATGAATCGAAGGCGCGGTAGCTTCGAGTTCATCGACGATGATGGCGGCTTCTTCGGCGGTAATGCTGCCGTGCGAAGTGCTTCCGCCGATCTGGCTCACCATCTGCTGGTAATTCTGCAGGTGCAGGGGGTTGCCAGGTTCCATCGTGGCGAGGCGTTGATAGAGATCCCGGGCACGGGCCAAGTCACCCGATTGCACCGAAGCGTGCGCCAGCAACTCGATGACTTCCGTGATGTGAGTAGACTCTCCGGCCTTCTGGAAAAGATCGAGAAGTTTTTCGAGGGAAGCGGGGTTGTCGCGGACGTGGCTGATGACGGAGTGCAGATTCTTTAAAACCTTGTCGGAATCTTCCGCGAGCAGGCGGTCGGAGTGCTGGTCGTAAACCTGAAGCGCATTTTCGTATTGCCCGGCCTGCATGAGGGCGTCGGCGAAAGTGGAGATGGAATTCAGGTCGTTATGAACGGTGAGCAGTTTGCCGGCTAACAGGCCGGCGTCGGAGAGGCGGCCGGTTTTCAGATAGGCCTTCAGCAGGTCGCGCAGGCCGTCGGGATTGGAATCGAGATCGGCGACCTTCTGCAAAGATTCGATGGCGGCTTCGGCGTCGCCGGTTTCGAGCAGGTTGCGTCCCTGCATGAGCAGCGCGTAGCTGTTGCCGGGGTCGAGCGTGAGCATGCGCTGCAGCACTTCTTCGGCTCCGGGCAGATTGCCCTTGGAGCGCAAAGTTTCCGCGGTGGCAGAAAAAATCTGCCAGGCATCATTCTTTTTGTTAAGGCGGACGTAGACCTCCGCCAGGCGGATGCGCATGGCGGTATTTTCCGGATCCATTTCCAGAATTTTCTGGAAGATGCGCACCGCGTTATCCAGTTCGCCGGACTTCAGGAATTCTTCGGCAACTTGCAGATACTGGGAGCGGGCGTCGTTGAACAGTCCCTGCTGGGTATAGAGCTCGGCCAGCTTCAGCACGCTCTCAAGCGACGGCTTGAGCTTGCTGATTTTTTTGTACATGGCGATGGCCTTGACCGTGAAACCCTGGGTGGCATAGGCATCGCCGACAATCTTGAAGGCATCGGTGGCTTTATCGACTTCCCCGAGGCGGGAGTAAAGATCGCCCACGGTGTTGGTGACGGTAAGGTCCTTGGGATCGGCTTTGAGGACCTTTTCGTATTCGGAGATGGCGTTTTGAATCTTGCCCTGCTGGACATACTTCTCCGCAGCGCTGAGAGCTTTCTGTTTGTTGAAGCCGAAGCCGAACGCCATAAGAGTACGAACTCCAGAACCTGGTGTGACCTGAAAACGTACGATCGAACTAAGTGTGACCTTAATTCTGCCGAACTGAACGATGTTTTCCGGAAGCGCGGAGAAAACATCAGTGGCCAGATTCCTCTTCAGGAAGTGGCCTATCGGACAAGGGCAATTGTACGGCTGGAAGGGTGGAATCGCATGGTTACCAAGGGTTACCGAAAGGGAGTGTACGTTAGGGTTACTTAGGGAATCGGGTGTGGGAAGCTTATCTCAGAGACCCCGAGAGCCAGTGCATTACGTTGAGCACGTATTGCTTGTCGTCGTTTCCCGGAACGCTCATGCCCGTCCTGCCGATCAAGGTTTCGATGCCGTCCTTATTCTTCTCCTTAAATACTTGGGCCGTTAGCATGCCAGCCTCTCCGCTGATGACCACGCGGCCGCGGCCGACTTTAAACGCTACCGCCATTGCTCGACCGCTGATCCTCCACTTCTTCGCTGACTCTTCGAGACTTCGTTTCGCCTTAGAGCCGTCCTCATCGTAGAGAGGCTGCACGTCCTGGCGGGTATGCACCTCTCCCACCGTGGGCGAGAGTTTCAGTAAAACAATTGCTCCCGGAGGAATTGTCACCGACTCACCCGTGAAAGCGACGAGTCTCTTGAGATGTTCAGCTTCACTCCGGCCGCGAGAAATAAGGTCGTTACCGAGCAGGCCGTTCCGATTGGAGAAAACGAGCTCTGTGGGATCATTGTCTTCGAAGTTTTCAGGATTTGTATCAAAAACAAACCCGTTGCCCAAAGCCACGCCGAAGCGCTTGGCCAAGAGTGCCGCTGCATCGCCCATCGGGGCATGGTCGGCGATAAGAAAAAGTGATCCGCCGCGCCCTACCCAGTCATAAACCGCATCGCACTCGGCGTTTGTAAATGCAGCCGTCGAGTTGTTGTTGTCGTTTTTAAGTTCGCCAACGGCGTTGGAAATTACCAGCACGTCGATCCCACTTAGGCTCGCGCCGGAAAATTTTGTCTTATTCGGCCTGACATCGTAGCCATCGTTGCGCAGCAAGTCAGCGAAAGGCTTGAAGAGGCCGTCCTGAGTGTGGAAGTTGTCGTGAGCCTCATCGATAGCGACGCGGGGATGGGTGGTCGTATAGGTTGGATGGATGACCTTGGCGTCGAAGTTCGGATCCGCTATTTGCTGGGCGCACAGAGCTACGGACCAGACGAAGCAAGAAACGACAATGATCGTGCCTCTCATAATCGAACTCCGTTCCGCGCTCGAAATTATAGTCAGGCCCGACGGCTCGAGTTTTCCCATCGCTTTTTTGCAGAGACGCAGAATAGTACAAATCGACTATGGGTACCGGCCTAATAGCGTTGTAGCCTTGCACCGGCAAGTCTTCAATACGGACGATTGCATTCTATGACATGGATCAAAACCATACCGCTAACCGAGGCTGACGATAAGCTGCGCCGGGCGATTGAGGGGCAGAAGGGGATGTATCCCAAGGAGTATTTTGAGCCGGTGCATCCGGATGAGACGGGCGGGTCGACGATTGTGGGGTCGCACACGCTGATTCCGGAGGTGCTTTATCACTCGTTCGCAGCCTTTGGGTCGATGATGTCTCCAGAGCTGCCGTTGACCCGGCGGCAGCAGGAAATGATTGCGACCATGGTCTCGGTGACGAACCGGTGCGTGTATTGAATCGAGTCGCACGCAGAGTTTCTGCGTAGGGTGACGCTGGATAAAGAGCTGGTTGAGGCGCTGGAGAAGGATTACAAGACCGCTCCGATCACGGCGCAGGAGCGCGTGATGGTGGAGCATGTGGTGAAGCTGACCAAGGATGCGACCAAGTGCTCGAAGGATGATATTGAAAAGTTGCGGGCGGCGGGGTTTGACGATCGCGGGATTTTGCAGATTACTTTGATTGCTTCGTGGTTTAACTACATTAATCGCGTGGCGGATGCGTTGGGGGTGGGGAGGGAATAGATCTGTTCGCGAACTTTGAGATTTCCCCAGGCTAGGTTGCCGTGAAAGCCTTTGACCGCGGAGGCCGCAGAGAAATGCGGCAGAGTTCGCAGAGGAAAGACGTGCGGGCGTGGCGCGGTATAAAGTATCTAGCTGCAAGTTTCGGAGGATTCGCATGTCTGCTTTGTTCTTTCGCCGTAATAGTGCTGCTGTCTGTTTCGCGACTGTTTGCCTCGTAATAACCCTGAGCCTGCAAGCTCAGACGCCGGGGCCGCAACCCGCCCCCGCCGCCGCGCCGATTGCCGCGCCCGTCGACAAGCCCTATCCCGGGACGATTGCGCTGAGCGTCGATTTCACCAATGTTTCGGGCCGTATTGTGAATGTGCATGAGACGATTCCGGTCAAGGGGCGCGGGATCACGCTGCTCTATCCGGAATGGTTGCCGGGAACGCATTCGCCCTCGAATCCGGTGGAAGCGCTGGCTGGGTTGGTGATCACGGCGAACGGCAAACGAGTTCCGTGGATGCGCGACCGCGTGGACATGCATGCCTTTCATGTTGAGTCTCCCCCAGATGCGACGCTGGATGTTAACTTCCAGTTTCTTGCGCCGCTCGATCCGAAGCGCGGACGTGTATCCGCAAAATTTGCCGACGTTACATGGAACAGCGTGCTGCTCTATCCCGCGGGATATTTTTCGCGCGACATCAAGTTCGACACTTCGATCCGCTTGCCGGAAGAATGGAAATTTGCCTGTGCGCTGGAGGTGAAATCGCAGGAAGGCGGCACGGTTCACTTCAAAGAGACCACGCTGAACACGCTGATCGATTCGCCGCTGTATGCCGGCGCGAATTTTAAGCGGCTCGATCTTTCCACTGGGCCGGACAATCAGGTTTTTCTTGACGTATTCGCCGACAAGCCGGCCGACATGGAGATCACGCCGGACGAATTGCAAGCGCACAGGAATCTCGTAGTCGAGGCGCAGAAGCTTTTCAACTCGCATCATTATGATCACTACGATTTCCTCTTTTCGGTGAGCGACGTGGTCAGCGGCAAGGGACTGGAACATCATCAATCCAGCGAGGACGGTTCGCGGGCCAATTACTTTACCGACTGGGGCGCGAACGTGGGCGCGCGGTCGCTGTTGCCGCATGAGTACACGCATTCGTGGAATGGAAAGTTTCGCCGTCCCGACGATTTGTGGACGCCCAACTTTAATGTGCCGATGCGCAACGATTTGCTATGGGTGTATGAAGGCTTGACGGATTATTACGGCAACGTTCTGACGGCGCGATCGGGGATGCGAACCGCGGAACAGGGCCGCGACGTGTGGGCGCAGATTGCGGCGAATTTTGAGATCAGTCCTGGGCGCAACTGGCGGTCTTTGATTGACACGACGAACGAGCCGATTGTTTCGTCGCACGGGGCCACGCCGCAAAGCTGGGGAAGTTTGCAGCGCGGGGCGGACTATTATCCGGAGTCGGATTTGATCTGGCTGGATGCGGATACGAAGATTCGAGAGCTGAGCGACGGGAAGAAATCGCTGGACGATTTCGCGAAGGCGTTTTTCGGAATTGACAACGGCAGCTACGTAACGGTGACTTATAACTTCGAAGATCTGGTGAAGGCGTTGAACACGGTGCAGCCCCATGATTGGGCGGGATTCTTTCGCACGCGAGTGTATGAGGTGAGTTCCGGCGTGCCGGAGAACGGATTTATGCAGGGCGGCTACAAACTCGTCTACAACGACGAACAAGCGGAGTGGATGAAAAAAGGCGAAGGCGTTCGCGGCACGAGCTTCGCCACGTCGCTGGGATTCTCGGTTCGGTCAGAAGCCGGCGGCAGCCCGGATTCGCGCGGCGGATTGGAAAGCGTTTGGTGGGATAGTCTGGCGTTTAAGGCGGGCATTACGCCGGACATGCAATTGCAGGCGGTGAATGATCAGAAATATACGCCAGCGATTTTACGAGAGGCGATTGTGGCGGCGGAGAGAGGTAAAGACCCCATCAAGCTGTTGTTCAAGCGTGGGGACGACTTTCTGACGATCTCGCTGGATTACCATGGCGGGTTGCGGTATCCGCATTTAGCGAGAGTTGAGGGGACGCCGGACCGGCTCGACGCGATCCTGGCGCCGGGAAAATAAAACTTTACGCAGTGGGCGCGGAGGAGTGAGCAACTTATCAAGTCCCGGAGAGTTCGAATTGTCAGGAGGGATTTATGAAGCGAAGTTTAAATGGGTTTCTCTCGGCGGCTCTTGTCTGTGCGGTGCTTCTCGGCGCAGTCCTTCTCGGCGCAGTCCTTGGATGCGCGGGGCAGCTTTGGGCCGCGACGTGGCCTGAATCCTGCGGCGCGGATACAGTCCAATTCAACGTAAAGACAGAAGCGAGTACGGCTTCGGTGGCCGCGCCGGAAGCGGGCAAGGCGCAGATTATCTTTATTGAAACCCAGAACCAGATGGTCACTCCGTTTTCGCATGCCACGATCCGGTTTGGCGTGGATGGAGCGTGGGCGGGCGCGAATAAAGGCAATTCCTATTTCGTGTTTGCGCTGGAACCGGGAGTTCATCACCTGTGCGCCAGTTGGCAATCGGAGCTGGACAGATTGAAGAAGTTTGTTGAGCTGACTTCGTTCACCGCGGAGCCGGGACAAGTGTATTACTTCGCGACGAGGATTACGGCCGGGCGCGACGCGCTGCTTTTCGATTTCTCGCCGTTGAATGACGATGAAGGGAAATATCTGGTGCAGGATTTGAAGGTCAGTACGTGGAAAGCGAAGTAGCTGGGCGGTTTAGTTTTTGGGCAATGCCAGTACGAAAGTCCAGAAGGCCTGATTTTTTTCAACTTTAGGATGGAATCGTCTTTGGTGGGATCGGGCATTGACTCTCCTTTAAGCGCGTGGGCGCGACGCTCAAAGGCCTGTTGTAAATGAAGCTTTGCGCCGGTCGCGTTACCCTCTTCGGCGTCGGCACAAGCCACATTGTAGTAATTGAGCGGATAGTCAGGGTCGGCGGCGATCGCCTGTTCGGCGACGGCGCGGCTGTTTTTCAGGTCTCCGCTCACGCCCAGCGCCATTACAAACTGATCGGTGGTGACGCGGCGGGCCGTGAGATAGCTGGCGTCGCTGGGCATTGCATCCAGCGAAGCTTTGTAGTACGGCGCTGCCAGGCCGGGCGACTTCTTGAAAAAGATTGATGCCAGCGTGAAGTAATCCATCGCATTTGCTTCGTAGTTTAGATCGGGATGGAAAGCAGCCAGCGTCGTCCTCATCATTTCTTCTTCGGCAGAAGTTTCGACGGGGCTGGAAATGTGTATTTCGGCGCAAGTCTTTGCGTTTCCCGCGAAGCCGAAGAGGTTGTGCTGATGATGCCCTCCGGCCTGGCCCATGTCGACGAGGTAAGAAGTGGTTTCCAGGGTTTCTCCAGAGGAAGTCTTGGTCTCGCCGTCGGTGCGTTTCGAAATCAGCTTCGAATCATGCTGGATGATGGGATCGATGGCGTCGTCGCGGCAGCCTTTGGCAGATGGCGTTCCGGATAAGTTCTCAAAAAGGATGAAGGAAACAGTTAGGCTGCTGTTTGATTTACTGAACTGTGCTACCGGCCGCATTCCCTTGTCGTAGACCGTAAGCAACTCCGGCTTCCATCCTTCGCCGGAAGGTAGAGCGATCGATCCCGGGCCAAACCAGGTAACGAGCATCAGCGGCTTGTTGGCGGACGCTTGCTGGGCAGAAGCGCCGAGGTGACAAGTTAGGCAGGCGAAGGCGATAGCGAGAATAGCTGGGGGTTTTGTGAAAAGGTGGAGTGATCTGCGATGTCGCATCGGAACCTGAGATGCCAAGAATTGAAATCGCCCGAATTATACGCCGATGCCAGGGTGCACTGACTGGGCCCACAGTAGGTGCACTACCAACGCGTGGTGGCCGAAGATCGCACCGTCACTCTGGGCGCGCAGTCGATCGCTCTGCCGCCGCTGCCCGGACACCGCCCATCAGCTCGACGGCACAACAACGTCGAATAAGCTTGGTTGAGTCCTAAGTTTTTGCGGTCGGTAAAACTCTGCGCCGCTTACTCCTCCGCATCACCAGCCACACCAGCACTCCGCCGCCAATCGCTCCCAGCAGCCACGCAAAGTGTTGCCGCACTACGGTCGCGATCAAATCCACGATCTGCGGACCCAACCACAACGTCAGCAAAGCCAGCGTGAGAAAACGCACAAACCTTCCCGCAAACATGGCCGCCACAAAATCGCGGAAGCGCATTTCAAAGACCGCTGCGCCCAGCACAAAAATCTTGAACGGCATGGGCGGAGGCATCATCGCCGGAAACATCAGGGCCCAGAATTCGTGATCTTCGAACGAACGATGAATCTGCAAGAAACGCTCTTCGGAAATCCGCTTGCGCAGAACTTTTTCGCCGCCTAAATACCCGATGAGATAAAGCGGAATGCTGCCAATCACCGATCCGAGCGACGCCATCAGCACATAGAAGAGAAGGAGCCGGTGATTCTGGTAAACGTAGTAGGCGACAATCGCATCCACGGGCATGCCCAGCAAAGCGGAATCGGCGAACGCGATAGCGAACACGCCCCACATCCCGAGCGGCGCAAGCACGTGCAGGACCCAGCCCGTGTACTTCGCCAGAATGTGTCCGATGGTTTTCAAAAAAGAGTTAGCGGACTCAAAATCATGAACCACGAAGGACGCGAAGTTACACGAAGGTTGCACTCGCCGGATTTCCTTCGTGTACCCTCGTGTCCTTCGTGGTCAAAAATACAAATCCGCCGGAAATTCAGTCTACGTGAAAGCTTCTCCGCATTCACGTTTCCGTAACATTTTCCCGCGCCACTACCCTTATGTTCTATCCCCGGTTACTGCTCGGCTACCACTGCACTAATTTTGATGCAACTGTAATAACCCCGTAACATCCCGCGACTATAACTAAATTATGGATCTGCCCGTTCACAACACGCTGATCCTTTCCGACCTGCACCTTGGTGCAGAGACCAGTCATGCCCGTGAAGCCACGCGCGTGCTGAAGGAAAATCGCTTTCAGCGGTTGATCCTGTTGGGCGACATCTTCGCCGATCTCAACTTCGCCCGGCTCACCAAAGATCACTGGAAGTTTCTCGGCCTGATTCGCAAGCTCTCGAATCCCAAACGCAATATCGAAGTCGTCTGGGTCGAAGGCAATCACGATCACGGCCTCACCGACATTATGTCGCACCTGGTGGGCGTGCGGGTTTATCAGGACTACCGCTGGCAATACGCCGGACTGCGCCACCTCGCCATCCACGGCCACCAGTTCGATGGTTTCCAGGTAAGCAATGTCAGGCTAAATAAGGTGGGCACGTCCCTCTATCTGCAACTGCAGAAGCTCGACTTCAAGAGCAAGCCGGTCGCGCGCATGATTGACCGGCTCAACACGCGCTGGCTGCGCATGTCGTCAAAAGTTTCCGCGGGAGCATTGAATTACGCCCGCCAGCACGAAGCCGACCGCATATTCTGCGGCCACACCCATCAAGCCATGCAAGCGCAAGAAGGCGGAATTTACTACTACAACTCGGGCGGCTGGGTCGATTCCCGCCTTACGTATTTGACGGTCGATGAAACGGGGGTTCAAATCCATGACTTTAGCGAGCATGACTACAACCAGCATGACTACACCGAACACGCAAACAGCGAACACGAGCTCGACGAACGAACTGACGATCGTGATTCCAGCGAAGAACGAAGCCAAGCTGATTCCTCGTTTGCTGACCTCTCTGACGAATCAGGATTACTCGAAGATGTCGAGTACGAAAGTGTTGGTCGCTGACGCCAAGTCGACCGACGGCACTCCGGAAATTGTGCTCAGCTTTCGCGATCGCCTGGACGTGAGCGTGATCCCCGGAGGAATGCCCTCAGTCGGCCGCAACCTTGGCGCAGCCCACGCCGACAGCACTTACGTTCTTTTTCTCGATGCCGATATCGAACTGGCGCATCCCTCGGTCGTGCGCCGCGCCGTCGAACTGGCCCAGCGCAAGCAGCTCCATTGCGTGACCACAAACATCCTTTGCCAGGGCGGCAGTTGGCTCGACAAACTTTTTTATGCCGGCAATGATTTGTTCCAGCACCTTTCGCGCCTGCATCATCCCTTCGCGACGGGGATGTTCATGCTGTTCGACCTCAAAAAATTCCGCGAGCTGCGCGGATTTCACGAGCAAGTTCTCTTCGCGGAAGATTATTTGTTAAGCCAGCAAGTGGAGCGCAAACGCTTCGGCATCGTCGGCGGCGGTGTTTATACGACGAACCGCCGCTTCCAAAAAATGGGACACCTGCGTGTTGGATGGCTCTTCCTGTGGACCGCGATGAACTACTGGAATCAAAAGTATTTCCTGCGCGATCACAAATACTGGCAAGCGGAGCCCGACGGCGCGCCACACGTCTAAGTTTGCTGCCAAAGTTTCTTGGTGGCTACGCAAAACAGGATCCAGCCAACCAGCCGGATCCTGTTTGCGTTCTCACGAAACCACTCTAGAAGCGCAGCACGATGCCGGTCGATATCCGCACATTGTTCTGCGTCGTGCCAAAGAATCGGGTCTGCACGTAATCGCCTTGAAAGCGCCACGCAAGTGGTTTGATGATCTTGTAATCGAGACCGCCGCCCAGCGCTGTGGCGAACGAAGTATCGGAACCCTCACCGTTATTCACGTCCACATGGCCCGCTCCAAACAAGGCTTCGGCGAACGGACGAAACTTTCCTACGGAAGCTGACACTCGCGGACCGAATAAGTAATTGTGTTCGGTAACGCTGGCATTCACCTCTCCGCATGCAAAACCGTCAGCGCAAGGGCCTTCAAAGTTCTGCGATCCGTAATGGCTATCAAAATCCGCCACGAGTCCAATGAAAGGGAAAACCTTGCCTTCGAACGATGCTTCCCAGCCATTGGTGTTGGCGCGGTCAATCGAAGAGAGATCAGTGTTGTAGTAGGAATAGCCGAAGAAAACGTTTCCGCTGGTGGGAACCTGAGCGCCAGCCAGGCCCGCGGACAAGAGCAAACCGGCGACAATCATTACAACTTTTCTCATGACAACTAACCTTACCTTTCTGTCGAATACGACGCGGTAAGAATTAGATGCCGCTGAGAACCTGTCGGTTAACGCGATACCCAAGAGATATAAAACTTTACCTTGCCAGTCGACTGGAACCGAAGCGCTCAGAAGCGCCAAACGATACCGGTCGATCCCCGGTATTCATTCTGGTTCTCGCTGAGCAAATGAGTGTGCAGGTAATCAAATTGCAATCGCCAGGAAAAATTCTTGAAGGGAAGCTTCCGGTCCGCGCCCACCCCGCCATCGATGGCAATGGAATGATATGTCTCACCGCCTGACCTGGTGATCTGATAACCGCCCATGGCATCCGCGAAGATCCGCCACTTGCCGTAGTTTTTTGAAATGCGCGGACCTAAAACCGCATTGTATTGCTGAATCGTTCCAGTGTTCGCAACCCCTTTGGTGAAAAGACCGCTGGCATCCAGCACGATGCCGAGGTATGTATACCGGTGGAACGGAAACGCCTCGGCCGATCCGTCAAATCCGCGAAACGAAAGCCGATTGATCACATCTTCCGAAGACGAATAGGCAGCTCCCGCATAAAGATTCCCAGCGGGAATCAGTTGGGCCTTCGATGCCATGGGGAACAGCAGCAATGTCAATAATGCCAGAACCGCGGCAGCGCTTTTGAACACGAAGATGAATCCTCCCGGGCAATTATGCCAGCAGCAAATTCTACCTGAATGCGCGAGCTTGGTTCGATGAAGTTGGTTAGATGCAGTGTAATGCACGCCCAAGATGCCCCGCTGGCGCACAAATTTGCGCAGTGCAGAAGTGGCACTTGAAAACGAAAAATTACACCCTTTTCATGATTCCGAAACGCTTCCACAAGCGTCTATCCCTTAAGATGGGATTCTCAAACGACAACCTGCAATTATCCCGGCAGCCGGTTTCGGTGGCCGCCTTCGCCGCACACTATAAGGAGTCTGGTTTGAAGCTCAGTTTGGAAACTCGCAATCGTGGGGATGTAATGATCGTTCATTGCCAGGGCCGCATCGTGTATCGCGAGGAGGCCGCTGCGCTTACGCGTCTGGTCGGTGAAGTTCTCGAAAACGGCGGTAAAGTCGTGCTCGATCTCAGCGGAGTTCATTCCATCGACAGCGCTGGCATCGGCGAATTGGTTTACCTGCACACCTGGGCGCAATCGCGAAAAGCCGATTTAAAGTGCGCCAGTCCCAATGCCTTCGTGTACAACATGCTGGAACTTACCAATCTAAACTCTGTGCTTGATATACATCCCAGCGTGACTGAGGCGGTCGCTGCCTTCCAACCCGCAGAAGCCTGCGCCGACTGCTAAGCCGTGGCTAAATAAATCATGTAGGGACAGCCGCCATCGGCTGTCGAGCCGGGCGAAGCCCGGCTCTGCCTGCAGCGCTCATTAGCCTGCGCCAGAGTTCCGCGCTAGCTCTCCCGCTGAAACCGGTACTGCCCCGCGCGCTCCAACGCTACCGCCTCCGCCACTTTCAAGAACGCCCGTGCCGCATGGGATAATCCCGATTCCTTCCGGTAAATCAACCGCAACTTCCGCTGCACTCGCAACTCGCGCACGGGAATTCGAACCAGCTCCCCACGAGCCACTTCCGTCTCCACGCTGATCTCCGGCATAAACGCGACCCCGTTTCCCAGAGCGACGAATTGCTTAATCGCCTGCAGCGTCGGCAGTTCCAAATCCATGTGCAGCGGTGTTTTGTACTTTTGAAATGTTTGCAGAACTTTTTCTCGGTAAGGCGACGAAACAATATGCGCCACAAACGATTCCGCTCCCAGTTGCCGGATGCTCACTTCCTTCGCAGTAGCGAGGGGATGCTTCGGCGGCACCACCAGCACGAGTTCGTCGAGGTAGGTGACGATGGAATGCAGACGCGGCTCCTCCGGCTTGTAAGACAAGACGCCGAGTTCGGCGCTGTGCTGCAACACATCATCGGGAATGCGGCTGCCGAGCGAGCGCTGCACGGTGATCTTGATCATGGGATGGAGGCGTCGATATTCGGCCAACACAGGGAGCAGGTAGAGCGCGGTAAACTCGTTGGCCGCGATCACCAGCTTGCCCTTCTGCAGTTCGCGCAGCTCGGTGAGAGAGGCGTTGGCGTCGCGGCGGAGGTTGAGCAGGCGTTCGGCGTATTCGAAAAGCACCTCTCCAGCATCGGTTAAAACTCCCTCGCGCGATGAGCGATCGAACAATGCCTCGCCCAGTTCATCCTCCAGTTTGCGGATCGTCTGGCTCACAGCCGACTGCGTGCGGTGAAGTTTCTCCGCCGCTCGCGAAAACCTGTGCTCGCGCGCTACCGCTAAAAAGACCTCCAGCTGAGAGAGCTCCATTTAGGGCATCCTTATAATAGGATCACTATCCATTAGTAAATCTTATCATAGAAGATTTACTAATGAGGATTGAAGAATTATAAGTTTTGCTTCAGGCTCTTCGCCCCGTACCATAGAGCTGCAAGCATAAAGCGAGCAATCATTTCTTCCGAAGGAAGACTTATGTCTACGGATCAACTCCTCATTACCGTCTTCGACACGACGTTGCGCGACGGAGAACAGTCGCCCGGTTGCAGCATGAACCATCAAGAGAAGCTGCGCCTGGCCCATCAGCTCGACCGCCTCGGCGTCGATGTGATCGAAGCCGGATTTCCCATTGCCTCCGATGGCGACTTTGAAGCGGTGAAGGCCATCGCCGCAGTCATCCGCCGGCCCATCATCGCCGGCCTCGCCCGCGCCTGCCGGCCCGATATTGAGCGCGCCTGGGAAGCTTTGAAGCATGCGGCCCGTCCGCGCATTCACGTATTCCTCGCGACTTCCGACATTCACCTAACCCATAAGCTCCGCATCACGCGGCAGGAATGCCTGGCCCAAGCTCGCGAAGCGGTGGCTTTTGCGAAATCACTTTGCGACGACGTTGAATTCTCTCCCGAAGACGCCACCCGCACCGACACGGATTTTCTCTGCCAGGTTCTCGATGCAGTCGTCGAAGCCGGCGCCACTACGCTCAATATTCCAGACACTGTTGGCTACACCGTACCCTCGGAATTCGGCGATTTGATCGCGACCATTCGCCGCCGCGTCAAGGGAATCGAGAAAGTGACGATCTCCGCGCACTGCCATAACGACCTTGGCATGGCCGTCGCCAACACCATGGCCGCTGTTGCCGCCGGAGCCCGCCAGGTCGAATGCACCATCAATGGCATTGGCGAGCGCGCTGGAAACGCATCGCTGGAAGAAATCGTCATGGCCATGCGTGTCCGCCAGGATCGCTATCCTTACGAGACGGGCATCGCCGCCGAACATCTTTTCCCCGCCAGCCAGTTGCTCAGCGAAATTACCGGCGTGCCGGTGCAGCCGAACAAAGCTATCACCGGACGCAACGCTTTCGCCCACGAAGCCGGCATTCACCAGGATGGCGTTCTAAAAAACCCCCTGACCTATGAAATTATGACGCCGCAATCCGTCGGCGTACCCGATTCCAGGCTCGTGCTGGGCAAGCACTCCGGTCGTCACGCGTTAGCCATTCGCTGCGAACAACTCGGCTACCAGTTCGACCGCCGCGCCCTTGACGATATCTACCGCCGCTTTGTTCGCCTTGCCGATAAGATCAAGAAAGTCGAAGATCATCACTTGCTGGAATTAATTCGCGACACGCACAAGCCGGCGGCCTCCGCCACTCCGCTGTTCGAGCCTCTGGCTACAGCCGTCGCCGCTGCTGCGGCCGCGAACGTTCCCGCTCCCGAGGCTCACCGCCCGTTCCCGATGGCGGCGGAAGTGAGCACCTTCGCGATTCCGCTGCCCGTCGCCGCCGAGCATATCCACGAGCAGCAGCAGGAAGACTACCTCTGGGGCGTGTAGGCCATTGGGTAATCTGGTAATTTGGTAATTGAGTAATTTGCAGTCTGAATCAGCTTCTTGCTGCCTCACGAGTGCGTCGCAAATTACACAATTACAAATTACACAATTACCAATCCCCTCATGCTCCTGAACCTGACCATCCTTCCCGGCGACGGCATCGGCCCTGAAGTTACCGAACAGGCCGTCCTGATCCTGCAGGCAGTTGCTGAAACGTTCAACCACGAACTTAAACTCCAGCATAAAAATATCGGCGGCGCAGCCTTGGCCGCCTCCAACGATCCCCTCCCCGCCGACACAATCCAGGCTTGCCTTGCGTCCTCCGCAGTGCTGCTGGGCGCGGTCGGCAATCCCGCGTTCGATCACTATCCCAATCACCTGCGCCCCGAGGCGGGACTGCTTCGGCTACGCCGCGAACTTGGCGCCTACGCGAACCTGCGCCCCGCTATCTGTTTCCCCGCGCTGGAGGATTCCTCCCCCCTGCGGGCTGACTTTGTCCGCGGCACAGACATTATGATCGTCCGCGAATTATTGGGCGGACTTTACTTCGGAGATCCACGCTCGATCGCCGGCGATCCCGGCTGCCGCATCGCCATCAACACCATGACGTACGGCGAACAGGCCATTGAGCGCATCGCTCGCGTGGCCTTCGATCTGGCCATGAAGCGCCGCAAGAAAGTTCTTTCGGTCGACAAAGCAAATGTTCTGGAATGTTCACGCCTTTGGCGCGAGGTAGTCACGCGTTGTGCCAAAGATTATCCCGGAGTCCAGCTCTCGCACATGTACGTAGATTCCGCCGCCATGTCGCTGGTGCAGCGCCCTAAAGATTTTGACGTCATCCTTACCGAAAACATGTTTGGGGATATTCTCTCCGACCAGGCTGGCGGAGTCGTAGGCTCTCTCGGCTTGCTCGCGTCGGCCAGTATCGGCGGCCCGGTGGGCATTTATGAACCAGTTCACGGCTCGGCGCCAGATATTGCAGGCAAGGGAATCGCAAATCCCCTGGGCGCGATTCTTTCGGCGGCCATGTTGCTGCGGCACTCGTTTCAACTGGAGGCCGAAGCTGTGTGCATCGAGAATGCGGTCAGTAGTGTGCTTAGTGCAGGAGGCCGCACTGCGGATTTAGTTCGCGCTGGTCAGAGTCCGGCTTCAACGTTAGAAATTGGAAAAAGTGTTGCGGCCGAGATTAAGCCGGCTGGTAGTGGGAGAAAACTGGCGTAAAGTCTTATTTTTTCATCCGGCCACATCGTTTATCATTGCCGCGCGAAGCAAGGCGTTGATTCTTGTCTGGTAACCCTTACCCTGATGTCTTAGCCATGCCACAACATCGGCATCCAGTCTGACCGTAAGCTGCTGCTTCACAGGCCTGTAGAAAGGATTCCGTACAGCGCGTTTCCAAAATCGGTCGGTCAGCGGAGGAATATCCGAATAATCGATTTTCTCGTCCGGCATGGCGGCTAGCGCGGAAATCTGGCGGCGTTGCCTGGCCGAGCTAGCAGTAGTTCTTTTTGCGCTCTTTTTCATAGCGATTTCTTTCTTTCCGGTCAGTTCGTCGCGCCGAAATGATGCGAATGAATTCATCCGAAAAGTCGCCGCTGGATTCAGCCGTGTGCGCAACCAGCAGAAGAACCAAACCATTCACCATTCCGATGGTTTGCCAGCGAACTTCTCCATTTTCAATCCGGTCTTGCTCCGCGAGAGCGTATGGGTCATCGAAAACCTGACACGCGATTTCGAAGGTGACGCCATGCTTTCTGTGATTCGTTTTCGCTTTTGTCGTATCCCAACTCGAAACGAATCATGCATAAGCATAACTACGATCGCGTAGCTACAGAAATAAAGGATACGTATGGTGACAAATGAAGTGGTTTTTCGGGAAGAAACGAAAGGTCTGCCTAAATTCTGGGCGCGGTTCGCCCGGGCAGCGGTTTGACCGCCTGGGCCGCGATGGGAGAAGTCCGGCCATCGTACTTACCTTCAATGTCATACCAGCGGATGCGCAGCATTTCCTGGAACATGCGTGCCCCATCGACCAGGGGATTGATTCTGGTTCCACCCACGTGGCCCCAGCGCACAGGTACTTCCGTGACGCGCAAGCCGAACTTGCGCGCCAGGAACAGAATCTCCGGATCGAAACCCCAGCGCTCAATTTGCTGCAGCGGCAGAATCGCCTGAGCCGCGCGCCGCGTAAATGCTTTGAATCCGCACTGCGTATCTTTAAACTGCAGCCCTAAGATGACCCGGTTCAAGC
>Ga0302320_10011732_pt1 | contig 18499 bp, 20 predicted proteins | sample Bog_T0_3_FD_202130 | JGI IMG/M metagenome (GOLD analysis project Ga0302320, IMG submission 202130) | Peat permafrost microbial communities from Stordalen Mire near Abisko, Sweden - Bog_T0_3 | ecosystem: Environmental > Terrestrial > Soil > Wetlands > Peat | place: Sweden: Abisko, Stordalen Mire...
TCAGTTGAGCTCAAGAAAGCGAAGCTAAAGAGCCCCACCCACAACATGCGACCTAACCAACAGCTCTTTCGAGCAATCTTATTTTTAAGAATCTTCACCTCTCATAAATCGTCCCCCAGGCTGAAAAGATTGAGAGATTTCCTTAGTTTCCTGAAAACTTCACATTTCTTAAATTGAGGTAATTAAGCGGATTGACTTCCAGATTTTCAACCCGAGTGTTCACCAATGCCCAATTCGAATTGTAGTAAAGTGGAACCAGAACTACTTCTTGCTCTAAAAGAAGCTTTTGCAGCTGAAAGTAGATGGATTCTCGCTCTTTGGTATTTTGCAAATGTCTTGCTTTCGTAATACCAGCATCGTAGGTCTTATTGCTCCACTTCGTTCGATTGTTCCCACTGGAACTCAGAAAAACTGACAGAAAATTATCTGGATCTGGATAGTCAGCCGACCAGCTGGCTATGAACATGGGATAGGATTTTTGATCCATTTTAGCACGATAGGTTTTATTATCAAAGGGTTGAAGACTCACAGTGAGTCCCAGGTTCTTTTGAAGTTCCGCCTGAATAAATTGTCCCACCAGCACCGATTGCTCTCGATTGGGTACCAGTAACTCGATAGGACCTGCCTTTATAGCGTGCTGTTTGACTTGGTGCTCCACAGAATCTCGGCCAAACGCAAGCCCTATCCTTTTCGAATAACCTAACATCAGCGGGGGAACCCACGAGTTTGCAGGTTCAGATTCTCCTGACAAAAGCTGTCCCAGCTTGGTTTTATCCAGTGCCTTAGCAATAGCCTTCCTCAGTTTGACATCCGAAACCGAGGGCCTGTCCACCACAAAACCTAAGTAAACCGTCTTTAGATAAGGAAACTTTCTCAGATCGGGCTTTCCTTCCCATCGCATGGTCTCCGCCCAGGGAATGTCTGCCAAAAAATCAATTTGACCCGACTGGTACAGATTCATAGCGGTAGAATTGTCTTGAACAATCAGGGCCACAATTTGTTCCAAGGAAGTTGGATTGGCCTCGGGTTTTGAACCGGATTTTGCGTTAGAATTCGCAGAATTCTCGGACCGAACTCCTGGGTGACGGTATGTCGGATTAGCCTTTAAAATCACTTTTGAATCATGCTGCCAGCTTGCCAAGGTGAATGGTCCCAAGGTGACCATTTTCCCCGGCTCCGTCCACCGGGACCCCTCTTTTTTGACTACATCTTCTCTCAGCGGAAAAGTCACCCAAAAGGTGGGGATCGAAATCCAGTAGGCCGTCGGCCTGCTCAGTGTAACTTGCAGGGTATGATCATCTAATGCCTGAATTCCTACTTGATTAAAGTCTTTTAGCTCACCTCGATTAAAGGCTTCCGCGCCGACCACATCATAAAGGAAGTAGGCATAAGCAGCGGCTGTCTCAGGGGATAAAAGCCTTTTCCAACTAAAAACAAAATCCTGAGCCCGAAGGGCCACACCATCAGACCACTGGACATCCTTCCTCAGATGAAACTCGTAAACCTTTCCATCGGAGCTGACTTTCCAACTCTGCGCCAGAGCAGGGATCACCTTGAGCTGAGGGTCAAACGCCACCAGGCCATCCATTAAATTCGATAAAAGATTGCCTTCAATGGGCGTGTGAGCCCGATTCCAGTCTAAGGTCTCAGGTTCCCCAGAGAGCCGCAGAGTAAAGACTTTTTTTTGGGAGTCAGCCAGCGCCCCCGAACTGAGAAATAAGATCAGCATACCCAAAACGAATCGACCGATTGGCTGCCTGAAGGAAAACACACGATTCATATCCCATCCCACCTTGTCTGATTCATTCATAGTACCGCCTGCACTGGACTCTGGCAACTGGAGCGACGCATTGGCATCACCCCTTGAAAGAGCAAAATGGCGATTTCAAGGGGTAAAATATGTTTTTAGGAAGACAAGAAGAGCTCAAAGCTCTCGAAAAACTGAGATCCAAAAGTGGAGCCAGCCTGGTTTGCGTGATTACCCCCGACACCTTAAGCGGGAATTGCTGTTTAAATTTATTTGCACTTTTTTAGCATGTTTTGTTACTATATTAGTAACAAAACATGCTAAAAAAGTGCATCACTTCGGACATTAGCCTTCTTGAACAGCTCCCCCCGCAAGTAGAACTTCGTCTGCTGGTAGATCGATTTGCTCACTACCAACAGCCAAGAAAAAAAATCTTCGACCTTGTTAGGAAAGGCCATCTCGAACTCGTTCGCAAGGGATATTACCTCAACTTAAAATCCAAAAATTTTAATCAGACTGGATTAGAGAACCTAGCAAACGCTCTTTACTTTCCATCTTATATATCAGCAGAATGGGCTCTTCAGCACTATGGACTACTCACAGACAGAGTCTATACCATTACTTCTGTCACCCCGAGGAAATCCCTCCATCTCAAAACCTCTCTAGGCGAATTTGAATTTAGGCACCTACACAAGCACCGCTATCCATTTGGGTACGAAATCCACCCCGACTCAGGTTTCATGATTGCACGCCCTGAAAAAGCACTGTTGGACTATCTCAAGCTCCGTGATCATGCCATGACCTACGATTCTACCCAGGAAATGGAGGAACACTTGATTGAACATTTGCGAATTAATCTGACCTCACTGCTGCAACAAACCACACCTGCAAACCTAGCTGAACTTCTCCCTCACTACCATCGTAATGCCAATGAGGCACGGATCATTAGATTTTTACTAACAAAAAAGGAATCAAATAGTGGCTAGTCCCATTGAGTCATTAATCTTGAAATATGCTCCAAAAAATACGCAGGAATATGAACATGCTCTAAAAGAGGTCATGCAAGAAATCACCCTTGCTGGCCTATCTCGTTCTAAATTTTTTAATAAGGGTGCATTCTACGGGGGATCAGCCCTCCGCATTTTCTATGGCTTACCGCGATTTTCTGAAGACTTGGACTTCACTCTTTTTAAATCAGATCCTGATTTCAAATTAAAACCCTACTTCGCCACAGTAAAGCAAACACTAGAGTCTTTTGGTTTCGACGTAACCATTGAAGAAGTAAAAAAACCAGAATCCCGTAAAGTTGAATCTGCTTTTCTCAAAGCAAACACACGCATCCACCTGCTCAAACTGAGTGCTGGCAGTACCCTTGCGGGTAAGGTCCAGACAAATAAACTTATCAATATAAAATTCGAAGTCGATGTTTATCCTCCACTGGGATTTGAAACAGAAGTTAAGCCTTTACTACCGCCGATTACCGCATCAGTAACAGTATTGAAGCCTAGTTCTCTTTTTGCTGGGAAAATGCACGCCATCCTTTTTCGAGACTGGAAGGGAAGAGTTAAAGGAAGAGATTACTATGACCTCCTCTGGTACTTAGGCCAAAATATACCGTTGCATCTTGCCTATCTCGAGCAAAAAATGAAGGATGGAAGTAAATTAGGGAATACAGAAACACTCACCCGCGAACACGTGATTCAGCTTTTAAAGGAAAAAATATCTAAAATTGATTGGAAAAAAGCTAAAAGCGATATCGCTCAGTTTCTTCGAAATCCAGAAGAGCTTAATCCCTGGTCAAAAGAATTCTTCCTCGCAGCAATCCCAAAACTAAAATGTTCTCCGTAAGACCTATGTGAAAATGGCCGAAGCGGCCCTAGGTTTTACTCGAAGCCCTAATTTCTGAGCCGCGTAGGCTCCTCGGCCGATAGGCCTGGACTAGAAATTCCCGCTTGAGTGAGGGGGTTCTCGCGTCGCATGGATGCGACATGAGCGAGAAGGACAGGATGTCCGTCCCCCGACACCTTAAGCGGGAATTTCTGGCTTTTAGTCCACATTCACAATTTCAACGGTAACATCCCCCTTAACCTTCGCTTGACAGCCCAACCTAGATCCTGTTTGAACATTCCCAGTTCTCTCTAAGCGATCGGCTTCCTCATCTTCCAGTGCAGAAAGGAACTCTGCTCCTGACTTGACATGAACGTGACAAGTGGTACATGCGCAAAACCCTCCACACGCATGCTGAATAGGGACATCATAATTGATCGCCACATCCAAGATGCTTTCACCCTTTTTTGCTTCACAGGTAACATTCATCGGTAGAAAGGTGATTTTCGGCATTGGACTTTAAACTCCTCTTACTATTAAAATAATGAACTAGCGTGACGTCTCATTGATCAAGAGCTCCGCCAAACGTACTGTACATTGATTGAGCGAAGAATAATACTCTCGGATTTTTTTTGGATCGTTTTCTTGCATTGCCCCTTTTAATCGCTCAATAGCACCCTGAATCTGCTTTGCCTCTTCCTGCGAAAGAAGTCGAAACGCATCTGGCAACCTTTTTTCAGCCGCTATCAAAGTAGGCCAAGCTTCATTTCGAACCTCTACCAGCCGCCGGTACGTATCATCGGAATCAGCATAATTTAGTCCTGCCATGAGCATTTTCTCCACTTCAGCTTCAGTAAGTCCAAAGCTGGGCCGAACTTCAATGGCCTGCTCGTTTCCAGTTTTTAAATCCTTTGCAGCAACTTGCAAAATTCCATCCGCGTCTATTAAAAATGTCACTTCAATGCGAGGCATTCCAGCCGGCATCGGTTGAATGCCCGTTAGCTTAAATCGAGCTAAACTTCTATTTTCCTGGGCCCGCTCGCGTTCTCCTTGCAAGACATGAATGTCCACTCCTGTCTGACAATCCACAAACGTAGTAAATCCTTCTCTGGCCACAGTAGGAATTTTCGTATTTCTTGAAATCAACGTCGACATGAGTCCACCGTACGTCTCTAGCCCCAAAGACAGCGGAACAACGTCCAAAAGAAGAAAATCCTGATTATTCCCTGCTAAAATATCAGCTTGAATGGCAGCACCTTGGGCCACCACTTCATCCGGATGCATTGAGGTATTGGGAACCTTTCCAAAAAGTTCCTGGACAAACTCCTGAACGACTTTTAACCGAGTAGGCCCCCCCACTAAAACGACATCTGACAATAACTCATTGCAGGAACCGGAAACCTTTAAGCCTGCATCCCGAAGGGCCTTCATACAGGGCTCTCTCGTTCTTTCCAAAATAGGACGTACGAGCTCGAAAAACTCTTCTTGCGTCCAGTCCCGCCGATAAATTTTTTCTTGGAACCGGACTTCAAAAATAGCTTCCGAGTGATCCGAAAGAGCGATCTTCGTTTTTTCCGCTGCTTCAATCAACGAAGCAAACAGATGAATATCGCTCGTGACATTAATATTCCATAGCTCTTGAATTTCTCGGGTTACCACACGAACAATCGCTTGATCAAAATCGTCCCCGCCCAATTCGGTATCTCCGGAAGTTGCAAGCACTTCAAAAATTCCATCCTGCAACTTCAGCAGGGAGATATCGAAAGTACCACCCCCTAAGTCATATACAGCAATGAGCCCTTGCCGCTTTCGGTCCAAGCCATAGGCAAGAGCTGCTGCAGTCGGTTCATTGATAATCCGTAACACATCCAAACCAGCCAGCCTCGCAGCAGTCCGAGTCGCTTGCCTTTGAGAATCATTAAAATAAGCAGGCACCGTCACGACGGCACGAGTCACAGAACAACCCAGCACTTTCTCAGCAGACAGCTTGAGCTCTTTTAAAATCATGGCTGAAATTTCAATTGCAGTAAAAGTTCGATCTCCCACACGGACTTTCACCATGCCGTTACCGGGCTCAATTTCATAAGGAAGAGAACTAGCCAGAGATTTTAAATCTTCGAACCCTCGACCCAGTAGCCGCTTCACCGAAAAAACCGTGTGCTGAGCATCTCGCACTTTTTTTTCCTTGGCCCGATAACCCACGATCGGCTGCCCTTCGATCAAAGAAACGACCGATGGAACCAGCGACTGACCTTCGGTTGACTTTAAGACCTGAGGCTGCCCTTGGTTCACAAATGCAACTAAACTGTTGGTGGTACCCAAATCAATTCCCACAATAGGAGATTCCAAATGGGTGTTGGCCTCAATCTGAATTGGCATTTTTCTTAATCCGTTCTAAATTCTTTTTTTCAACATCTTTTTTCATCGACATAAGATAGCTCTTCAATCGAAATTCATGGCTCATTTTTTCTAAGAGAGTCCGTGAGTTTTCAATATCATAGGATTTTTCAAGAACAAACAACCTCCTATCCGCCCCCTCTATGAGTTGATGGATCTGCTCTTCAAAAGCCACAAGCTGGGTTTGAGCCGCAGCAGGATCCTCCAAGAGGAGATCCTGAATTTCAAACCAGGCTTCAGCCAATTCTAAAGGCGGAGCGGAGGGGTTATTCTTTTCCCCATAACCTTCTTTGTCTAAAAGATACTCTCGTAATCGAGAAGGATTGCTTAAGATTGCATAAGCTTGATTCACCCAGCTCATTCGCTCCAGGGAAAGCTGCTTTACTTCCGAAGGAGCGGTTGAAAATCGATCCGGATGAAGAAGTCGCGATAGTTCGTAATAGTGTTTTTGCAAGTCTTTTAAGTTCTGTTGAAACTTCCGAGGCACGCCTAAAACAGCGAAGAAGTCCTCGTTTTGAAGATCAGGGGATCTGCCCACGGGCTGAGGCTTTCCACAGCAAGTGCAAACACTGTGAGAACGAAAATCCTGGGAGAGATTTTCGCAAAAAGCACATTTATGCGGAGAAACTGGAACCACAACCACAGGTGCGCTTCGCGTTTGGATTATTGAAAACAAACCCAGTGCCATTTAAGCCATCAGTAAAATCTAAAACCATCCCTGCCAAATACAGATAGGACTTGGCATCAATCACTAATTTGACTCCTTGTTTTTCAAAAACCTTATCATTCGCTGCCGCTGGCTGGTTATCAAAACCCAGCTTATAGCTCATTCCTGAACAACCCCCACCAACCACCATCACGCGAAGCATGGAGTGGGTAGCAGCCTGCTCTTTCTCCTGAATTCTCTTAATTTCCAGAATGGCTTTCTCAGTCACTTCAATGATAGCACTTGCTTGAGTCATGCTGACTTCACCCCCTTACATTTCTCCAGATAATCAGCAATCGCAGCCTTGATCGCATCTTCAGCTAAAACAGAACAGTGGATCTTAATCGGAGGCAAACAGAGCTCCTGCACAATATCGGTATTTTTGATCAAAAGTGCTTCCTCGATGGTCTTTCCTTTGATCCATTCCGTTGCAAGTGAAGAACTAGCGATCGCACTACCACAACCGAAGGTCTTAAACTTCGCATCCTTAATGACTCGAGTGGTAGAGTCAATTTCTACTTGAAGTTTCATGACATCTCCACACTCGGGGGCACCCACTAATCCTGTCCCCACTTTGAGTGAGTTCTTATCCAGCGATCCCACATTCCTTGGGTTTTCGTAGTGATCAATCACTTTTTTTGTATATGCCATGGTTATTTTCCTCCTTACATCCTCTTAAAAACTTCCGACAACCAGACTAGTGCCCAGTCCAGTGAACAGATTTTAAATCAATTCCTTCTTTGACCATTTCGTACAGAGGTGACAATTCCCTCAGCTTTTTGACTGTTTCCACCACCTTGCCAGTAGCAAAAGCAATCTCTTCCTGTGTGGAAAAACGGCCTAACCCGAAACGAATACTGGTATGAGCAAGATCCTCTCCCACTCCGATATTTTTCAGTACATAGGAAGGCTCTAAACTAGCCGAGGTACAAGCCGAGCCACTGGAAACGGCAAGCTCTTTCATGCCCATCATCAGTGACTCCCCTTCCACAAAAGCAAAACTGACATTCAAATTATTTGGCAATCTCTCGGTCGGATGACCGTTGAGGTAAACTTCATCCAGTTCGTTTTGAATTCCTGCCCAAAGTTGATCGCGCAGGGCCCGAATTCTCACCGTTTCCTCCGGCATCTTCTGGAGTGCAAGCTCCGCGGCTTTTCCAAACCCTACAATTCCGGGAACATTCAAGGTACCTGAACGCATCCCACGCTCGTGACCCCCTCCGTGAATTAAAGGAGCCAAACGAACACGCGGATTTTTGCGCCGAACATATAAAATCGCCACGCCTTTTGGGCCATAAATCTTATGTGCCGTCAGAGAAAGAAGATCGACCCCCATCTCCTCTACCTGCAGCTGAACTTTACCTGCTGCCTGGACCGCATCCGTGTGAAATAAAACTCCTTTTTCCTTACAGACCTTTCCAATTTCTTGAATGGGATTGATCGAGCCAATTTCATTATTAGCCGCCATCACAGAAACCAAAATGGTTTTTGAAGTGATGGCTTCCCGAACCGAGTCTGGACTCACCCTGCCGTATCGATCTACCGGCAAACAGGTAATCTGAAATCCTTTTTTCTCCAAAAAATGGCAAGTGTCTAACACGGATTTATGCTCAATGGGCGAGGTAATGATGTGATTGCCTTTTTCCTTGAGCATTTCTGCTGCACCCACGAGCGCAAGATTATTGCTTTCCGTAGCACCGCTGGTAAAAATAATCTCTTTTTCACTGGCACCAATCAGCTGCGCAATCTGACGCCTTGCTTTCTCTACGGCAGCTTCAGCAGTCCAACCAAATTCATGATTTCGACTGGCAGCATTTCCAAAAACTTCGGTAAAATACGGCAGCATAGCCTTAAGGACTTCAGGATCGACAGGCGTTGTTGCGTGATAATCTAAATAGATAGGAAATTTCATTAGCTACTCCGTTAGGCTTAAACTTCCGCTTACCAACAAGCGATGATCCAGGTTTTTAGATAATTCAGAAAGTTGGATTTCCGAGAGGAATTTAAAAACACGAGAATTCAGATCATTCATCATGTGTTTAATTTCACATCGGCGCCCATACTCACATCCTGCCTTTTTTTTCTCTTTTAATTTTTCAGAAGGTCCGTAGCACGCCACAACCGACTGAGGACCTTCCATGAGCTCTAAAAACTCAGCCAGAGAAATATCTTCCAAGGGGCGCTGCAGAGTGTACCCCCCCTTGGCTCCATGGGCAGACTGAATGAGGCCCTTTTCCTTAAGTCGCTGAAGGGTCTTTGCTGTGATTTCAAAGGGCAGGTCATAGGAATCCGCAATCTCTCGGGCACTCGTCACTGCCGCCGGCTTTCTGCTAATATGACGCAGAGCCATCAGGCCGTATTCAGTCATTCGGTTGAGTTTAATCATCGGCTTTCACCTTCATCGTCTCTTTGAAATACGATACTTAAAGTCCGATTTCAAGCCAAACTTGTAAATACGAACTATTTTATCGTATTTCAGACTTCAAGACAAGAAAGTGGCTAAGAGCTAGATATTATTGAACTCTTTTTCTCGCTTCCCTGCAGTCTTCCTGACCTCCCAGTCGTCTTCTGGGACTAAAAGGTCAAAGTGGTTGTAATTTACATGAAGGAGATTCACCAGTTTTTCATTTTCATTCGTATTGGGAGTAAAAAAAGCTCTCAGTTCTACCTGATCCGGTTGGCCAGGGATAGGCTTCCAAACTCGGATGTTCCTATTAAATACAATGGCAGCTAACGCCAACGAACCTTCCATTACGTCCGGATTGTTGGGATAAATGCCGTTCTTAAACCAGTTTGTAAAAAACTCTAAATAATAACCTTGATCCAACAATTTCTCATTTACGAACTGCTGCAAATCAGAACCGTCAGCAGCTGGAGGCAGTCCTTTTGGCATCACGCCCACTATTTCTTCCTTCAACAAAGCGCGAAGCTCGGCCGCTGCGGTTGGCGATGCTTCAGGACCTAAGTATCTTTCGCGAACTTTTTCGACAAAATCTCTACGAAGTTGCTGAATGCGTAGTGGCCGATCGAATGTCAAGCAATGCAGACCACAATTCCCGTCACCTCTCATCCGATACCGGACCAGGGAAACCTCTGATGTACCGATCAGGCCCTTCAAAATAGGCCTTTTTTTAATAGGCCATCCTGACCCCTGAGGTAAAGAATGCTTCGCCCCGGAAGGAAGGTTCGGAGAGTTGGGAAGTGGGTCAGCAGTTTCGGCGCCTGACGGCTGAGAGCTACCTGGGAGATTGGCTTTAGAACACCCTGAATTCATTAAGAATAAAGCCAACCACAAAAAAGCTACGACCCTTCCTCTATAGTTAAACTGATGTTGCATAGTTACCTATCTCGTATTTAAACGCTCTTACCCCCGCAATCTATAGAAAAAAAGCAAAAAAGTCAATTAATTTAAAAAAAATCTCTCTGAACCGATAAGAAGATATGACCAAACCCAGCTCTTCTGGCTCTTCTCACTCCCCTAGCTCTAAAAGACGAAAAGAACGAGCCAATGTACTTTATCGCTTAAGAGGGGTGTTTCTGGAATGTTTGGATATTTCGCCTGATGCACTCAAGATCATTAATATTTCTGAAAATGGGCTCGGTATTGAGCCTGCTCTCATCAAAACCCCACCTCAGCTACACAAGACTCTCCCAGGAAAGCTGATTGTTGGGAATGTGGCAGCGCCACTTCAGCTTAAATTAGTGCGAATCACTCCAGCTGTTGCAGGATTTGAATTTGTTAACCTTCCTGAAATTCTTCGCAATGGACTTCAGGTAATCTTTGAATCGGAACTCGTCGGAGCTAATCTCCAACTCGTCTCTCGCTCAACAAATACCCTTCAGTATGAAGATAAAATCGGGAACCAGCTCTGCATTTCACTTTCCCCCCAAGCCAAGGTCATGAAAGTTTCCATCTCGATTTTAGGAAATCAAGTCCATTGGGAAAAAGAGCAAGGCTTTCAATTACTTCAGAATGAAATATCTTCTCCTATCTCAGATGGGTTGAGAAAACAACTGACCCAGTTTATTCAAAGTGCGGCTACCATCGATATGAAATACAGAAAACAAATCGAGAACCTTTTAAAATTTCTTCCTATCGATGCTTCATGAGCAACTATCCCAATGGAACTCCAAATTGGGTAATATGCAACAAAACTGCTGGATCCTGAATATAAGATCTTAAAACAAGGTCAAACTGATAGGGCAACATCAGTTGATCCAGAAGAATACTTATCCGGTTCAAGTCCTTCAAATCAAGGTTTTCTCCTTCTAGTGCAATGTCAATATCTGATCCTGCCCGAAACCTTCCCGTAGCCCGAGAACCAAACAAGGTTGCAGCTGACACCCCTGGATAAGTGAGGATGGTTGCCTTAATTTTTTCCCATACTGCGGGATCAAGACCATGACCACCCATAATCACCTAACTTTCTAAAGTCTTCCTTAAGGCGCGAAAACTTTGAAGAAATTCTAATCGAATATGCTTTAAGATTTCCTACACCACTGTTTCATTGTAAGTGTGAGTCGTCAGATTTCTATCCTTAAGCATCTGCATCCAAACTAAACCATCCTGAATGAGTCCAATCTGAAATGCCTGCTCGATCGAAGGCCTGGGCCCCGCAATATCTACAAAACCCCGTTCTCTGAGCACATCTTGAAGCACTTTCCAGGCAACTTCATAGGTATACTCAAACGATTGAATGAGGCCCTGCTCTTCCAGCTCATTGAGCACATCCTTTTGAAGAAATTTTTCCAACTGAGAAAGTGCTTTTTTATAGTTTTCAAATCGTTGCTGCCAACGAGGAGGAGCTACTGGAGAAGAGTTTGACATAGGAACCACCCTTGTTTCTGATACAAAGCATTTAGCATCGGGTTGCAACCCTTTCACCAAGCCTTACCAAGGTTTCTCGACCTTGGGACGTTTGTTTCAATAAATCTTCATCCGGAATCCACCGTCCAGGCTCTCCTAAAACAATCACCGTAGAACCCCCAAAGAGAAAATAGCCTTTCTCCTCACCTCGAACAAACTTTTTTCGCTGGCCACCCGTCTGAACAATGCGCCCGACACAAAGGGCTCCAACCTCGATATAAGCCAACTTTCCAAAATTTTCCGTGTCGAGAATACTCACTTGGCGCTCATTCGTAATAAAAATTTCCTGCTTATATTTAAGAGCCAGAGGATTGACCGAATGCAGTTTTCCATGCACCAGGTAGTGAGAAATCACTTTTGAATCATCAGGAAAGTGAAACCGATGATAATCCGTAGGACAAAGACGAGCCAATAGCAGAGGCCCCCCTTCAAATGTCTTAGTCCATTTTTCATTTAACAACAGGCCGGCAGAACTAAGAGCCGTCCCTTTTACTGGAATCGATTGCTCAGGCCGAACCTGGTCGTAAGCGAAATACCTTGCTTCAGCAAAAGCGGGCATTCGGGAAGGATCCTGAACAAAGGGGCGCATGCCTGATTTAAATTTTCTAATAAAAAAATCATTAAAAGAACGAAATGGCCCGTCTTCAAATTCCTCCATAGGAATATGAAATTTCTTAATAAAGCAGTCTATCTTTTGAGCACTCAAACGAGAGGACTGGTAGTATCCGTAAAAACGACTCATAAAGGCCCTAGACAGCACTTGCTCTACCAGCCTCTGGCCTGTTCGCGTTTCATAGGCCCACTTGAGAGCTGCATCCCCGTAAACTTTTTCTTCTTCTTCCTTCGCTTTTTTTCGATTCCATACCCGGATAGACGATTGGGTTGCCATGAGTTCTCAGCCCTCTTAAGTCAAATACGGCCCCAGCCCCTGAGCCTTCCGGATTGCATCAGCGACCTCACGGACTGCACCCCACCCCCCCAGTGACTCCGTCACGTAATGAGCCCTTGCTTTGACAGGATCCACAGCATGCGGCACGGTGGCACTAAAACCGACTTTTTCAATCACTGGAATATCAAAAAGTTCATCTCCCATAAAGGCAATTTGCTCAGGAGAAAACCCGGTAGATGCAATAATTTTTTCCAAAGCCTTCAACTTATCTTCATCCCCTAAAAAAATATGTTTAATTTTTAAAAACTGCATTCGAGCTTGAACGTCCTTTGAATCCCCACCGCTAATGACCGCAACCTCAATACCGCAACTCATTAATACTTTAAGTCCATGACCGTCTTTTATGTGAAAATGCCGAGTCCAGCCATGCCCGTCCAGCCAAAAAACTCTTCCGTCCGTCATCACTCCGTCGATATCCAATGCAAGCAGTCTAATTTTTTTTAATCTCGCCTGAATATCCGGAGTTTCTAATAATTTTGCCGAAGCAACACTGGTTGATGAGATCATCCGCTAAGTCTCCCCTCTCATGGGTATCTCCTGCTTAAGGAGGTAAGGTTGCGTAACAACTAGGGCTTGAATTTCCAGCAGCTGCCGAACAAACGTTCCGACATGCTCTAAATAAAACGCATTGGGACCATCACTCTTTGCTAAATTCGGCCTGGGATGGCACTCCATAAAAAGACCATCCGCTCCCGCTGCCATCGCAGCTCGAGCCAAAGTCTCCAAGTACTCCCGCTTCCCGCCAGTACTCTTACCACCCGGTGCTGCCCCAGGAGTCTGAATAGAATGGGTTGCGTCATAAATCACCGGAACTCCAAACTGCTTCATGCACTGAAATGAGACCATGTCCACCACAAGAGTGTTATAACCGAAAGAAACACCTCTTTCGGTTAAATAAAACCAAGGGCTAGCCTGAGAACTCGAAACCCCAGAACGTTGCTGGGTGCCTCGGGTGCTTTTTGCAACGGCTTGCACTTTTTCGACAATATTCTTGGCATCCCACGGAGCTAAGAACTGGCCTTTTTTGATATTGAGCTTTCGACCCCATTTCAAGGCGGCTTGCGCAGCTGCGACAATCATATCCGTTTGGCGGCAAAGAAAGGCTGGAACCTGTAAAAAATCCACGACCTCTGCCACTCGTTCCGCCTGATCCGGGGTATGAAAATCCGTCAATAACGGCAACCCCGTTTGTTCCCGAACTGCAGATAAAATTTGAAGGCCCCGTTCTAAACCAGGACCTCGAAAACCATCGATGGAAGTTCGGTTGGCCTTATCAAACGATGACTTAAAATAAAGCTCCACTGGCAACCCATGAAGTTGGCGTTTCAGCTCTTGAGCGACTTCAAGAACCAAACCCTCATCTTCAATGACACAAGGTCCAGCAATTAAGGTCAGCATTTGGCAGCCCTAATGAACGCAACAAATAAGGGGTGAGGCTGCAGCGGCTTGCTCAAAAACTCTGGATGAAACTGGCAGCCCAAAAACCAGGGATGATTCGGCAGCTCAACCATTTCCACCAGTTCGGTTTGTGCTTCTTGATTTTGGTGTTTGCCAGAGACCACTAAGCCCATTTCTTCCAATTTGCTCCGAAACAGGTTGGACACTTCAAATCGGTGCCGATGGCGCTCGGAAACCGTTTCTCGCCCGTAGGCTTCAAAAGCTTTCGTAGAAGATCCCTTCGATTGAGTCAAAATCTGACAGGAATAGGCTCCTAGTCTCATGGTCGCCCCCATCTCTTTGAGGGACTTCTGAGATTCCATAATATCAATGACATTCTCCTTACCATCCACCTTGAATTCAGCCGAATTGGCATGCTTAAGCTGGCATACGTTTCTTGCAAATTCAATGACTGCCAGCTGCATTCCTAGGCAAATTCCAAAATAGGGAATTTTCTCAACCCGAGCATACTCAATGGCTTGAATTTTTCCCTCAATTCCTCGCTCACCAAAACCCCCAGGTACTAAAATTCCATCTACTTTTTTGAGAAGATCCCGGTTCTTCCCTTTTTCAATTTCCTCAGAATCAATGTAAACCATTGAAACATGGACATCGTTGGCTACGCCCCCATGAATAAGTGCTTCCGAAAGGGACTTATAGCTATCTCTCCAATCCGTATATTTGCCCACCACTCCAATGGTTACTTCCCCCTGAGGGTGACGGATTTTTTCTACCATATTTTCCCAACGCGATAGATCAGGCCGACCTGACCATATCCCCAGTTTTTCGCCTATCTTTTCGTCTAGTCCTTCTTCATGAAAATAAAGGGGTACCTCGTAGATGCTACTAACATCCATAGCACTAAAAACCTGTTCACCAGGCACATTGCAAAACAATCCAATTTTATCTTTTACGTCCTTCGGAAGTCTCCGGTCCGATCGACAAAGCAAAATATCAGGCTGGATCCCAATTTCGCGAAGTTCTTTCACACTGTGTTGAGTGGGTTTTGTTTTGAGCTCTCCTGCTGCCGCAATGTAAGGAACTAAGGTGAGATGAACGAAAAGTACATTTCCCCCGCCTTGTTCGACTCTCATTTGCCGAATTGCTTCCAAAAAAGGAAGGCTTTCAATATCCCCCACGGTACCGCCAATTTCAACGATAGCAAGATCCGAATCAGCCGCCGCATCGTGGATATGGCGTTTAATTTCATCCGTAATATGAGGAATCACTTGCACGGTCTTGCCCAAATACCCGCCCGCCCGCTCTCGGCGAATCACCGAATCGTAAATACGTCCCGTAGTGAAGCTATTTTTTCGAGTAAAATGAGCACTTTGAACAAATCGAGAGTAGTGCCCAAGATCCAGGTCTGTCTCCGCTCCATCATCTAGAACAAAAACTTCGCCATGTTGAAATGGACTCATCGTCCCAGGATCCACATTGAGGTAGGGATCCATTTTAATCATGGTAACCCGAATCCCGCGCTGTTCCATGAGCATCCCAATGGAAGCTGCCGCGATTCCTTTTCCAATACTCGAAAGGACTCCACCAGTTACAAAAATATATTTTCTTTGCTTTGCCATTTTTCAGACTCGTTTAGTGAGAGGGTTTCTCTAGTGCGTTCAAGCCAAAAAACATTCCTTGAGCGCCTGCCAGCTCAAAGAAATACCGTTTAGATCTCTCGGTCATACTAAAAACTAGGCCACTTAATCAACAAGCAATTCCCGGCATCCCCATCACGAAGGCAACGATCCTGTTTTTATTCGCTTTTTTGCTATCCTGGAGTTGCACCCATTGATGAATTCCCCCTTTTTTGCTACGGAGGAAGGGGGGAAAACAGATGGGGGTCATCTTCAGTTTAGCCAGCTTGCTCTATTTCACCGGTTTTTGCCAGATGGACTCAAATTGGGCAATCGCCCAAGAGTTTGAGCCTTGCTTCCAAGGAATGGATGAGGCTTCTCCCAGAAAAGCCGCTCTCCTGAAAGCAACCCAATCCATTCGAGAGTACCTTCAGGGAGGCATGCTTCCACCTACCACAAAAAAACCGGTTAATACTTTCTCCAGGGCAAACCCTGCTCGCAAACTTAAAATAGTCACTCAAGTGAAAGATCGCTCTTACGCCTTCGAAAATGACCGCATTTTTTGCGATATTGGACTGTCACAGCTCAAGAAAAACGAATACTACAACTACCTCATCACCGCCGATGGCCATATTTCTTATGCCATCCTCAAGGACGATTGGGAATTTGGAGTAAAGCACTACCACATTGCTTTTGGAAAGCCGGTAGTCGCTGCTGGAGCTCTTTATTTTAATTCAGACGATACTGTGACTTACAATTTACAAAGTGGAACCTTTTCGAAAATTCTTCTATCCACCTACCCCATCTTAGAAAGTGAGCTAGCAACTGCCGTGAAAGAGTTCTTCAAAAAAGAGCCTGGCATTAAAACAGTCCAGTTCACTGCTTCCAAATTTTTACCCAGCAACCCACCCACCCTGGAGGAAATTCTCAGACTCTGCCAAAGCCCCTGGTTTACCGAAAAAAATGCAGATATCTGCTCTCTCGAACTGGGCAACACAAAGATCTAAAAAAAAACCCGCCCTGGTGGGGGGCGGGGGAGTCTCTTCAAAATAGACTTTTATCTATTTCTTATCTTTATAAAACTTCTGGCTTGAGCCATCTACGTTCCTGTCTTTCTCTTCAGGAAAGAATTCAGCTGATAACTGAAGCACTTCGGGCAGGTTTGCTTGATCTATCAGAGTGATACCACCGTAGAACTTGGTTCCTGCCGTGAGGCGAATCGGTTTTTTCTCATCGCCATTCTCATATCCTCTAGTAGGACTGGTTGTAGACAATCTGAACATATAAAATGCGATAGGACATTTCCCAAAACTCTCAAGAGTATTAACAATTTCAGTTCGAGTTAAGAGGTTCACCGATTCCCCTGCAGCTACTTCAATACCGTAGCAACCAGAATTCAATGGTGCAATCAGGACATCTACATCCTTTGGATTATAATTCTCAGGAGTACTACCTAAAAACACACTTCCGGGAAACTCCTCTAATCCTGATTTAGTTTTACCTGCAGGCTTTTTATACGAAACCTCAAGCGCTTTTAAGGTCAGGTCCAACGCCTTAACCGGATACTTCTCCTTTGATACACCGTTTAATTGAGCAGGACTTACTTCTCCCAGCTCTGCACCAACAGTGTATTCGAACTTCTGATTCACACTACTGACTTCATCCACGCACCCAGGCTTAGCATACACTTTATGGGTAATATTTAAAATGCTGTCGCCAAAACTCATCACGACATTTTCAGTCGCGCTTTTCGAACAAGACGTGGACCAAGAAGTCCTACTCAGAGCTGTATTACTGAGCTTACTACCACACCCCGTTGACACAATCATCGAAGACACTATTAAAAAACTTACATTTTTTTTCATATCGAAAATACATATAATGCACCTCTGCAGCAAAGCAAGGGATTTCTACTTAAGGGATAGAAAAATAGGCCTCATAACATCACTCTGGAGGCACAATTCTCAGACTTGTACCTCTACTTCAGGCTTCCAACTTCCATGCCACTGTTTGAGGCGAACCTTAGGTTTTTCTGAATTATCAGAACCCATGGCATATTCAATAAATGCGTAGGTCAATCGGATCTGCTTTCCATAGTCATTCAAATCCAGATTGATCATTTCATTCCAGGTACCCTCATTATAGTATTCTTTGCCTTCCTTCCACTGCCGGTAGCGTAAAATGTGGGTGTGCCCAAAAATAACCGTATTTACCGTTTCGTAAGATTCCAATATTTTAAAAGCAATCTTGTCGTAGTTTGGATAAAGCGAAATCTCTTTCAGCAATCCCAGTGTTGCTCGAACCCCTTCTCGAATCTGATACCGCCGTCGAAAAAGCACTGTATCAAATACAAACTTAGCAATTCCAACGGATGTCCTGAGCCCCCACCAGAGATCATGAATTGCCACCCATCTAAAAAATGTAGAGGGCGGTCGAACTTTGTCTACATGAGGCCTGCTCTGCTTAATTTTTGGTAAATAAACCGCCACAAAAAGTGAGCCCCAGGGAAGGTTCAAGACTGGCTCAGGTAATCCTCTGGTAATAAATGGTCGCTGCATATCAATTTGAGCAAACCGCTCATGCTGCTGGCCATGTTCAACATAAATCCCATCAAACTGATAACTCACATCGTGAAAAGCAACCGGGGCCCCCACTGCTTCTGAAAATACCTTTTTTGGCCCTGGCCAGAGCATCCCCGCATCGTGATTGCCAACAACATAGGAAATATGATGCCCCGGAGTCATGGCAAATTCTTTGAGTGCCTGGAAAAAATCAGGATGACCGGCTACGATTTTTTCAACCGCTCGGACCACACTTCGCTCTGTAATCAGATGGGTATGCACACCCCAGGTGTCAATTTGGAGTAAATTGAGAATATCTCCATTTAAGATCAACTCGACTTCGACTTTAGCGTACTGATTGGAGCGATAGTATCTGAGAAATTCTGCAAACTCTCGGTCGTAGATAAAATCTTCTAAAATATTCTGCGTTC
>Ga0302320_10011733_pt1 | contig 18498 bp, 19 predicted proteins | sample Bog_T0_3_FD_202130 | JGI IMG/M metagenome (GOLD analysis project Ga0302320, IMG submission 202130) | Peat permafrost microbial communities from Stordalen Mire near Abisko, Sweden - Bog_T0_3 | ecosystem: Environmental > Terrestrial > Soil > Wetlands > Peat | place: Sweden: Abisko, Stordalen Mire...
CATGCCGGCCGGGGCGATCGCGTCCAGCGCGATGTGGTCGATGCCGTCCGAGGTCCACTGCTGCAGGTCAATGAAGTCCTGCACCTGGAAGTCCATGTTTTGCTGAAAGTTGAATTGTTGTTCCATCGGATCTCTCCCTACTCACGCGGCAGCATGGCGCCGCACATCGTCGCCGGATCGCACTGCGCCTGGCGTCCACAGCTCACGACCGCGTAATTGCGCGTGTCAACGAGAAGCGTGTCCCGGAGCGAGGCGCAGCGCGCCAGACTGTCGCAGTAGCGCGTCAGCCACTCGTAATCCTCCGCCACGAAGTACCCCTGGCCGTAGTAGCTGGGTGCCGACGGTGAGCGCTGCAACGGGAACCAAGCCCGGATCTGCGCTGTGTGCGGCTGAACGCCCGTGTGGACGGCATCGACAAAGAAACTCTTGCCACTGGCCTCGAGCGTGCGGTTCTCATTGAACAAGTAGAGCCGGGCGTACACGTGGTTGCTGGCGTCTGACGCCTGCCAGTACAGCCCACCCGCGCCGAAGTACGCGCCGGCGAAAATGCAAGGCGCGGAATAGGTTTCCGAAATCCAGTCGGGAAACACCTGCGTCGGCTCGACGCCGGCGTCGACGAGTTTGTAATTGACTCCCAGCCCCGGCCCGGCGTAGCTCTGCAGGAGTTGCAGTAGGTAAACCGGTGCGTCTACAGCAGTGCCGAATCTCGGAAAGCCGCCGGCGTAGGTTCCGTGCGGGTTACTGATTGGCACTTGGATCTGCAAGTACGCCACACCGCCCGCCGTCCACTCCGACACTGCACATTGAGTAGTCGATCCCTGATCCTCAATGAACGCCTGCGGCAGCGCTCGTTCCGCCGCGCCGAGGTCGAGGCCATAACAGTGGCCCATGAACCGGCCGGCGAACGTTGCGCCATCCGGAACAGCGTAAGGATCGGAATCGGTGCGCAGGATGAGTTGCGGATAGACAGCTAGCGCCGCGTCCTTTTCTGCCCGCGTTTGCGCCGCGCCATAGTAAAGCTGGCAGGGTGGCCGGACGACGTTCGTCACCGTGCCGCCATAAAGCCCAGTCACCCGGCGAACGCCAGCGAGTGTCCCGTCGACCCGGTGATCCGGGAGTGCAGAGCCAACTACCGCGCGCTTCTTCGCCTCGTCCCACGCGACGTCCCACGCATCGACGCCCATGGCCCAGGCGAGCCAGGGCAACAACTCCGCGGGGATTGTCTGCGGATTCCACAGTGCGCGGATGCCCACGGGACCGTCGTCGCCGAGGCGCCATCCCGCGCTCTCCACGTTCCGCTCAAACAGCGTCGCGTTGGGCGGCAGGACCAAGGGGGTGGTGCTCATTCCGTCCTCGCTGGCGCTACAGTGACGGTCACCGCGTCGCAGACGTTGATCTTGTACGGATCACCAGCAACGTCGGTGACCGGCGACTGGATCGTCGCGTTCTGCACTCCGGCTTGGTCGAGAGCACCGTACATGCCGGCGAGCGTGATGCCGTAGCCCAGCCGTTGTACGTTCTGCGTGTAGGCCGTGAGCGCGTTCGTGATCGCCGAAGTGACAACACTCGCGTCCGGTCCGGGGTAGAGCGTCACGGTGGCCGCTATTAAATAATGTTGGATCTGCGCCCCCTGCACCTCCACCACATCGGTCAGCGGCCGGACGTCATCCGCGTTGAGCGCGGCAGACACCGCAGCCAGCAGGTAGGGCGAGGCAACACCGCCGTTATCGCTGCTGTAGATGGTCACAACGACATTACCCGGCGCCGGTGAGAACGCGCTCGCGTCCGCCACGCGCAGGTCGGCCGAGAACGCAAAGTAGATGTAGGCGTTCCCTGGACCGGCACAGGAGAAAGCATCGGGCGCGAGTTGCGCGCGTAAGCGCAGCCGGTCGTCCGTTTCGCTCGTCACATTGCCCTGCGCGTCCGTGAACGTCATGCGCTGGACGCCGAACAGCGCAGCCAGATTGTCCAGGTTAGAGCCCAGCGCCGTCGCCAGCATGTTGGCATTCGCCGCGTCGTTGATCCGCTGGCGCAACATCATCTCCCGGTAGGCAAACGCCTCCACCAGCTTCACGGCCGGATCCGACTCGAGCAGCGCGGAAAACGACGGATCTCGCGTCACCAAGTCCTGCAGGATGTCCAGCTTGATCGACTCGAAATCGATCGTCTCCACCACATCCGGCGGCGTGAGCGTCGAAAGGTCAATCAGGTTGAAGCGGCTCATGAAAGTTTCAGGCCCTCAATGTTGATGACTTGCCCATCAGGCAAATACAGCGCACTCAGATTGATGGAGATGGAACCGTTCGCCGGGTCCGCGGTGACCGTTACGCTCTGCACCTGAATCCGCGGCTCCCACGTGGACAGCGCGCCTACCGCGGCCGCCGTGATCGCCATCTTCGTGCTCTGGTTGAGCGGCTGATCGATCAGCGCGAACAGATCCGAGCCGTAGTCGCGCAACATCACCCGGCTGCCCTTGGGCGTCAGGAGAATGTCGCGGATACTCTGCTCAAGATGACTGAAGCCGGCCAGCTGTGCGCCGGTGTCCACGTTCATGCCGATCATAGTTGTGCTGGCGGAACCATCTGGGCCACCGCGCCCGTGGCGTGCACATTGCCGGCCACTTTCAGCGTGCCGGCCACCTTCCCGTTCAGCGTGAGATCGCCATCGACCGTCAGCGCGCCGGTAAGCGTCAGGCCATTCTGCGCGTTCACTGCCACAGCCTGCGCGGTGACTGCGGCGTTCCCCTGAATGTTGATAGTCACCGTGCCCACAGCCTGAACTGTGAGTGCATGTGCCGCGCGATCGTAAGTGATCGTCGTGCCGTCCGAGTACTTCGTGACGTTCTGATCCGCACTGTTCGACGGCGCCGGCTTCGAGCCGGAATACAGCGAGCCGATAATGACGCCTTGCGACAGGCTTCCACCCGGGCAGAGGATCGCCACGTGCTCGCCGGCTTCTGGCGCCCACCAGGTGATGTCTCCGCCGGCGCGCGTAGTCAGCCACGGAAGCGCTGCGGTCTGCACCTCTCCGACCTGGACCGTCGCCACCGCGTTTTGCAGGTCCACGGAGACGACCAGGCCGCGGTGGATCAGATTGCTCACCTGCTGGTTGAGCCGCGCGGTGTCCGGATCCTGCAGGTCGCCGGTCCTGGCCCCGCGTTGAATCAGAAGGTCCAGCATGCCTTAGCCGCCCACCACTTCGATGTAGTCCGCCTCATTGGCAGCGCCAATATCCGGCGCAAAGCCGACAAAGACCTTCGTGGGCTGGACGCCGTCCACGCGGGGATCCGTAATGGTCTCGGTGTAGTACGTGACCGTGTAGACGAGCTGCACCATCGCCACCGCGTCGACGCCACCGGGCTTGAGTGTAACCGCGCTGCTCTGGAGCAGCGACTTCGAAGCGTTGCCGCCCAGCGTCGGATCGGAGTCCATGAATGCTTCGATCTGGTATGCGAGCTGATCGAGCTGCCGGTCGATGGGAACGCCAGAGCGGGGCATCTCCATGATGCCGGCCACCGCGAGCACCAGCTCACGAGTCAACCGGCCCGGGCTGTCCGGATCATTTGATACCCACGAGTCCTTCTGATCGACTGACTCACTGGGCGTGTGCACGAAGATCGCCGGCGACCAGTTGTCGCCGACCGGTTCGATCCGGTTTGCGAAAACATTCGCGCCAGCCAGCGTCTGCGCGCTCACCAGGCCCGCCGCAACGTAGTCCCGGATCACGGAGCGTGGATGATCTGTAGGCATCAGAGTTTCTTCAAGAGCAGGAGCGCGCCGCCGTTTTTGTTGACCAGATTGCCCTGTTTATCCGGCTGCACGTCCCAGATCGCGTAGTTCGCACCGTTGACAGCCACAGTGTCATCCTGCGCCGGGCCCACAGTGCCGGCGAAATCCGCCAGGCGGACGCCCAGCACGGGATGGATCGTCGTGATAGTGCTGCCGTAGCCGTCGAGTTTGACGTTCTGATAAGCGGCGTTGAAGTAGCCGGCCAGTGCGATCATGCCGCCAGCGCTGAAGGTGTAAACGTAAGGCGTGCCGAATCCGGTGTCCGGATCGAGCAACGTCTCCAGCATGTCGTCAACTTGGGTTTGCCAGCTCATTGCAGAAAGTGGGAGTGGGCGTCAGCCCTCGAAGGAAGCGGAGAGAATGCGTTGCGATCAATTCAACTTTGGGCGCCGCTTGCGGCACTTCCGCGAGATGCCGACTTTATCGCCGAGTAATTCGCAACTTCCCCGAATGGGACTTCCAAGGCGTGTGCTGGTGAAAAGGGGATTTCGCGACAGGACTCTGGGCGAAGTCACCGCTTACCTGTGAGCAACGTAACCGCTGGTCCGCCAGCAACCTCGTGGTCTGTCCATTCCAGCGGCACCGCGACTTGCCCGACGGTAGTTGTCTGGCGAGCGGCCGACTGAGCGAACAGTCAGGCCGGCAAGGGAATTCGCAAGCTGCGCGCTAACGATCCGCCTTCAACCAGATCGATACCATTTCCGAGAGATCAACGAAAATGAGATCGGCGGGATCGCGCTGAACACGAGCGCAGAGGGCGGGGAGATCGGCTTGAAATCTCTCATATCGAGCAGAGACTTCGGCACCGCCTGGGAGGAGTTTTCTTCCTGAAGCGCCGGCGAGCCAGTTGCGAACCTCTGTAATCGCCTTCCGTGGCTGCCCGTCGTGGGCGTGAATATCCTGTCCCGCGATATCTGAGATGAAGTTTCTGTACCGGTAGCGATCACTATCGAGGATCAGGCACTTCTTCTTTCGCTGCGGGGCAGCCCCAAACTGCTTGCACCCCAGGAAGAGCCCTAACTCCAATGGCATGTTGAAGCGAGGCAAATTAGTGGAAGAATCAATCGCAACCGCAGAGAGGTCGTGGATGCCGAACCTGCACTCCGCTATGATCCGCTCAATCTTCGAGAGGCGGATTTCCCCACCGTCATCGTCTTCCAGTGCACACCGCGCCACAAATCCGAGATCATAGATGGCGAATACTATTCCATCGAGGATCGCCCTGTAACCCGGATCGAACGGGCAGTTGATGAAGACGTGATCCCTTCGAACGGGGTTAGGCACGGGGTAGCGACGAGTTTAGCCGGTCAAGAACAACGCTGCCGACTGCCTCTTCGATCTTTCTCTTACCCAGTCGACTCTTCCGGGGGGGAGTCTTGACCTTGGGCAGGCGATATGTCTCACTCTTCACGATTCGCCCGGACTGTCCCAAGACGACAAACTGACCCGAAACGCTATCCTTCATCATGTGACGAGCAGCCGTGATAGCCTCGGCCTGCGTCGAGTGAACACTGCTACGCCTGCCCGCACTTCTCACAGCCCAGGAGCCGTCCTTCGGGACAACATGCACTGTCTTGCTTTTGACCATACCGTTCGCTTTATTGTAGTCGATTTGCACATGCTCTCCCTCACGGCCCCACGCATCCAGGCTCACTCGATATGGCAATTTCCGCCAAGACGCTCGCTTGTGTCGCCAACCGGCTGCCGTTCGAAGGCGATGACATACTGCGCGAGCCAGCGTGGAAGCGGTGGCTGACCCGAACGGCGTTGGAGGAAGTGGTGATTCCACTTGGCCGCCCAAACGTTGATGTGCATCGGTCGATGTGCGGCGCCAGACGCCCTTGCCGGGAGTCGGCAGCCTGCCAACCGACCCCCATAGCGCCCAGGCGATCGCGCTATCGGCAATTCTCTGGGATCGTGTTTAGCTCATCGTCGCCTTGGTGAGCAAGGCGGGACGAAGGCACATCGGCAGGGGGTTGCTCTGTGTGTGCAGGTCCATGCCCCGGTTGAACTTGCGCGGCTCGAGCTTGGCGTAGATCGGCAGGCCGACAGTGTTGACGGTCTCGTTGAAGTCGGCCGGCGCGAACCAGGTGCGGAAGGTGGTCATCGTCCCCAGCGGGAAGAAGATGGCCGAACCCTCGGGCACGAAGACGTGATCGACGCCCTCACCGTCGCTCGCGTGGCCGAGATATTCCTCGAACGTCACGCCAGCGTAGCGGAAGTTGCGCCGGTTGTCGGTGTCGAGCGTCTGGTTGGGCAAATCGGTGTGCTGGAAGAACTGGAACGCGGTGATCACGTCCGGATGGCGCGTGAAGGCGTCAAACCAGTCCGGCGCGCAGAGGCAATGCACTTCGCGCATCACCTCGCCCAACAGGTGCAGTTCGGTGTAGCGTTTGACGTTGAGCACGGCGCTCTTGACATCGAACGTGTTGCTCGACAGTTGGAAGTTCACGACGTTCTGCTGGATGCCGAACTCGCTGAACAGGTCGTAGATCACCGAGTTGTCAGCGTCGAGAATCTGGCCGCGCAGCGCGCCCATGCGCAAATTCTCGAGCGTGATGTCGTGCTTGCGGCGCGCCGTTTCCAGGCGCTCCGCAACGACCGTCTCCAGCGCTTCGAGTTCGTTTTCCGAACCGAAGGCGCGCAGCCCCTGCGTCTCCTCGGGCAGGATCGCGTCCTCGTGCGGGATGTGCGGAATCACGAACGACCGCACTTTGCGTCGCCCCTTGATCGCTTCCGTGCCCGGGGCGCCGACCGGACGCGTGGGTAGCAGGTTCAGGACGCCGTTCTTCTCGTCCACGATCACGGTCCGGGTGCGAACCCCCTTTTCCGTGAACAGGCCGAGCTCGTTGGTCTTGCCGTACATGTTCGGGATCACGTTGATTGCGTCGGTCAGCGCAACCAGCGAGAAGCCGTCAGTCGTGAATGGATTGATCATCGCCATGGTGTGTATTTGTCTCCCTCTGAATCGCGGCTAGGCGGCGTTACGCGCTCTGCCGGACCTGGATTCCTTTCGCGGCGAGTTGCGCCACGGCAGCGTCCTGCTGCGCCTGGGTGATTCCGGCCGGCCAGGTCAGACCGAACAAAGAGAGGACCGCCTCGCGGGCAATCATCGTGGTCTTCACCGCGCCGGACGTCGCGTCGGTCGTGAACAGGAGGATGCCTGCGGCGTTCTGCGTTCCGTCCGAGGCTGCCAGGTTCAGCGGCACCACAGTGGCCGGAGAAACCGGGCCGAGCTCGATCGAGAACTGGTCGCCGACCACGAAGTCCGGAGCGCCGTCCGCGATCGTGAACTTGATCTGAGTCGCGAACGCAGCACTGCCCACAGTCACCGTTCCGAGAACAGCGCCACCGGGAGCAGTCACCTGGAAAGTGCCGGCGCCAGCAGCAGCAACGGTGCAAGTCGCGGTGTAGACACCGGGCAGCGCGCCGGCCAGGATAGGCGTGGTCGGATCCATGGTCAGAACACCATGCCCCGTGTTCCTCCCGTTAGGCACGACCTCGAAGAGGTCTGCGCCGGCCGTTTTCTGACCCAGCACAGTGCCGGTCAGAACGTTGGACTGGCCCGCGGCGAGCACAACCTGATCGCGGCTGAAGCGATGATCCACGTGCTCGAACTTGAGCCAGTCGCCTTGGTTGAAAGACTGAACCTGAACGGACATCTGTTACGCCCTCCCTCTCTGCGCGTTCATGCGCGCGGCCATCGCCTTGCACTTCTTCACGACGCCGGTCTCCGCGGCCGGAACATGAACCTGGGTGCCGGTATCGGCATTGATGGCCTGGTCGATCTCGGTCTGGTCGCCGCCAGCCCGCGCGACCATCAGCTTCTCCCGCGCCTGTTGCGGCGTCAGACCGGCCTTGATGAACTGCGCGGTCATGCCGGGCATGCCGGCGAGAATGCAGAGGTCCGCGATCTCCGCGGCCATTGCCATGCCGGCTTGCGCAGGTGCGGCGGCCGCCGGCGCCGGTGCAGAAGCCTCAGCATGGCCGCCCTTCTTACCGCCGCGGCGCTTGCCAGGCTTGCCCTTGCCTTTGCCGCCGTCACCCTTGCCGTCGTCGCCTTCGCCGTCGTCATCGTCGTCGTCCGCGCCATCGACGGAAGCGTCGATCTCGTCTTCGTCATCATCGTCATCGGCCGCCGGCGCGCCTTTGCCCGCCTTGGCGCCCTTCGGCTCGTCGTCGTCGTTCGTCTTTCCGGCTGCGGGCGATGTCGTTGCGCCCGCCACTTTCGGTCTGCTCATCGTGTCTCCCTTCGTCGAACTCGGAGCGGACGCTCCCGCTTCCGAAACCTGTGCCATCGCGAGTTCAGCAGCGCGCTGAGATTCGCCCTCAAAATCCGCCGTGCTTCCCGCTGCCTGCCTGGCGATCTCGCCGACCAGCGCTGCACAAGCCACGTCGGTGGTTCCCATCTCATCCACCAAACCAGCGCTGATCGCCTGTTCGGCAAAGAACACGCTAGCCTCAGTCGCTTTGACCGCCTTGAGCGTCATCCCGCGATTACGCGCCACCGACTGCGTGAGCATTCCGTAGCACCGGCGTCCCTCCGCCATGGCAGATGCGCGCGCACCGTCGCTCAACGGCTGGTGCGGATTGCCATCGATCTTGTGCTCGCCAAAGTACATGTACTCGTACTTGAAGCCCTGCTTCTTGTCGTAGTCCGACTGATCGGCGTGGCACATAACGATGCCTACCGATCCAGCCGCGCCGGTGCGCGTAATGTAGATCTTGTCGGCTGCGCTCGCGACAGCATAGGCCGCCGAGCAGGCCTGTTCGCAGATGGATGCGAAGATCGGCTTCTGGCCGCGCGCCGCGTAGAACTCGTCGACGACGTCGAACAAGCCCGCCACCTCGCCGCCAGGCGAATCGCAGCACAACAGCAGCCCGCGCACGTCCGAATCCGCAAGCGCGGTGGCGAGTTCTCCACTTAGCCACTCGTAGCTGGTCATGCCACTCCACGGACGCAGCCCGAACGACTTACGCACCAGCGTGCCGTTGACATCAAGGAGCGCAATGCCCTCGGGCGTTACGGAGTACGGCTTGCGATCGCTCTTGTCCTGGTCGACCACGAGCGCGCCATCCACATCTCCGCCGAGGCGTGGCAGGACGATGTTGCGGACAATGATGTCCAACTTGTCGCCTGCGATGGCCAGGGGCTGGTTGAAGACACGCATGGCCACACCTGTGAGGCCAGCGCATTGGTTTTTCCGGAGATCTTCAACTGCCATTACGCCGCTCTCCGGTCCAGCTCCAGGCTCACGATCTCCTCGAGCACCGCGTAGAGCCCGGCAGGAGTGGCGAGCGCGAGCCGTTGCTGCGGTGTCGCGCTGCGCACGCCCTTCGTCTTCTGGCCCGGGCGCGCAGGACTCTCGCCGGTGGGCATGCCCGCGGCGGAGCGGTCCCTTGCGTTGGAGTCGTAGACCAGGCCCAGATTGTCTGCGCGCTCCTGATCGCGGGCGTTCTCGCTGTCGATCTCCTCAACGTCGAAGCCCTGCGCGCTCGCAGACGTGTCGCGAGAGCCCAGACCGCCGCGGATGGCGTCGAGCGTGGCGCCGATCTCTTTGGCTGGATCCACCCACTGCCGCACTGGCGGAACCCACTTCACGCTCGTGAACGCCAGCGGATCCTTGGCGTAGTCGGAATAGTCGAGTTCGCCAGAAATCAGCGCCGTGCGGATCCAGGCATCCCAGACCGGCCGGCAAAACCGGAAGATGATGACTTGGTGCTGGAACTGTTCGCAACGCCGCCAGAACTCGATCAGGCCGGCGCGGATGCTCGAGTAGTTCACGCCCGTCAGATCGCCGGTGAGCTGCTCGTACGTAACGCCGAGGCCGGCCGCGATCGAGCGCAGGTACACCCGCATGAACTCGGGCAACGAGTTGAACTGCGGAGGACTCGAGAACGTAATGTCCTCGTTCATCCGCAGGTACTGCGTCGTGCCCGGCTCCATCATCGCGTTGCCCACACCAAGTGGGATAGTAGCGGTGGGCTCGCCGGGCTTGCCGGGTACCTCGTTGAACATGCCCTGGCCGGTCATCTGCTTGACGACGGCCACGAACATGGCAGCGACCTTCTGCTTGACCAGCTCCGCGTCCTCGAACTGATTCAGCTCGTGAATGCGCAGCAACACCGGCGCGAGCCACGGCACGCCGCGGAGTTGCCCGGTGCGCAGCGATTGAAACACGTGCGCGACGTTCTGGCTCGCCACTCGCAACAGCAAGCCCGCATTGTTCGGCCAGAGGATGGTGTCGCCCGGGTGCTGCTTTAAGAACCAGTAACCGGCCGGCGCGAGTTCTTTGTTCAACTCGATGCCCTCGCGCACCTTGTTGCCGTTCGGGCGATCGATGTTGTACCAGGTCGGAAGCAGTTCCGATTCCAAGAGCTGAATCTGAAGCGGAACGCGCAGGCCGCTATCCTTTCGGCGTGGGCGCAGACGCGCAAAGCACTCGCCGCCCTCGATCACTTCCCGGCAGAGCAGCGTCTGGAGCCCATAGAAATCACAGGCGTTGTGGGCGTCGCACTGGTCGGTCCAGCGCAGCCAGGCTTTCTGAATCTTCGCCTTGACCCCTTTATCGGGGTGCATGGACTGCGGCTTGATGCCGGTCCCGATCGCGTTCGCGGCAAACGAGGCGATGCCGTTGCTCGCCCACGGGTCATTGCGCGAGGTGAAGCGCGCCCGGGAGCGGAGCGTCTCAATGGTCTGAATCCCGATGGTGTTCGGCCCGGCATTGCCGGGATTCCATCCATGCGTACGGCGCCCCCAGCCCGAGGCGTCATAGAAGGGCAGTGCGCTGCCACCGGAACCGCCCTGATACTCAGCCGCCAGGGAAGGCACACTACGCGCAGGTGCGCTCACGTCAGAGCGGTAGATGTCGGTGAACTGCGCTGCTTTGGCCATAGTATGCGACTTGGTCGCTTAGAAAGCGGAAGGAATACTGGGAACGGTCATCGAGAAAACGGGAGCGTGGTCGCGGCGGACCTTGGCGATGGCATCGCGCACGACGGCAGCCGGATCATTCTTGCCAGCGATCTGCTCCGCGAAGTGCATCGCGGCGTCGCGCATCGTGTTCATCTGGCGCACCGTGTTCTCGACCTCAGCAAGGTCCACGTTCGCGAGAGGCGCTTCAGGATCGACGCCCTGCACGAAGGGCCACATCGCAAAATCTCTGAGGCACAGCCAGCTCAGCAGCAACGCCTCGAGTGCGACCTGTGGGGTGATGCGCGCGGCACGCGCCGGCACCACCGGCCGGGGTGGTGCGTTAGGAACGGGGCCTCGTAGCTCCTGCTCTCGTACCGATTGCTGCGGCTGTACCGGATTCGGTGCCGCCTTCTTTGCCTGCTTTTTCACTGCCTGCTTCGCCACCATCCTCAAACTCCTTTCCTCGTCTCAAAGCGCACCTGGCGGATTGTCGGATCCGGTGCAGCCAACGCCGCCTGGATCTCTGCGCGGATCCGCAACAACTCCGAGAGCGACCGTTTGCGCACCCGGTTGTCGCCATACTGCTGCTCCGCGGCGCCGCTGCCGATTTCCTTGTCGATCCGGTCTAAATCCTGCTGGGTGTATGCCATCGCTTAACTCATCCACTTCGGCCGCACCGTGCGGCTCTCTTCGCGCTGGTCATGGACGCGCGCCGCGGCTTGCCCCGGGAGTACCACCGGCGCGGCAGACTGCTGCCGTTGTTGCTCGAGCGCTTCCCATGCCGCATCGCTCAACCGCTGGCCACCGCACAACTCGTACATCGCCCGGTTACCCACCGCCGTATCCAGCGGTTCGTTGCGGCCGTTCACATGCCACTCGATCGCGCCGGCATCGGTCACTACCCTGGTCTCAGCGGTCAGACCATGGAAGTACGTCTCGTCGTACGCGCTGGGGTGGTGCGAGTAGCCCTTGGGGAACGGCTGCTCGTCGAGAGGCTTATCCTTGCCCAACGAGTCGTAGACAACCTGCTTCACGCAGTGCGTCCCGATCGTTACGATCCGCAGGCCGCCGCGGAGTTTCGATTGATCGATTGACGAGATGTTCTCGATGATCTTGAACGGATTATGGCCACCCTTGGTCGGCACGACCGTCCGGTAGGACGGCACCACCGCGCCGGCCGGTCCGTATGCTGGCTGCGCCCACTGCCGGCAGAACGAATAGACCGTGTCCGCCATGTAGCCGGAGTCCACACCGCAGACCCAGATCGGCAGCGTGCCGCCGTCGGCGTGGGGCCAGTCCATGGTGAGCAACTCTGCCAGGCGTTCCCACGGCTCCGGATCCGCCGGCGTGCAGCGCACTGGGCGTCCGCCCGGGCCCGGCCGTTCCGGCGCGATCACCTCATACCAGATCGACCAGTTCTCTCCGCCGTTCTTGCCCCAAGCTTTTACCTCGACCTCGAGCCGTGGCGGATTCTCCTGGACGTCGACAAACGCGGTAAGGAACGATGCGCCATGCGGCACCTTGCCGTAGGCGTAGCCTTCCCGACGGTCGTACAGCCGCTTCCAGTCCGGTGCCATGCCCGGCACATCCCAGACCTCGGCCAAACTCGTGTTCACGAATACCTTCAGGCGCTCCGGACTGTCTTTCGCCTTCAGGAAGTCCCAGACCAGTTCCCGGAGCGGTTTGAAAGACGAGTACAGCTCGCTGATCCAGAAGCCCGCCGCGCCGGTAAATGGCCGGTCCGCGCGCCACTCGCCGCGCTCAACGGCCGCCCAGCGCTGGACATCGTTCCACAGCGCACCGCAGTGCTCGCACTCGTACAGCGCCGTCGCCGCGCGCTTCTTCAGATCGTCGGACTTCTTCTCGAACTTGACCTGCCGCCAGACCAGGACCTGCGCTTTGCCACAGACCGGGCACGGCACCCAGAACTTGCGCTGGTCCGTCTCCGCGTACGCCGCGGCGATTTGCGACTCACGAGCGATGGTCGGTGAGCAGGTCTGAATCCGCTTGCGCCGGCCGCGGAACGTCGCCGTGCGCTTGTTCGCCACATCGATCGGGTTACCTTCACCACCCGACGACTTGGGATACTTGTCGACCTCGTCGCAGAACAGGTACCGGATCGCGTACGCCGCCAGGTTCGCCGGCGAGCCCGAGGCGGTCATGATTAATGGACCGCCCGGGAAATCCTTCGTGTCGATCGTCGTCGAGGAGTTACGCGACTTGGGATCCGAGACCAGCCCACGCAACGCTGGCATCTCGCGCAGCATCGGCGCCAGCCGGAACTTCGAAAACTTGCCGACGTCCGAGTCGCGCGGCATCACGACCATGATCGGGTCCGGGTCGCGGGCGATGACGTAGCTGATCCCGACCAGGATCGTGATTGTCTTCAGCAACTGCGTCGCAGACATGATCACGATCTCGTTGATCGCCGGATTTCCGATCGCGTTGATCGGTTCGACCTGATATGGAGCCGGCCGGAAGCGCCCTTTGTTCGCGCCGGTGGTGACGATGAAGTTCTCTTGCGCCCACTCGCAAACCGTCTGGCGCGGTGGCGGAGCCCACAGCTTCGCGACACCAGTGATTACATCCTCGACCTTCATTGTTCGGGCTTGTACCGGGCGAGCTCGTTCAAGATCTCGTGCACCTTGTCATCGATGAGCTGCTTGCAGTGAACGCGATCCGGGGAGCACGCCAGCGCGTCCGATAGCTCATCGCCCAACTGCAGCAGCCGCGACTTCGCGTTCAGCACCAGAGCAGACCACGCTGCACGGACCTCATCTGCACGGACCAGCGCGCCTTCCTTCTCACGCAGCGCGACTTGGCGGAGCTTGAGGCGGACCGCCATGTCCCGCATCTCCAAGTCGAACTTGCTGAGACCGCCCAGCCGGGCCGGCCCGCCGCCATCAGAGTCGTCGTCCGCAGTTCGGCGAGCGGCAGGCGCCGGCGCCGGACGGCGAATTGCCTGCACCGGCGCAGGCTGTTCTGGGACCGCAGCCAGCCCCCTTGCGCGCTGTAGCGGGTCCGCGTTCCGTTGCCAATCGGCGAGGATCTGCTCGATCGGTTTGTTCGGATCGATCCGGCCGCGCTTGATGGCTTTGTCCACCGCCTGGCGGCTGACACCGAGCGCTTTCGAGATTGAAACGGCCGTTAATCGCATGAAACTGATCGGATCGGGTGCAACCGGCCATGCAACCCATGCAACCTATGCAACCGCCCATGCAACCCCGGAAATTGCACCGTCGCTGGGCGTTTCCCGCGCGCGTCGGGACCGGCATGAAAACAAAGGACTTCCCAGTACCTTTTTGCCTCCCAACGGCGATTCGAAGCCCCTTTTTTGTGTCTGTTTTACCACAGCACAATCAGTTGAGTCGGCGTGCTTGCAATCACCGGGCCGTCGCCATCGCCTGCGTTGCAGCGTCGCGGAACGCCGCGGCGAAGCCGGTCTCGACGGTCTTCTCCACCGTCTCGCGCATCCCGAACGTCGGCTTCACATCAACGGAGCGTTCAAGGAGCATCACGACAGAGAAGCCCGGGCTACCGATCCGGCCGCCGGAATCGCGCACGTCGTCCTTACCCGTCAGGTAGCGATGGCCCAGGAACCACTCCCCGGTCGAACGGAACTGGTTGATGAAGTAACCGCTCCCCTTCTGCGCCAGCAGCGCAGTGACTGACCCAGGGAAGCGCACGCCATCGATGGCCGCCGCCCGGATCCGCTCCCACTTGTTCCCTGACGCTTGCTTGCGGCCACCCTCTTCCTGGTAGCCCATGAACCAGTCCACGTCGTAGACTGTCGCGGTCGGGTTCGTCTTTGTCGCAGCGTCCATCCGGACGCCCTGCATCAGGAACGCCAGCGAGCCACTGCGATTGCGATACTTGGTCGCGATCTCTGCCGTGACGTCCTTCTTCGCGGCTTGAGCAATCCTGTTTAGCGCCAGGCTCAGAGCGAAGGGAAGCTGATCGACACGGACCGCGTCAAGCGCGCCGACCGCGGCTTGGACGTCTGCTTCTATTTTGAGTTCGAGCATTGCTTACGCCGCAACTTCATGCGGCTCGATCGCGTTGAATTTCTCGCCGGTCGCCTCCAGCGTCGCGACCTTGCCCTGTCGTCCCTCAAATAGTAGCCGCTGCTGCCTTACTGCCCGGCGCTTCCGCTTATTCCTTACAGCGTTCTCGATCTGGCAGGATCTGCACCAGGGGGAGATCCAGCTTTGCTGTGCATAGTACTCACTAACTGGTTTCACCACCCCACACTTGCGACATGGCTTCCACCATATTCCGTCACGCTGCTCGCAGCCGCTGTGATGGCGTTTATGCGTTAGCGGGTCGAGCAATTGGAGGTTCTCAATCCGGTTGTCGAGTTTGTCGTGATTGATGTGATGGACGACGAAACCAGCTGGTATCGGCCCGTTTGCCCGTTCCCAGACCAAATCATGCTCCATGCGGAGACGCCGGGTCACCGGATCGTAGATCCGGCTGTAGCCTTTCCGGGTAATTGGCATGGGCTTTTAAGCCGCAGTCGTGATTCTTGAGGCTTTGGTCTGCTCGAACGTGGATCCATCCGAGCTGAGGTAAACTGGCTTTCCGGAAAAATCCATATATCGCTGGATCACGACGTCGCAGTAGTGCGGATCGAGTTCGATGAGCCGTGCTTGGCGCCCAGTGCGCTCGCACGCAATGAGCGTACTGCCGCTGCCGGCGAAGGGATCGAGCACGGTGTCACGCGTCTTTGAGGAGTTGTGCAGTGCACGCTCGATCAGTTCTACGGGTTTGGTCGTTGGATGGAGGTCGTTCTTGACCGGCTTTTTGATGAACCACACGTCGCCCTGGTCCCGTGCGCCGCACCAGAAATGATCCGTGCCCTCTTTCCACCCGTAAAGAATCGGCTCGTACTGGCGTTGGTAATCCGACCGGCCCATCGTGAACGTGTTTTTCGCCCAGATGACGAAAGTCGACCAGTGACCGCCAGCTTCGCGGAAGGCTTTCTCCAGCGTGTGGAGTTCCGATGAGGACATGCAGATGTAGACCGCGCCCTTGACGACGGCCAGCATGTTCACACAAGCGTCGTACAGAAACGGCCCAAAACCCTCGCCGAGATTGTCGTTGGCGATCTTGCGATCTTTCCCGCGGAGTTTGTCCTTCATCGTGGCGCCGTAATTGACGTTGTAAGGCGGGTCGGTAAAGACCATGTCCGCAAGGCCGCCGGCGAGCACTTTCTCGACAGCATCGATCTGCGTCGAGTTGCCACACAGCAGTCGATGCTCGCCCAGCAGCCACACATCGCCCGGCACCGTGACTGCCGTCTCCGGCACTTCCGGCGCGGCGTCCTCGTCGGTGTGGCCCGCCGCCGCTTCTTCCGGGTCGGCAAGGATAGCGTCCAACTCGTCCTGCGAGAATCCGAGCAGATCGAGATCGAAGTCCTCGGTCTTCAGATCTTCAATCTCGACGCGCAGCATCGCTTCGTCCCACCCGGCGCCCTCCGCCAGCCGGTTGTCAGCGATGACCAGGGCGCGCCGCTGGGCCTCCGAGAGATGCGCCAAAACGATAACTGGCGCTTCGGTCAGCTTGAGCTTCCGCGCGGCGAGCAATCGGGCGTGACCGGCGATGATGACCCCGTTCGGACCGACCAGGATCGGGTTCACAAAACCGAACTCGGCAATCGATGCCGCCACCTGGGCGACCTGTTCATCCGAATGCGTCCGGCTGTTCCGTGCGAAAGGAATCAAACGGTCGACCGGCCATTGCTCGACTTGAAGATTCATCAGGTTTTCTGCTCGCTGCGTTGATGCGGAATGCTGCGCGAATCACGCAGCCGCGGATTGATTGGCTTGCTCGAACGGCACGCCGCGCTCTGCAGCGGCCTCGGCCATGGTCTGGCCGGTTGCCGCGAGCACCGGCTCGACGCCGGCAAGTTCTGCAATGCGACGCAGAATCACATCGCAATAGGCCGGGCTGATCTCGCAGCCATAACCGGCACGGCCGAGCACGTGCGCCGCGGCCAGCGTTGTACCACTGCCCGTAAACGGATCGAGAATGGCGTCGCCGGGGTCGGAGAACGCCTTTACAAAGAATTCGACCAGCGCTCGGGGGAAGGGCGCCGAGTGGGAACCCTGGGTGGATTCGGTCTTGCACTCGATCACGTTCGAGGGCCGGGCGATGCCGCTGTGCCGGCCATCTTCATCTGTGGAACCGGACTCACCTGCGGCACCGCCACGCGCCCCCGTACCCAGCAGCCCGCTGCCGGAAGTCGATTTTGGATTATCGGGCGAGTAGTCGAAACAATCGTCTGAAACATGGCCCACCGCCTGTGGCCGGAACTTAATGGCCGATTGGCGGCACAGGTGAAACACCGGCTCGTGTGCGTTCTTGAACCGGTTGGGCCACCCTCCCGGAACGCCGTTGTCTGTCTTGCGCCAGAGCAGATCGTCGACGAACCGCCAGCCCCATTGCCGCTTGTGCGCGATCACCAGGTCCATCACGTACAGGCTGCGTTCGCCGTCCTCAGCGTGCGCCTTAATGTTCACAAACCACGAGCCATCCGCTGCGAGCACTGCCTGGACGTTGTTTGCCACTGCCCGGAACCAATCCACGTATTTGTCCGGCGGGATTGGCTTGAAACCGCTCGAAGGATCGTACTCGCGTTGCGAGGCGTAGGGCGGCGATGTGATGGCCACGTTGACTTCCGCGCCGTTAAGCACGGCTTTCACGACAGCCAGTTCCCGGCAATCTCCGCAGATCAGCCGGTGCCGGCCGATAGCCCAGATGTCGCCAGAGCGGGTGACCGGATTGGCGGGCGTCTCTGGGACATCGTCGGAAGTTGGCTCTGCAGTGGCGGCCCCCGCCTCGTCCGCCGTCTCGTCCAGCAACGCGCGGATCTCTTCGTCACTGAAGCCCACCAGGTCCATGTCGAAGCCCGCGGCTACAATGGCCTGCAGTTCCTCGCTGAGGATTTCCTCGTCCCATCCAGCGTTGAGAGCCAGTTTATTGTCGGCGATCACCAAGGCACGGCGTTGCGCATCAGACAGATGCCCGAGCACGATCACGGGCACTTCCGCTATGCCGAGCTTGCGCGCCGCCAGCACTCGGGCGTGTCCGGCGATGATCACGCCGTCGCCGCCGACCAGGACCGGATTGGTCCAGCCAAACTCCATGATGCTGGCCGCGACTTGGGCCACCTGAGCCTCAGAATGCGTTCTCGAGTTTCGGGCGTATGGCAGCAACGCGTCGATTGGCCGAAGCTCAATCTCATTTGGAATGTGCACTGGCGTCATTGCGGTCTGAGCACTGCCACGGCTGGGGCGGACTGGGTTGCGCCCACGTTGGCCCGTGTCGCGTCGTCGTTGCCAGGGCCATGCGGTGTCAGCAGTCTCCCCCGGAGGCCCGCGTGACGCAACGGCCTGAGCCGCTGTGAAACAACCAGGCATCGGCGTTGAAGCGAAGACGGTCTGCACCCGACGGGAAGTAGTGACTAGGGAAATTCCCTAGTCAGCCATCGGCTCCCGGCCGGAACTCCGTGACGTTCAGCCAACCAGGCAATCAGTCACGACCTGCAGGAACACATTGCGCGCGGAGAACTTCACGCCATCCTCGTCGCGGCCATCCAGCTTGCGGAGCTTCCAGCAGCGTCCGTGCTCCAACTTCTGCACGTGGCTGTATTTGGTGCCTTGCCGCGCCTTGGCCTCAATCGGATTGCTGCCATCCGGGCTCTGCAGCCAAATGGCTCGCAAGTGTCCCTTGCGGCCCCACGACGGCTTCACGTATCCGATTGCGATCAAACGTTTGGCGGCATCGGGAGTG
>Ga0302320_10011737_pt1 | contig 18496 bp, 18 predicted proteins | sample Bog_T0_3_FD_202130 | JGI IMG/M metagenome (GOLD analysis project Ga0302320, IMG submission 202130) | Peat permafrost microbial communities from Stordalen Mire near Abisko, Sweden - Bog_T0_3 | ecosystem: Environmental > Terrestrial > Soil > Wetlands > Peat | place: Sweden: Abisko, Stordalen Mire...
GTTGGCCACCGGCGCCGGTGACTGGCACGCCGTTGGTCCCGGTGGCCGTGAGCGCAATTCCCGCGCCCAACAGGGCTGTGTTGATGTCCCCCGCATACGCGGTCAGCGATTCATCGGGATTGCTCGGCGCAACGGTAACGACGTTTCCGCCATCCGCGATGGTAAGACTCGTGTTCGCATTCACTGTGCCGGTGGCTGCGAAGGCGTAGCCCAGCGTGGTCGTGAGCCCGTTGACGCTTGGCGGGGCCTGCGTAACGGTGCTCGTTGCTGTGGATGCCGGTGTTTGTGCGGCTGCCGCCAACGTAGCGGTCGTTGAGACGGCGATCGGCGTTGTCGCCGTTACTGAACTCGCTACGGGGATGGTGGTTGGGGCAATCGCCGTCGCTCCCACCGTCACCGTCGCCGCCGTCGGTGTGGGCGTTGCCACGGGCAGGGTCACTGCCGCTGCCGCCGTCGCAGGAGCCGCCGTCAACGCGTCGGGAACACTGATTTGATAACTCCATTGATTATTCCCCAGGTTGGTATACGTCACCGTTGCATCGTACTTGTTTCCCAGCGAATCGTAGAGTTGCACCTGGCCATTCGTTTGCGTGCCTACTGGAGATTCAGAGTCCAGATTCTGCGTCATGCTGAACGATGAAGTGGCCGAAGGCTGCATCACTTGCCCAACCGGAATCACGATATCGCTCAGACCCCCGGCGGTATTGACCACGCCATTCACCGCCGAATATCCCATGACCGGCTGGCCGTTCGTGGTTTGAAGAGAACCCGTAGCGCTGGTTTGAAAGTTCCCGTCGCGCGTGTAAAGCTGGCTGCCGTCATTGTCCAGAACAAAGAATCCCGTGCCGTTGATTGCCGCATCCGTCGCAATGCCGGTTGAGGAGATGGAACCGCCCGTGAAGTCGGTACTGTTCGAGGCCACCTGTACGCCCGTTCCAACCTGAATCTCGTCTCCGGACCCGGTCGAGCCCACCTGCTGGTAAAACAGATCGCTGAAGTTCGTCGTCTGCGCTTTGAACCCCGTCGTATTCATGTTGGAAAGATTATTGGCGATGGTATTGAGCGAAGTTGAATCGGCGTCGAGGCCGGAAAGCGGAATATAAAAGCTTGGCATTGTGAATCTCCTCTAAATCTCCATGAACGATCGCGCCTGTCACCGCGACCGGCTGAGTGAATGATTCTTATTGAACTTTCGGCGACCCGCCCATTCCCTGCCCATTCTTTGACGAGCGCGAATCTACCCGCCAAGGGAACGAGCGACTCGCTGCGCCGCCGGATTGGTCTTGGGAACGCTGAGGTTTCCGGGCGCGTGTGGGATCCCCTGGGCTTGCGAGAATTGGCTGATTGCCGCAGCCACGCTGGATTTCGATCCTGTCGATGCCGCGGGCAGCCCCGCAGTCACCGCGGTTCCAGGGTGCCCCGCCGCATAAGCCTGTGCCGTCGCACCGCGGGCGCTGCCGCCGGTCAAACTGGACGGGCCCGATGTTGTCTGGGCAGAAGTTGCGCCAGTTCCAGAAGTTGCCGAGCTTCCCAGCGCCGTGGACAGGTTCTGATTAATGTCGATCAATTGCTCCAGGCTGTTCACCGAAACAAGCTGATTGATGTATTCGTTCGGGTCGGTATCCGCGGTCGGGTCCTGGTTTTTCATCTCGGTCACCAACAAGGTAAGAAAGTCATTTGCCGATATGGTTGCCGACGAACTGCTCGAACTGCTCGTGTCCGTCGAACCGCTTGCCCCGGTGCTCGAGGTGGCCATCGGATTCGGGCCCGCGCTCGTCAGCGCTTGCCCTGCTGCCAATTGGTGATTCAGGATTCCCGCCATTGCCGCCATCTGTTCCCTGCTTTCTCTGACGCCTTCATTCGGCTTCGCTTTCGATCTCCACATCTTGCTTCCGATGGGCACGGGTTATGAATCGGCCTCTTCTGCCCAACTCGCTTTCGTTTGCAACAAAACCTTGCTCAGGCCATCACGGATACATGCTGGCCTCCCGGTCTTGTTGCCTCGGCATTCCTGCCCAGCCCGCCGTTCGGCGCGGCTTCCATCGGGGATGGTGTTGTTCGAGAAGCCGGTAAACTTTGCTGACTGTCGGAAGGTGTCTCGGGATCGTTGCCCTGTCCTGTCTGCTGTCCCGTCCCCTGCTGCATACCCTGACCTGCGTTCTGGTCCGGCCCGTATGGGTTGGTGTGGTGCTCGGGAGCAGCAAGTGTCAGGGAATCTACCGGGGCATGCTGCTCGGCAAGGTAAGCGCTCAAGCCCGCCATCTGTCCGCCGAGTGTTTCAGCGGCGCCTGCCGAATCGGGCACCAGCGACGCGTGGACCCCGCCGCCCTCGGAATTCGCTCGCACACCAACCCAACCCAGCGCCGGGTCATGAAACCCCGCTTCGGCGCTATGGCTTCCGGCGCGACTCACGGCAGCCCCTGCCGTTGCATTACCGGCATCGAGCGCCGCAAAAGTCTCGCGATTCGCCGCAGCGGCAGTCACATCGACTGATCCGGCAGCCGTTCGTCCGGCCATGCTCGCAACCGAATCTGTGCTTGAGACTTCACGCGCCAACGGGTTCAAGTCCCCAGATCCATTACCCAATTGCCCTTGAACTCGCAGATCGCCATACCCGGCCGGGCTCGTTGCCCGCGAGACCCGCGCGCTCCGAAAACTGGGCCGAGTCTCATCCTCCCCGGCCAGACCAGCCTTTCCTGCATTTGGGGGCACCGGCAAAGATTGAGACAAATCCGCAACAGTTGCCTTCCCGGTTGGGGAACCCGGCGCTTCCCCTCCGTTGCTCGCGACGGTTGCGGCTTCCCTCCCATTGCTCACGCGTTGCGCCGGATTGGGATTTCGAAATTCGCCGAGTGACGGTGCGGAGGATTGCCCCACCCCATTGCGGTTCATGATGAAGGCCTGGATCGCCTCCGCTTCTGCTGGCAGCTCTGTTGTGCCTGCTGCCGCTGTCGTTGGCGGTCCAACCTCCGGGTTGGAGGCAGACGCGTCCGCTGGGACCGGCCGGCTTGGGGGCGAACCCGCCCAGGCCCTCGGTCGCTGAGGAGCATCCCCTGCCCCACTAGCGGAAACCCCCGTGGAGTTTGGACCCGGGCTGAAATGGGTGCTTCGGTGAGCGGGATCGAACGTTTGCATCGTCGCCGTGATGGATCCGCCCAACTCGCTCGAGCCGGCCGGCAGAACTGAATTGACCGCCCAGGGTTCCCGCGAAGTCTTCGCCGCAACCCCTTCCGTGTCGGTTGCCTTCTCATCGGGCCAAATCGCTCCGCCCGTAGTTGCTAAGTTGAGGACCGGCTGTCCCGTTGCTGTTCCTGTCGTGAAAACGCCAGGATCGATTGCCGTCCCGGCGGCCGGATCGGCGCTCTCTGCGTCCGGTAAGTCAACGGTCCGCTCCGCCCTCGCAACGTCCTCTGAGGTTGGGACTCCGGGCGTGCTCAGACGGCCGGCTGCAACGCTCAGGCTGTTTGTGCGCAGCGAATCCTCATTGAAGGAGTCCAACGCGAAACCTGCAGGAAATCCTGCCGGGAGAGAAGGCATTGTGGAACTTGGCGCCGCCACGGCGATATTCTCGACCGGGCTTTCGGTGACTGGAACGGGCGCAACCTGCATAACATCGCCGGCATTCCCGGAATCCTGCGCCATCTTGCTCCCGGTTGAGGCCGGTTCATGCTTTGCGCTGCTGCGCGGACGAGTGAAGCTTGTCAAGTGACCGGAATCTTTCGATGGAGCATCGGACGGGTTCCTTTGAATGGCTTCTGCTGCAACCAAGCGGGGCGCGTTCGCTCCTGCCGTCCACGCGCGCGTCTCGGCCAGATCGCCGCCCAGCGGAAGTCCTTTGCCCCATGCGGACAGGCTCACCCCTCCGGCGGCGCCCGCGCCTTTTCCACATGCTCCGCCGATGCCAAGGGTCGAGTTCGAGTGGATTCGATCTCTGACAGCATCCGGCAAAGCGGCTTCCATCCCGGGTTGATTTCCGGTCCCCCTCGGCTCCTCCAGGTTGAGTCCGTCCCCATCGCCGCTCGGCGAAGCCAGAAGTGCCTGCAGACCGGTCCGAAAGCTCTCCGCGCCCTTGGCGGAAGATGGCGCCGGAGTCAAAGAAGAGCTTGCACCCAACTTGCTCGACCACGCTGCGCCTTGCGCCATGCCGGTGACTTGCCCCAAAGCCACGCCCTGGCTGGGCCCCAGATGTGCGCCGGCGACAACTTCGATTCCAGCGGAGACGGTCATGACGGGATGAAGTGCAGATAAATTGCCAAATAAGAGGGAAAGGGGTTAAAGCATTGTCAGGAAGGGAACGGCGATTCCCATGAATGAATTCACAGCAATCGACGCAAGGATTCTTCCTCAAGTTCTCCTTGCCCATCCCCGCCATCTCGGATGTCGCGCACTGGCGCTGGCTCTTGCCACTTCCGTTGCCATTCTTGCCGAGCGTCACCGGCCTTGGACGCCGGCGGAGTCGTCGCTTCCGAGTCCCAGGCTTTCATCTCCATGCGATGCCGGCGGTTGCGAAACCAGTCGTCGAGGTCCTGCTGGCTCCGTCGCGCCCCCTCGATCGCATCGCGGGCCTCGGTTTCCCGGATCAGGGTCTCCGCCTGCCGCCGGTCGATTCTTTTCGCGAAAAACTCCTTGCGCAGCGCATCCACTTCGACCTTTACGTCCTCGATCCTTGGGCCCAGAGCCATCGCCCCGCGGCCGGCTGCGCGCGTTTCCTCCAGGCCCGCCAGCCGGTCCGGTAACTCCCCGCTCTGGGCGCTCGCCCCCACCAGTTGCCGTCCCCTGCGAGCCCTGTCGGCGGTCGCGGCCAGCGCATGCTCAAGGCGGTTCAGCTCGCCTTGCGCGGACTCAAAGGCCAACCGGCGCTGTTCTTCTTCCAGATCTCGAATCCGGAGCAGCCTGCGCAATGCACGCGATACGGCCATCGCTCAAATCTCCCCCGCCAGGGCCCCAAGCCGGTGGATGCTGTCGGCTAGGCAGACCTGCTCACCCGAACCCTGCGTCACGAAGCCCCGCATGGCCGCCCGGGCGCGCAGAGCGCGATCAAGCTCCTGGTCCGATCCCGGCTTGTAGGCGCCAATTCTTACCAGATCCTCAGACCGCGCGTAGACCGCCATCATGCGGCGCAACAGCGCGGCATGCTCTCGGTGCTCAGGCCGCGTCACCGCCGGCATCAACCGGCTGATCGAATCCAATATCTCGACGGGAGGATACCAGCCCTCGGCAGCAAGCGCGCGGGACAGCACCACATGCCCGTCCAGCAATGACCGCACAGCGTCGACCAGAGGGTCCTGTTGGTCATCGCCCTCCATCAGCACCGTGTAGAAAGCCGTGATCGAGCCCACTCTGAACTGCCCCGTTCTTTCCACCAGCTTTGCCAACTGCGTAAACACCGAGGGAGTATACCCTTTGGCCGTGGGCGGCTCTCCCGCGGCCAGGCCAATCTCGCGCGCCGCCATTGCAAAGCGCGTCAGCGAGTCGAGCACCAGCAACACGTGTTTGCCTTGCCCGGCAAAGAATTCAGCCACCGTCGTGGCCGCCAGTGCCGCCCTGGTGCGCATCAACGGAGACTGATCCGAGGTTGAAACCACCACCACCGAGCGCTTCCTGCCCTCGACCCCGAGCGAATCATCGAGAAACTCGACGACCTCGCGGCCTCGCTCGCCCACCAACCCCACCACCGTCACATCGGCCTCCGTGTTGCGCGTCATCATGCCAATCAGCGTGCTCTTGCCCACTCCCGAACCGCCGAAGATTCCCACCCGCTGCCCCCGTCCCACCGTCAGCAAGGCATCCAGAACGCGAATGCCGGTGCCCAGCGGGGTCCGAATCGGCACCCGCTCCAGCGGGGAGCGCACGGCGCCCTGCAATGGAAGCATCTGGGCGGCCGCAACCTGCCGGCCGCCGTCGATCGGCGCTCCCAATGCATTCAGAACCCTTCCCATCAGCGCCGGACCCACCTCGATCTCGGGACTCACACCCAGGGCCGCCACCGAGTCGCCAAAACGGATTCCCTCCGTCGACTCCACCGGCATCGACAGCACCGTCGAGCCGCGGAATCCGATCACCTCGGCCAGATGCGGACGCCCGAACTGGTCCACGATCTCGCAACACTCGCCAACCGAACTCAAAGGCCCCGTCGATTCGATCGTCTGGCCCACCGATTCCAGCACCTGCCCTTGCCAGCGCCAGGGCTGGCCGCGGCCGAGGCGGGCAAAGTACCGCGACAGAAGAGGCCCGGGATGAGGCGCCATCAGCCTGCCACCGGTCTCGTTGCTGGATTTGCCGGTGTTACCTGCCCCTGCGCCGGAAGCTCCACCCCTTGACCTTCTTCGGCCCGGCCCCCGCCCACTCGGTCAAAGAATCCTCTCTCAATCTCACCCAGTTGGGCTCGCACTCCCAGGTCCACCGAACCCATTTCTGTCTCAATCCTGCAGTCGCCCAGCCGCATCCCTTCTCCAGGAACCACTTCCGGCTTCACGGCCAATTTGGGCAACCGCAAAATGGTCTCCGTCCACAGGGAAAGTTCCGCCGCCGGCACGCGAAGCCGCACCTGGGTCGATCCGGAGAGCTGCCCCAGGGCCACCCGCACCGCCCCCGTCAGCAACAGCGGATCCATCTGCGCCTCGCGACGCAAAATTCGCGCCGCAACCATCAATGCCAGTTCAACCACTTCGTGCTCCACCGCGCGCAGGTATCGATCCAGTTGCTGAGAGAAGTTGCCCGCCAGCTCTGCCGCCTGGCGAACGCGCTGTTCATCCGCCGCCGCCAGAGCCGCCGCCTGCGCCTCCCGTTCTGCCTGACGGCCTTCCAGCCTGCCCTTCTCACGCCCGGACTCGAACGACTTGCGCACCTCCTCGGCCATTTGCTTTTGAGCCTCTGCCCGCGCACCGTCAAGAGCGGCCCGCTGGGCATGCTCACGACCGGAACCCTCGGAGTCGGCCGGGCTGGTCGCCGCACTCCACCCGAGCCATCCCTCAAGGGGCGTGGCATCCGGGTCTGCCGGATACTCGAAGCTCTCGATCTTCCAGGCTCCGCTCCCGCTTTTTTCCGATCCATTCTGCAGCAACGATTTCCTTTCCCGTGGCCGCCTTTCCCAGCTCTCAACCGCTCTTGCGGCCCCCGGTGCAACGTGTCCCCCCTCAGGCCAGCATCTCATCGCCTGTTTCAAGCTTCAGAACCACCTTGCCCTCGGCCTCGAGCCGCCGCGCCAGGTTGAGAATCTCCTGCTGAGCCTGGGCCACCTCGCGTGAGCGGACAGGGCCCAGAACCTCCATGTCCTCTTTCAACATCTCGACGGCCCGGGAGCTCATGGACTTGAAAATCTGAGCCCGCATCTCCTCGTTGGCGCCGCGCAGAGCCATCGCCAACTGCCGCTTGTCGACTCCGGAGACGATCTCGCGGATCGTTGCCGGCGGCACCGTGACCAGGTCTTCAAACGTAAACATCAGGTTGCGAATGCCCAGCGCCAGCTCCGGCTGGCCGTCCTCAATCGCCTCCAGAATCTTCTTCGCCTCTTCGGCATTCACGCGGTTCAACAGGTCGGCCACCGCCTTGAATCCGGAGTAGCTCTTGCGCGCCGTGTCGCCCACACTCTCCAGGCGGCGGTGCAGAATGTGAGCCACCTTTTGGGCCATCTCCGGCGAGAACTGCCGCATCTCCGCCAGCCTTTGGATTGAAACCACCTTGTGCTCCTCGCTCAGGTTATCGAGCACCAGCGAGGCGCGCCGCGGATCGAGATGAGCCAGTACCAACGCGATGGTCTGAGGATGCTCGGAATCGAGCAGCTTGCCCAACTGCTGCGGATCGGTGCGCTGCAGCTTGGCCAGGTTTCCCTGCGCAGCCTCCTGCGAACGCCGCACCAGCAGCAGCAGGTCATCCGCGCGCTCTTTGCCAAAGGTCTCCATCAGCAGACGGCTGGCATAGTCAAGGCCGCCATGCATGACGAATCCCTGCGTCTCCAGAAGTTCCCAAAACTCCTCAAGCACCTCGGCCGACATCTCCGGCGTGATCCCGCGAAGGTCGGCCAGCTCCTCGGTCAGTCGTTGCACGTCCACCTCCGGCAGGGCGCGCAGAATCTCTTTGGCCAGTTCCTCCCCTACCGCCACCAGCAGCACCGCCGCCTTGCGGAGGCCGGAGAGGTTCGCCGTCTGCCGCCGCCCCGCTCCGTTGTCCTTGCCTTGCTCGGCCACAGTTCCGGTCCTTTCCATCGTCGATTTGAAGAGTGCCCGCCGTCCGCTTTGGCAATCCTGCTGCGCCTGCCGACTTCCCCGGCGACCAGCCCGGTTAGTCGGAGTGAATCCAGCTTTGCAACAGACGCGAGCTCTGTGTCGGTTCTCGTTTCAAGTGGCCGGAGACCTGTTCAAAGATCTCCTGGGTCCGGGTCCGTTCCGGGTCCGGCTCGACAGGCTCCGAGGCTTTCAGAACCGGCGGCGCAGACACCGTGGGAACCGGCGGCAACTGTTTGGCGGAGCCCTTGGCGCCGATCTTTGGAGATTCCCCGGCGCGCCGCAGCGCCGGGCGCACGCCGAAAGCGACTACAATCAGCAGCCCCGAAAGCATGGCCAGATAGCGGACCAGGACCGGTGAATTCTCCGCCGTAGCCAACACCTGCGCGGACATCGAGGCTTGCGGTTGCGCTCGGTTTTCGTCGAAGGGCAAATCTTCGACCGTCAGCATGTCGCCGCGCGTCGAATCAAAGCCAACGGCTGCCTGCGCAAGCGCGGTCAGATTACGCAACTCGTCCGCGGACCTGACCTGCCACACCGCGGACTTGCCTTTGACCGCGGTCTGCGCCTGCCGGTCGTTGACCACGATGGCCGCGGTCATTCGCCGCACCCGTCCTGGATTTTCAAGCATGTGACGCACGATCTTCGAGCTTGCATAGCTGCCCGATTCGCTTTTGGCAGTCTCGGGCCCCGTCGTCTGCTGCGGATAGACAGGCAACGCCTGCGAGTTGGGCGCATTCGAAGCCGTACCGGGAACCCCCGCCGCGACCTGCCGCCCGCCCGATGTCTGCTCGGTACGCTGCATGTTCACGGTCACGGTCTGGTCCGGGTCGTAGGTCTCCCGCGTCTCCTCGGTGGCAGCCGGGTTGTAGTCCAGTGTCACCGATGCACGCACATTGCCTGCTCCCGTCACCGGCTCCAGCGTGGCGATCAGCTTGTCTTCAAGGGCCTGTTCGGCGCTAAGTCTCAATGCGTCGGCGGTCTTGGGACCAAGCGGCGCGTTTCCTGCCGCATCCACCAGCACAACCCTCTCTGGTGTCAGCCCGTCAACCGCCGAAGAGACAAGATTGCGAATCGCCTCCGGCTCGCCGTCGGCCAGAGAACGATGGCGCAGCTTCAGCACCACCGAAGCCTTGGCCGGGCGCTCCTGCTCGCGAAACAGTGAATCGTGCGCCATCACCAGGTGAACCCGGGCGGATTCGACATCCTGCAGTGTGCCCACCGTGTGCTCGAGTTCTCCTTCGAGCGCCCGCTGGTAGTTCACCTGCTCGTCGAACTCCGAACCGACCCAATTCGGCTTGTCGAATATCTCAAAGCCCATCCGTCCACTCTTGACCCCGCCTTTGGCCGCGGTGACAAGCCTTGCCTTGTCCAACTCCGCGGCGGGCACGCGAATCCCCGAACCGTTGGCGGTTGGCTCAAACGTGATCTGCGCCTGGGACAGGATCTGGGCGGTCTGGCGCGCGTCCTCCGGGTCCAGATCCGCGTACAGAATGCGCCAGTCGGTGCCCAGCGTATACCAGAGCAGTCCGCCCGTCAGGCCGGCCAGCAACACCACCGCTGCCATGGCCCACCTGCGCTGTGCGGGCTTCATTGCCGCCCAGCCCACGCGAAGCCGGGCCCACATCCCCGCCAGCCGATCGGTCAGTTGGGGTTGTCCGGGCGTCGTCGGCGCGCTTCTTTCCAGCTGTGTTCCGGTGGCCATGGTTCCTGTGTCCCGCCGCTCTTCCCGTTGTTGGTCCCGCGCTTGTTCCAGCCCACATCCGGTGCTGGCCGGTGCATGGCTTTCGTACTTGCCTCAAGAGCGAACGTGCCCTCGAAGTCGTGGCTAGAACTGCATCCCGATCACCTGCTGATAGGCCTGGATCGCCTTGTTATGTACGGCCAGCGCCAGCTCAAACGACATGCTTGCCTTCTCGGTCGCGATCATTGCCTGGTGTACATCCACGCCGGAACCGCTCATCAATCCCGTCACCGCGGCGTGAGCCTGCTCTTCAAGCTGATTCACCTGGCCGACAGCATCGGTCAGCAGGTCGGAAAATGGTGTGGGCGCAGCGTCGGCGCTCGCAGTCTGGGCCAGGGCCGGCTGCACCCCCCCGTTCGTAAGGTTTCCCGACAGCCTCGCTAGGGTCGAAGCCAACGTACCGATTGAGTCCATTGCGGATAACATCCTGCCCTCCCGATTCCTGCGCAAGTCGCCTGAGGGCTATGCCCGGAGCGCCGCATCGCTACGTTTTTGCGATCTCGAGCGCCGAAGCGATCATGCCCTTCTCAGCCTGCACCGCGGAACTATTCAATCCATATGCACGTGTCGCCCCCATGAGGTCCACCATCTCTGTGAGCGGATTAATATCGGGATAGGCTACATATCCATCAGGCCCCGCGTCGGGGTGGCCTGGATCGTAACGCTTGAGCGGGGGCGATGTATCTTCGACCACCTGCGCGATATGTACGCCCGCAGCCGCGAGTCCAGACCTCAGCGAGTTGAACGCGGGCAACGACGAGCTCAAAGCCGGAAAGGCGGCGGAGGCCGCAGAACTCGATCCCGGGATCACTGAAGCCGCCGTCATCGAGTCCAGGAACCCAGGGTCCCCTTGATCCGCCTCGAAAACGACATGCTGGCGGCGGTAGGGTTCACCCGAGGCGGTGCGCGTTGTCTCGGCATTGGCCATGTTGGCCGCCACCACCTCGGCGCGCATTCTCTCTGCCTGCATCGCCTCCCCCGACGTCTCCATCAACCCAAAGAGATTCAACCTTTGCCTCCTCTCGCCGCTTTGCCCTGCGCGATCGACCGGCGCTACTTGCCGTCGGCATGAATCGCGTCGAGAATCCGTTGATACTCTTGCCGCAGCAGGGCTACGCCGGTTTTGAACTTCAACTGTTCCTCGGCCAGGTTCAGGCTCTCGCGGTCGAGGGAAACGTTGTTGCCGTCCGGGCGGGCGATCAGTCCGTCCACCGCCCTCAGCCGCACCGGCCTCGGCGTGCTTCCCAGGTCCACGTCCTTCATCGCCCCCCGCATCTCGGCCTCGAAGTCCATCCCCATGGCCCGGTATCCCGGCGTATCGATGTTCGCCATGTTGGCTGCGGTGAGTTTCATCTGGCCGGTGTCCAGGTCAAGATAGCGGGCGATCTGGTCACTCAGCCGGGTCTCGATCTCCATCCCCATCGCACCCTCCAATTCGGCGATCCATCAGTTGACCACATTGCCAAAATCGATCTCGTTGGCGGTCAAAATCGCCTCGTCGCCGGCCAGGATCGCGCCCCGTTCCAGCACATGCTCGAGCTCGCGCACATTGCCCGGCCACTCGTGAGCGGCGAGCATGGCCAGAGCTCCCGAATCGACGCGCTTGAGCGGAGCGTCGCGCCCCATTCGCTGCATGAAGTGATCCACCAGCAACGGCAGGTCCTGGGCATGCTCGGCGAGCGATGGCGTGCGGATAAGAAAGACAGCCAGCCGGTAATAGAGGTCCGAGCGAAAGGCGCCCGTCTGGGTCTGCTGGGCCAGTGGGCGATGGGTGGCGGCGATGATGCGGGCATCCACCTTGACGGTTTCGTTTTCGCCCACGCGCTGCAGTTCTCCGCACTCCACAAAGCGCAGAAGTTTGGATTGAAGAGACAATGGCATCTCGCCGATTTCATCGAGAAACAGCGTCCCGCCGTCGGCGCTTTCGATCCGCCCGGTCCGTCCTTGCACCGCACCGGTAAAGGCTCCGCGCGTGTGGCCAAACAGCTCCGCCTCAAGCAGCGGCTCGGGAATCGCCGCGCAATTGATGGCCACAAATGGCTTGCGGCTTCGGTTTGAAAGCCTGTGCAAGGCCTCGGCGACCAGCTCCTTCCCCGAGCCGGTCGGTCCTTCGATGAGCACGGGCGTCGAACGCGGGGCCACCAGGCGAACGCGGCGGCTGATCTCAAGCATGCACCCGGCGTTGCCGATCAACTCCGGGAGCCGGCTGCACGACGCTGCATCCGCTCTGCTGCTCGCCGATTCGGTACGAATTGACACCGCTTTCACGATGCTTCGCGGCGCCGGCTGCTGTTGCTTGAACGCTGCCGCCCCATCGCCCTCCGGTAGAGCGTCCACCGCCGCGCTCGACATGGCCGTCCCCCCCCTCGAATCGGGGCCAGTCTTGGCAGACGGCGCGTTCGCGACGCCCAGTGTGGGAGCCGTATTCCAGGCCGCTGTATCTGTATTCTGGCTTCGCTGCAAGGCGTACAGCAGTTCCTGGTGAAAAGGCCCGCGCGGACCATCCTCGGAGGACGAGCCTCCCGCCGTCACCAGATCCACGTGGGGAAACGAACTGCGAAAATCTCCAACAAACTCTGGCAGATTGAGATCGGGCAGCCATGAATCGACGATCAGCGCCTCAGGGAGCCTGGCCTGAGCCGCGGCCCACGCCTGTGCGCCGCTTTCCACCTCATGAACCTGCCAGCGAAGACCCGTGAGAACATCATAAAGTCGCTGGCGAAAACTGACGTCGGCGCTGGCGACCAAGGCTGTGCGCTGGCGGAGACGGGTAGCGGTGGTAGGGATTGGAACGGCAAAAGGCTGCATCGAATGTCTCCTAAAGGACGGGCTGATGGACGAAAGGCAAGGGACTGTCGGAGTTCGGGACAAATGTTGCCTGCCCCGCTGGAAGCGGTGATTGCGCCACTGGAGCCTCGCTTGCCAGTTCAGCCTCCAACGGCACCACGTAGCCCTGTCCACGGACGGTTCGAATCAATTGACCTGGAGGCGGGTCCTTGAGCTTTCGGCGCAGATAGTTCACGTAGACATCCACAATGTTGGTGGTCTGCGCAGGCTCCAGGTTCCAGACCGACTCCAGCAACTCCACCCGCGACACGCATTGGCCACGATTCAGCATCAGGTGTTCAAGCAGGGCAAACTCCTTGTTGGTAAGAATCACAGGCATCGTTCCACGTCGCGCCGTGTGATCCAGCCGGTCCAGTTCCAGATCTCCGGCGCGCAGCTGCAGCCGCACCTCCCGCTTCCGCCTCACCAGCGCCCGGCAACGCGCCCGCAACTCATGCAGGCTGAACGGCTTGACCATCAGATCGTCGGCGCCCAGGTCGAGACAGCGAACGCGGGCGTCTACCTCCAGCCGGGCGGTCAGAATCAGCACAGGCAAGTCCAGATCGAGCGAACGGATCTCTTTCAACACCTGTTCGCCATCTTTCACGGGCATATTCAAATCCAGAATGGTCAGGTCCGGCATCTCCTGCCGAAACGCATCCACCGCCGCCCCTCCATCGTGGGCAAGGCGAACCCGGTGCCCATCGGCCTCCAGGCCGCGACTCAAAAACATCCCCAGCGCCTGATCATCTTCGGCGATCAATAGCCTCATGCGACTCTTCCTCTTTGGCAACTTCCTCATCTGAGACGATGCCAATTTCCTCGCCCCACCCATGTTGTTTAGGTTCTGCTAATTGGGGGTGCTCCTTCACCTTCTCGCGTGGCGGAGCGGAACTCAAGGTCTGGGAGTGAAAAGAGGTGGGGGGCGTTCCGTGTCCGGGAAAGGCGGCGGCGGTGATCCAGAGGGGAACGATGCGAACGTCACAGGTGACGGATGTCACCTCACCATGTCGGTGCGTTTGCTTCTCGTCCGTTAAACTGCGCAGAATCGGCATCCGACCGGCCCCGACTGCTAGGCCAAGCGCCAATTCGGTCCCGAACCACGGAGATTCGCGGAGTTACCTGAGGGAATCGGAGCCGTTGGCGCGGCTCGCCGCCTTATGCTCATACATCGCCGCATCGGCCCTGGAGAGGAGTTCTTTCATCGTCTCCGGTGCTCTATATTCCGCCAGCCCCAGCGAGGCGTTTACTTTGAGCGTAATCGGCCCGGACTTCAGCTCTATCTTGTAGTTGCCGCAAACCCATTCCCTGGTCCGGTCCATCTGGGCTCTTGCCTTGCCTAGGCCGCATTCGAGCAGGATGATGAATTCGTCCCCGCCCCAACGGCCAATCGCATCCGTCGATCGGCATGCGGCCTTGATCTCGGTGGCAAACTGCTTCAGCAATTCATCGCCCGTCATGTGTCCATGGCTGTCGTTGACTTTCTTGAAGTCATCGATGTCGGCTATGGCAATGCACAACGGAACGCCCCTGGCGATTCGGCTCTCAATCTGGTTCTCTATCCATAGGCGGCTGCGCAGTCCAGTCAGCCGGTCGCATGAGGCAATGTGCTCCGCCTCTTCAAGCCTGGCTTGATAATTCGAGACTTCCACTTGAAGCTCTTCGATCGCGGCCTTGCCCTCCGCGGACATCCTCTCTATCGACGACTTCAAGTCTGCGGCGCTCTCCTCGATCGAGGCTCGGACCTCGGCAAGATCGTCAAGGCTCGCGATTCTCTCCAGCCGCTTGGTGACAAGGTTCATCTGTCCAGCGCAGCGCTGATCTCGTTCGCCCACCGATTCCGCGGTATGGGCCATCACGATCAGCAACTCCTTCACTTCGCGAGTGCGCTGCTGGTTCTGCCGGGCAGCGCTCATGCCCCATTCCTGCAATTGCTCGCGCACCTTGCTCTCGGTGGCATTGACTTTCTCGCGGTTCATGTCGACCGAGAGACCTCGTTCCAGCTTGCTCAGACCACGTTTCAGACCCTCTCCGAGAGCTGGGCAGGCTTCGATGCCGCAATTTCCCATCTCGCGCAACGCTGAGCCATACGCAGCGATCGTCGTGGGGAGGATATCCTTCTCTTCCTCTTCACGATGCAATTCAGTTGACGCGGAATCAAGGTATTTCTTGAGAGAGATCATCGAGCCTCGAGCGTGGTTGTCCGGACCGGAGGTCGCGCAGACGACTACTCACCAACTATCGGCAGGAACCTGGATTCCCTTCAGGCCACGCTTCGACATTTCTTGCGATCTCAATTCCATTCTCCATCTCCAAATTTCCGACCATGATCGGAACGTGTTCCGATCCCGCTAGTCCTGCGCAGGGCCTGGTTACGGATAGCCTGAAGCCGCCGAACATAACCTTCCAGTTACAAAACAGGTTCAACGAAAAACAAATCATCTGTTGCGATTCGCTTTTTATTCGCTATAATGCGGGCATGGCTGTGACTCGAAGGCAAAAGGAAATTCTCGACTTTCTCGAAAGCTTTGTGGTGCGCAACGGCTATTCTCCCTCGTTTGAAGAGATCGCGCGCGGCATGGGGCTCAAGAGCCTGGCAACGGTGCACAAGCACATTACAAACCTCGAAAAAAAAGGCCTGCTCGACCGCGTCCACAATCGCAGTCGCTCCATCGATGTGCTGCCGCCAGGGTCGAGAACCCGATCCAGCGATAGGCTGCCTCTGGCCGGGCGCATCGCTGCCGGTCTTCCCGTCGAGGCGGTCGAAACACCAGAGAGCATCTCGCTGCATGATGTGGTGGGCAATCGCGATGTCTTCGCCCTTGAAGTACGCGGGGATTCGATGCGCGATGAGCACATCATCAGCGGCGACTATGTGCTGGTGGAGCGTACTCGCACAGCTCGACAGGGCGAGATCGTTGTAGCCCTGGTCCACGGCTCTGAGACCACCCTGAAGCGCTTCTACACGGAAGGAAACGTGGTCCGGCTGCAGCCCGCCAACACCGAAATGGAACCCATTTATGTTCCGGCGGCACAGGTAGCCATTCAGGGCCGCGTGCTGGGCGTCCTGCGCAAGTACAGGTAGTTCACCTTCGAAGAAATTCCCTTGGACAGATCAGCGGCGCTCAGACCTTCAGGCTCAGAGCGCCCTGACAGGCAAAAAGGCTAAACGACCTAGGCGCCCGCCTGCTTTTGCGCCAATTCTCCAATAAACGGTACCTTGAAACGTTTCCCGTTAAAGGCATTGACCAGCACGATCACCCACAAAATCAGAAAGCCAATCCCCACCAGCGGGAAAAGGACGATGTCCGCAAGATTGACGAACGGAATCACCCCGACAATCGCAAGCACAATCCAGATCGCAACCCAGGAAATCCCCAGAAAGATCGATTGCCAAGCGTGAAACTTGATGTTGGGGTTTTGGTTGTACGGCGGAACCACCAGGAAAATGATGGCCGGAATCAATGTAACGTAGGCGAGGCCCGATGCGGCATTCTCGCTCAGGCCAGCTGGTGCTGCTGGTTGGGGAGTTTCTTCAGGCACGATAGTTCCTTTCAAGTTCTGAAGTTGACTGCTGGTTTGCCGCTCCACACTCGTCCCAGGGTGAGAAATGGGGGGAATGCTCCGGCCTCGGTTGGCGAAAACGGGCGTGGAGTTGAATTGGCTTAATCAAAACCCCGATGCTCAGAATTGTCAAGCAAGAATTCGTCGTCGACCCCAACCTAAGTTTGGGAATCAGCCGACTCTCGTACGGCAATTCAAGTCGCTCAACAATCCACGGCTCGCTACAAATCAGCTTCGGCCCCATTCATGATGCGGGTTATTCCTGTCTATCAACGGCGGCCAGCAACCAGCGACTCGCTGATATATTGAATTTGCCTGACCGGTCTGCGGTTCTTGATGAGCCCGGCAGCGGACTTCAAGGGGAGACAACATGTTCCTGCGCGTAATTCTAGTTTGCGGCGTCAACCTTGCTTTGCTCGCCAGTTGCGGAGTCGCTGCCCCTGCCCAAACCGCCCCGGAGCCGGCTGCCTACACCGTCACCGTCGTCAACGCCATGTTTGGGTCGCCCCAGACCATGAAAGTCTACCGGCTCGGCTCAAAGGCCCTGGTCGACCTTATCGGCACCGACAAGGCCGCAGATCCGAAGGCGCAGCACACACGCAGCCTCTACGATCTTGAAAAGCATCGCAATCTGTCCTGGTTTTGGCCGGATAGCTCCGCCGGCTGTGGCAGCGGGACGTTTTCCGGCGATTGGGGTGATCCGTTTACAGGCGCGGACGAAATCACCGGTCAAGGCGCCAAGCAGGTTGGCACGGAGACGATTCACGGCTTTACAGCCAATATCTTGGAAGCCACCACTCCCCAGGCGCACTTAAAGGCTTGGATCGACACAAAGTACGGCATGATCCTGAAGGCGCAATTGGCTGCGCCAGGCGGCGAATTGAAAACCATCATCGAAGTAACAAATGTCAGCTTGAGCGCACCTCCCGCATCGGTTTTCGCCATACCCGCGAACTGCGCCGCAACCGCCGCTGCCCCACCCCCTCCCACAGAAGCCGAACAGATTGCAGCATTGACGGGTGACAACCCAGACAACTACGCCAAGGGCATCTACGGCCCCGGATCGAAGGACGCCTGCACTGTTCTTTACAGGGTTGTGAAAGCCGGAACCATGGAGCCCATCGCCATGCCCGTCCAAGTCGCAGTCGACCTGAATCGAGCCACCGAGGGCACGCCCAGCTATACGTTCGGCGTCGGGACCGCAGGCCATGCCACCTTCGCCGGCGGAGGCATGCACGAAATCTTCTCTCCAACTCGGAACGGCGTCTTCAGGATCGATCACGCTCCACCAATGTTTGAACTGGTGACGGATTTTGGCAGCGTAGGCAGTGCCGATTCAGGCACATATTTGCGATGCTATGCGCCCCAGACCGTCCTGCTGCTGGTCGTGAAAAATCCATCGAAGATCTCCGATGGAGCCGAGCTGTTGTGGGTCAAGTCAGGAAAATACGCGACAATCCCGCACTGATCTCTGCGGCCTGCTCAGCAATTTGAGCCAGCGTTGGCAAGCGAAAACACTGCAACGACCGGCAAACATTGCTGCAAGAGAAATGCGACACAGGGCAATCGAATTCGAACTTTCGAGGTGAGCGAGCGTCTCAGGCTGCTTCAATGATCCCATCGAAGTGAGCTTTGTAACAGGGCATGACTTCAGTCGTGCCGCAAAACACTCCCCGAAAGAGGTCGGGCTTTAGCCCCTGCCAGATTTCGAACCGCAGGCGATCTCTTTTCGGCCTTCTCGGTGCCGCGGAATCCAAATCCAAACCTAAACTCCTTCAAATGCGATTGCCCTGAAATGCGCCCACTCGGCGCTTGACAGCATCGCGGGGGCGCGCTAAAAGTACGACAGCGGTACAACTTCCTCCTCTTGCGCATCAACATCCAAAACGTTTTTGGTTTTCGTTCGGCCAAAGCTCGCCTGAGCTCTGCTTGAAATCGCAGATTTCAGGGATGTGCGGTGCCGCCATTTGCCGATTTCCCTGTAAAAAGTAACCTGTTTAAGAGATACTGGCGCTGGTCCCAGATCCCCGTTTATGATGATCTTCTCCCGACTACCTGCAATTGAACAGGAACAGTGGACACCATGGATACCGGAGCGACAGTAACTCAAATCGGCAAGTATCCAATCCTGGGCATCCTG
>Ga0302320_10011741_pt1 | contig 18490 bp, 12 predicted proteins | sample Bog_T0_3_FD_202130 | JGI IMG/M metagenome (GOLD analysis project Ga0302320, IMG submission 202130) | Peat permafrost microbial communities from Stordalen Mire near Abisko, Sweden - Bog_T0_3 | ecosystem: Environmental > Terrestrial > Soil > Wetlands > Peat | place: Sweden: Abisko, Stordalen Mire...
CTATTTGACCTTTGCGCGGAACCAGGGCGATGCGCTGGTGGTGGGGCTGAACACGGACGCATCGGTCCGCGCCAACAAGGGTGACGACAGGCCTATCAACTCGGAGGACGATCGCGCCTTCGTGCTGGGCTCACTGCGCGCGGTTGATTATGTGGTGCTGTTTGGTGACGACGAGCCGAAGGGCATCATCGCCGAGATTTTGCCGCAGGTGCTGGTGAAGGGCAAGGACTGGGCGCACTATGTGAGCGGACGCGAGGTGGTGGAGAGTCATGGCGGGCGCGTGGTGCTGGCGGACATGGTGGAAGGCCGCTCGACGACCAACACCATTGAGCGGATTGTGAAGGTGTATGGCCACGATGAGAAGGCCCATGAGTAGCCGGGTTGTAGTCACCGGGGCAGCCGGATTTATTGGGCGCAACATGGTTGCCGAGCTGAACGCGCGCGGCGTTGACGATCTGCTGCTGGTCGACAACCTGGGCAGCGACGAGAAGTGGCGCAACCTGGTGGGACTGCGCTACGACGACATTCTCGATGCGCAGCAGTTTCTCGCGCGGGTGGAAGCAGAGTCGCTTCCCGGGATCGACGCGATCATTCACCTGGGCGCATGCAGCGCCACCACCGAGCATGACGCCGGATTCCTGCTGCGCAACAACTACCAGTACACACGAACGCTGTGCGAGTGGAGCCTGCGCCACGGCGCGCGGTTCATCTACGCCTCAAGCGCGGCCACCTATGGTGATGGAAGCAAGGGCTATGACGACGACCTCTCCACGCTCGACCAGCTGGCGCCCTTGAACATGTACGGCTATTCGAAGCACATGTTCGACCTGTGGGCTCAGAAGCATGGGCTGCTCGATCGCATTGTGGGGATGAAGTACTTCAACGTCTACGGTCCCTTTGAGGATCACAAGGAAGACATGCGCTCGGTGGTGCAGAAGTCCTATCAGCAGATCAAGAGCACCGGGATGGTGAAGCTGTTCAAGTCCTATCGACCGGAGTACGCGGATGGGGAACAGCTGCGCGATTTCATCTTTGTTAAGGACGCTGTGGCGATGACGCTCTACTTCCTGGAGAACCGCGGCGTGAGCGGGCTTTTCAACTGCGGAACCGGGCGGGCGCGGAGCTGGAAGGCGCTGGCAACGGCGGTGTTTGCGGCGATGGATATTCCTCCGGTGATCGAGTTTATCGAGATGCCGGAGTCGCTCAAAGGAAAGTACCAGTACTTTACGCAGGCTGAGATGGCTCGCATGCGCGCCGCTGGATACAGCGCGCCTTTTACGTCGCTCGAAGATGGTGTCAGAGAGTACGTGACGGATTATCTTGCCGGGCACGGCGGCGCGTAAGGGAATTGGCAAGGCTCGAAAACGGCTGCCCAGGCCGGGCTTGGAACGGTTTCGACGGATGGAGGCGAAGTGACTGCGACAGCGGACTCAGGCGAGCGGCATCCCGGGCTTTTGTGGACCATGTTCGGCGCGTACTTCACATTCGGCAGCGTACTCAACGTTGTTGGCGTCGTGATTCCCATCCTTATCAGGCAATATCATCTGAGCTTGTTTGCCGGGGGCCTGCTCGCCTTCGCATTCTTCATCTCCTTCGGAGTCTTCTCCATCCCCGCCGGGCTGATTGCAGATCGCATTGGCAGCAAGCCGGTGGTGGTTGGCGGCGTCATCCTCATGGGCATTGGCTGCGGATGCATTCCGCTGGTCACCGGCTATGTGGCCATTACGATCTGCGCGTTTGTGGTCGGCTCCGGTGTCGCGTTCCTGCAGACGGCGGGCAATCCTCTCATCGGTTTGCTTGACAGGCGCGAGAATTATCATCGCAACCTGACGCTGACCATCGGCTTCTGCGGCATCGGAGCTTTCGTCGGACCATTTTGTCTCTCCGCACTGCTGGCGCATGGCCAGCCGTGGCAGCGGCTCTACGCGGGCTATGCGATGGTCTGCGGGCTGCTGGCGCTGTCGTTTCTGCTCAAGAAGTTTCCTTCGGCCGCGCTTGCAGGCAGCCAACAAATTCGCCTGAAGGAGATTCTCCGCCTGCTCGGTCATCCCATTTCCATCACCTACTTTTTTGCGGTGTTCTTTTATGTGGGTGCGGAGGTGGGCACGGCTTCCTGGATTGTGAAGTTCTTTCAACAGGTGCATCACCTGGCCGGCGAGAGCGGAGGCGACGGCAGCCAAAGCCTGGTAATCAGTAGCTTTCCGACGCTGCCGGCGTTGACTGTGTCGCTCTTCTGGGGATTGCAGGGCGTGGGCCGGCTCACCAGCGCGCCGGGCCTCAAGATGCTGGGGCCCCGCTGGATGCTGCGGCTTTATGCAATCGGAGCGATTGTGTCGTTGCTCATTGCGGCGTTTTCGCCGTGGGTGATTGTTTCGGCTGCGGGATTCGTCGCATGCGGGTTTTTCACGTCGGTGCTGATCACCCTGCTATTCAGCGGCGCCATTCAAACCTTCAAGCAATCGCAGGGAGCGATCTCCGGACTTCTGGTCACCGCTTCGATCGGCGGCGCCATCATTCCGCCGCTGGTGGGGCTCATGGCAGATCACTTTGGCTTGCGCCTGGCCATGCTGCTGCCAGTGCTCGCTTTCGGCTATGTGTTCGCCGTGTCGATCCTGGGCAACGCCAGCTATGAGTAAGGTACGACCGATCCCTGAAGAACGCCGCTCTTAGCCATCGATGAGGTCATGAAGAATCTTTCCCGCATTACGCGCCGCACTTTTCTGGGCGCCGCTGCCGCGCTGCTGGCGCAAAAGCCCCTGGCAGCGGGTGTGGCTGCGCTCAGCACACCTCTTAGCGCCGTCCAACTCAGGTGCGAGTTCTCTGAAAACCCACTGGGATTGGACGTGCGCGCACCCCGATTGAGCTGGACTCTCAAAGCGCAGCGGCGCAACGCACTGCAATCGGCCTACCAGGTGATTGTTGCGAAATCGCGCGAGGCGTGCGTGGCGGGCCGAGGTGACGTGTGGGATTCCGGACGAGTGGCAAGCGAAGAGAGCGCGCATATTGCCTATGCGGGCCGGGCGTTGCAATCGCGGCAGCAATGTTTTTGGAACGTACGCGTGTGGGACGAGCTGGGTGCGGCGTCGGCGTGGGGCGAGCCGGCGGTGTGGGAGATGGGCCTTCTCAGCGCCGAGGACTGGCAGGCGCGATGGATTGGGGTCGAGCCTCCGGACGAAACACAGCGCACCTACACCCCGCCTGCCGCCTATCTGCGCAAGAGTTTCGAGATTACGCAGGCGGTTGTTTCCGCGCGAGCTTATATAACGGGGCTGGGCTTCTTTGAGCTCTACGTGAACGGCGAAAAGGTTGGAGATGAAGTGCTGGCCCCGAACCAGACCAACTACGATCTGCGCGATCTAGATCAGCTGGCGTATCCGTTTGACGACAAGACTTCGCAGCGGGTGTGCTATGTGACCTATGACATTGAACGTTATCTGCGCGCGGGCACGAATGTAATCGGAGCGATTGTGGGTAACGGCTGGTATAACCAGCGCGATCGCATTGCCGAGGGCCTGATGTGGTACGGGCTGCCGCGGTTCATTGGGCAGGTTGAAATTGACCGGACCGACTCAACGCGGCAGATGATTCTGAGCGATGGCTCGTGGCGCGCAACGGATGCTGGGCCCATCGTTCACAACGGCATTTTTACCGGGGAGCGCTACGATGCGCGACTGGAGATGGACGGCTGGTCGACCGCGGCGTTCGACGATCGCGCGTGGAGCGCGGCCACGCAGATGCCCGCGCCCAAAGGCAAGCTGGTGGCGCAGTACTCCATGCCCGATCGCGTGATGAAGACGCTGGCTGCGGTGAGTTCAACAGTCGTGCGGCCGGGTGTGACACGTGTCGATTTTGGGCAGAATCTTGCAGGCTGGGTGAAGATCACGGCGAAGGGTGTGCGCGGCGAAGCACTCTCGCTGCGCTTCTTTGAAGACAACGATTCCAGCTACGGGCAGACGGACACCTACGTGTTCAAGGGCGCGGGCGAAGAGGTATACGAACCGCGCTTTACGTGGCATGGCTTCCGCTACGCAGAGCTTGAGGCCTGTGATGGGCTGCGCGCCGGCGCAAAGCTGGAGGCGCAGGTTGTGCACAGCGATGTGCGGGAGACTGGATGGTTCGAGTGCTCGAACCGGATGTTCAACCAGATTGTGCGCAACGCGAAGTGGGCCGAGCTGAGCAATATGCACTGCGGCGTGCCAAGCGACTGTCCTCATCGTGAACGCGTGGGCTACACCGGTGACTGGGGCCAGACCAGCGCCGAGGCTGTGATGTTCAACTTTGATGCGGCGCGCTTCTTCACCAAGTGGCTCGACGATATTGGCGATGCGCAGAACACGGCGACCGGCTACGTGCCGCACAGCGCGCCGTATGAAGGCGGCGGCGGCGGCCCGCTATGGGGCTCGGCGCTGGTGACGCTGCCGTGGGTGATGTATGAGCACTACGGCGACCGCCGTGTGATGGAGAGCCACTACGTGAGCATGCGCCGGTGGATTGAGTACCTGACCACGCGCACCGATGCAGACGGCGTGATTGTGCGCGAGGAGCCGGGCGGCTGGAACCTGGGCGAGTGGGCAACCCCGGGGAAGATCGAAATTCCGCCAGCGCTGGTGAGCACATGCTACATGGCGCATATTGCGCGGATCATGGCCAAGGTGGCTGTGCTGGTGGGCAAAGCGGATGAGGCCGAGTACTTCACGGGTGTCGTGGCCAAGGCGGCAAGGGCCGTGAATCTGCGGTTCTTCGATGCGCAGCGCGCGCAGTATTGGGAGGGTCGCCAAGGCGCCAATGCGTTTGCGCTTTCCTGCGGCGTGGTGCCGGAGGAACACAGCAAAGCGGTCTTCGCGCGCATGGTGGAGATCATTTTCCACGACAACAACAGCCACTTTGATACGGGAATCTTTGGCACGCGGATTACGCTCGACCTGCTGACCGCGGGAGGTCGCGGCGATGTAGCTTACGCGCTGATGAACCAGCGCACGCAGCCCAGCTTTGGCTGGCAGATCGCGCAAGGCGCAACAACGCTGTGGGAAAACTGGAACGGGGAAAGCTCGCACAACCACGCAATGTTCGGCGGGGTCTGCGAGTGGTTTTATCGCTCTCTGGCGGGGATCAATCCCGACGAAGCGAAGCCTGGGTTCAAGCACATCGTCATTCGACCGTCTCTTCTCGGCGACCTGACCTGGGTGAAGGCTGCGTACAACTCTGGCCACGGCGAGATTCGCAGTGAGTGGTCGCGCAGCGGCTCGGAGTTGCACATGCGCGTGGTGATTCCCGCCAACTGCACGGCGGAGGTTTGGATTCCAGTGAACGACGCGCGGCGCGTAACGGAGTCGGGGAAAGCGGTGGAGAAGTCGCTATCCACGCGGTCGGTGCGCACAGAAGGTGACCGCGTGGTCTGCGAGATCGGCTCGGGCTCTTACGACTTCAACGTGGTGTGATGGGTCTGCGTTCTCCGCGCGCTGGCGCGAGCGCGCGGTCCGGGCAATGGGTCTGGTCGATTGGCGCAGATCAATCTGGGCGGTCCAGTTGCGTGAGCCACTCCTCGTTCATCTCCACATGCTTGATGGAGTAGCGGCGGAAAGTGTAGATCAGATGAATGGTTCCGTCGGGCGCTTCGAAGATGGACGGATACGAGTATTCGCCCGGGTTGGTCTCGACGATCAGCGGCTTGCTCCAGGTGCGCCCCTCATCGGTCGAGCGCGCGATGTGCAGCGGCGAGCGCGAGTCGTCTTCGTCATTGAAGACCAGCAGGAGATGGCCATTGCGCAGCCGGCACATGGATATGCCCGCGTCAGGGTTCTTCAACTGCGTCGGTGTGGGCACCGTCCAGGTCTTGCCTTCATCGTGCGACTCGGCGGTTTTAATGCGCGGATGCACGCGCAGATAAGCGAGCAGCGATCCATGGGCACGCTGGATGATGGTGGGCTGTTCGCCACCGCGCATGATGGCGCTGCGGGTCCAGGTTGTGCCGTTGTCCTTGGTTGCGAGAAAGAAGGACAGGTCTACGCCATGGCCATTGCGCTCGTCGCTGAGCGGCAACACCAGGGTCCCATCGGCGAGCTTGATGGTCAGGTTGCGTGGCAACCAGCCCAGAGTGTCGTGGAAGAAGGGCTTGTCATCTGTCCATGTAAGGCCGTTGTCCGAGGAGGTGCGAAAGAACAGGCTGCATGCATCCCAGCCTGTGCCGCGCAACATGGGCTGCTTGCCTTCCATGCGCCCCCAGACCATCCAAATGCGTCCATCGCCGGTGGTGAACAGCACCGCGTTGCCCGGCGGCATGCCGGGACTGCGCACCAGAATTTCCGGAGTTGACCACTGGTGCGTTTCCTTCTTGAGGCGCGCGAGGAAGAGTACCTGGTCGTCTGACGACTCGTAGCTGCCACCGTACCAGGAGACGAGCAGGTCGCCATTCGGCGCGAGCGTCATGGACGAGCAGTGATGCACGGGATAGCCGTCGATCTTGCTGAAGATGAGCTCGGAGGAGAAGCGAATACCGCCGTAGGGATCGGTGACAGGGCGCGGCGCAAGGCTTGCATCGACAGGTGTGCCGGCGATGTTTTTCTCGGAGGCGGGAATCGGTTTGCCCGCATCCAGTGCGGCAACCGCGCGGGCGAAGCCATCGACAGACCCGGTATAAACCAGCTTGCTGGCGCGGTCGAGCAGGAAAGCCGAAGGCGTGACGCGTGCGCCGAACTTGCTGGCGACGGCGTGGTCCGGATCAAGATAGACAGGGAAGTTGATGCCGTGGGCCTGGCAGTAGCGGCGTACTTCAGGCCCGCTCACATCGCTGCCTTCAAAGACGGCGATGGTGAGGATCGTGCGATCACTCATGCGATCGTTGAGCGCCACGATCCGGTCGGCTGCGGCTGCGGTCCCGTCATCACGCGAAGAGAGAAAAAGCACAGCCGTGGCGCGGTGATCGGCGTAGTTGTCCATGGCGACATGGAGGCCCTCGGGAGAGGTGAGATCGACCGTGCCAGCGGGCTCACCGGACACAAGCCCGTTTTGGGCAGGCAGACTTGGGGCCGCGAGCAGTGAGCCCAGCAGTGCCGATGAGAGCAGTCGAAGCATGGTCCTTCTCCTCATAGGAAATCCTCAGGGAACATTGAAATCAAATCTGCGCGGGAACGCCGTCGGACACGATCGCGTGGAGCATGCGATCACTGTCGCGGCGGCTGAATCCGAATGCGGCAATCGAGAGCAGAAAGCTGGCGGCAATATAAGAGAGCGACGTAACGGCGATGGCGTTGCTGAGTCCGATGCGATTGGCCAGGTAGCCGACCACCAGAGGCGCGGTGCCGCCGCCGAAGAGCCAGCCCATCACGTTCATGGCTCCGACCGTTGCGCCGCGCGCCTCGGGCCGGACAACATCAAACACAGAGGCGAAGATGTTGGCCTCATACCAGCCTTTGAAGATGCCCCAGAGCAGCAGGCCGGTGATGAGCCAGGCCATGGAGTGAGTGAGGGCGGAGAGCATGACGAAGGGCGCTTCAAGAAAAATTCCGATGGCCTGGACGAGGATGCGCCCGCCGGGCATGCGCATGCGCAGGGCGTCGGCCATCCATCCACCGATGGGCGAGCCGAGCATGCTGGTCGACTGCACGTAAAGCGTTGCGGTGAGGCCAGCCATGGCCAGGCTCAAGTGGAACTTGCTGTAGAGCAGCATGGGCATCCAGGTGAACAGGACCATGGTTGTGAAGTTCTCGCACATGAACGCGCCCATGCACAGCAGCATGGTGGGGGTGCGCGCGATGACGCGGACGGACTCCGCGATCGAGGCGTGATGCACGACGGCGTGCACCGTGGCGCCTGCGTCGGCAAGATCGGCGGCGCCGCGAACAGGCTCCTGCAAGAGCCGGCTGAGCACAAAGCTGAGCAGAATTCCGCAGCCGCCGAAGACGACGAACGAGAGCCGCCACCCGTAGCGCTGACCAAGCAGGCCAGCGAAGAAGCCGCCGGCGATCGTGCCCACGTAGACGCTGGTCTGGTGCGTGCCCATGGCGCGGGAGCGGGTTTTGCGGCCATGATAGTCGCTGAGCAACGACATGGAGGCGGGGAAATACGCGGTCTCACCCAGGCCCTCGGCGGCGCGGAAAAAGAGCAGATAGCCAAAGGTGCGCGAGAGAGCCGTGGCCATGCAGATGATGCTCCACACGCGCAGGCCGCCGAGAATCGCGGTCTTGCGGCGGACGCGATCGACGATGTAACCGGCGACGGGCGCGGAGATGCCGTAGACCCAGGCGAAGGACGAACCCAGCAGCCCGAGTTGCACATTACTCAGCTGAAAATCTTTGGAGAGCAGCGGAAACAGCGAGAAGATGGCCTGGCGATCAGCGTAATTAAAGAACGCGATCCACCACAGCATGGCCACAACAAACCATTTGTAGTGCCGGTGGAACAGGCTCATGGTAGTCTCGCGCCTCGGTGCTTGATCAGAATTTACTAGACATGCGGGGTCGGCGTCAGCGTGCGCCGCGCCTCGGCATATGCTCGGTTGCGGTCAACATAGGAGACTTCATCGGCAATCCATGCGCGCATCCGCTTGCCGTCGTCTGACTCCTGTGGCGCGGAGATGAAGTCGAGCTTCAGGCCCAGGTGCTGTTCGAGAGCGCTGACCAGCAATGGCCATGCGATGCCAATATCCGCAGTGACTGGAATGCTGCCTTCGAGCCGTGCAAAGCCGGACATCTCCATGCGAAAGGGAATGCCGGTGAGCTTGGTTTTTGGCAGACCGCGATTGATGGCGTACTGCACCTCGGAGCCCTGCCGCTCGCATTCCCAGGCACGCTCCAGGTTGGGATCCAGATCGATGCGGATCAGCGTCTTGTCTTTCAGGCTGTAGGTCTTCATCTGATCCCACGCGGCCCAGATGCCGTGGCCGGTATAGGTTTCAAAGGGGCCGTCATGAATCTCCTGCGTGAGGGCGATGGCCGATTCGATAATGACGTCCGCACTGGAAAGCATCTCCGCAATGGCGCGCGAACGGCGGCCAATCGTGATGGAGTCGCCGATTGCGATTCCTACGCCGCCGCCGCCGACGAGCTGCGGAATGGAAACCAGTACCGGCACGCCCTTGCGGGCTCCAGCGCCGATCATGGTGTAGGGGCTCGCTCCCAGGCCCGCGATCAGCTCCAGCGGCACGCCATATTGGCTGGCCGCATTGTGCAGCTCCTGCGCCAGACGCTCGGTGCGCAAGCCAATCGGCCAGGCCATGTTGCCGGCTGCTTTGATGACCGAGTTGCCCGGCCGCGCGGCCATGCGGTCGTAGAGATCCCAGCCGTGCGGGAGTTCAATTTCCAATGCCGCGCGCTGCTGGATGCTGAGCTCGGTGATCTCGAACACGCCGCCGCGGGGAAGCAGCTCCGCCGGGAGGGAGGCCTCATCGCCTGGCTCAAGGCGCACACGCTTCACGCGATCGAGCGTGCCCGCCATCTCATGCGCGATCACCGCGGAGCTCGTAATGACACCGTCGACAATGCCATGATGAATGAGCTCGGCGATCTGCGTGGTCACGCCCTCATGCAGGTTGGGGCCGCTGCCGGTGACGACGACCACGCGGCCGCTGCGCTGCTTGGCGGCGACGATGCAGGCTATGGCATTTTTGAGATGCCCTTCGGTCGATGCGGGGAGCGACGCGCGCAGCTTGGCCAGAGTCGCGGCCGACGGTCTCAGCGATGGCCTCATGACGAGACCCCCGCGGCGAGGATGCGGCGGACTTCGTCGAGGTCCTGCTGTGTGTCGACGGAAACAAGCTCGCCTTGGCATGCGGTGATGACGGTCTGAATGCCGATGCCGTTCTCGAGAGCGCGCAGCTGTTCGAGGCACTCAATCTGCTCCAGTCGGCTGGGCGGAAGCTGGGATAGCCGCAGCAGTGTCTGGCGCGTATAGGCGTAGAGGCCGATGTGCTCATAGACCGTGAATGCATCGGTGCGCAGGCGCGGGTACGGGATGAGCGAGCGAGAGAAGTAGAGCGCTCGACCCCGCACGTCGGTCACTACTTTCACCACGCCGGGATCGTGGAATGCGGATTCGCCGACTGGCTTGAGCACGGTGGCCATGCCAACGCTGTCTCCGCGATCGATCGCATCCCGGAGCGCGGTGACACACTCGTCAATCATCCGAGGGTCAAGCAACGGCTCGTCGCCCTGCACATTTACGATGAGGCCCGCATCGGTGGCCGCGGCGACCTCTGCAACGCGGTCTGTGCCCGATTGATGATCTGCGCGGGTGAGCGCGGCTTCCCCGCCGAATGCGCGCACCGCGGCGGCGATACGCACGTCGTCGGTGGCCACCACGACGCTCTCCAGGCTACTCGCTCTGCGCGCCGCTTCGTAAACATGCTGTATGAGCGGCTTGCCGTGAATATCGGCGAGCGGCTTGCCCGGCAGCCGGGTTGAATTATAGCGCGCTGGAATAACTCCGATGACGCTCATTGCATGGCTCCGAAAAATGCCCGCGTGCAACTAGGCGGGAATGCTGCTCCACATCTGGTTGAGCGCGAGACCCCGCGTCCGGGCCCAGCCGCCGAGCCACCCACCGAGGGCCGCGATCTGCTCTCGCCGTGCCGGTGAGAGCGGCAGATGCATGGGACCGCACGAGACTCCGCGCGCATCGAGACAGGCGCGGACGCCCCAGGGGATGGGCAGGCGGACTACTTCCTTGATGAGTGCGTTCAGCTCGGCTTGCAGGCGGGCCGCGCGTTCCGTTTCTCCTGAGCGATGGCTGCGGTAGACGGCAAGAATCAGCTCCGGGACAAAGCAGCCTATGCCCGAGACGGTCCCGCTCCATCCAGCCTGCAGTGCATCGAGCAACAGGCAATCGTCTCCCACCAGGACGCTCGCGACGCGCTCTTCGCATGCCTTGCCGAGCGGCCGCAGATTCTTCCGATCGCCGCTGCTGTCTTTGATGCCGATCAGATTCGGGATCGTCCGCATCAGTTGCAGAGCCGTTGCGGCGGTGATGGCGCCGGTGAAGGAGGGCAGGTTGTAGAGCAGGAACGGCACCGGCACCGCGCTGCACACCGCCTGCGTGTAGGCGACCAGATCGTCCTGGCTATAGTGAAAGAAGTGCGGCATGGGCAGCAGCAGCAGGTTGCTGCCGGCATCGGCTGCGCCGCGGGCGAGAGCGAGTGTTGTGAAGATGGATGAAGTTCCGACGCAGGTGATGACCGGGCCGCGGCCGGCCACATGTTCTACGGCCTGGCGCGCCAGCGCGATGCGGGTCTTGACTTCGAAGTGGGGGTATTCGGCTGTTCCGCCGCCGATTACCACGCCGTCGACGCCGCGGTCCATCACGAAGTCGATAAGCTGGCTGAAGACGTCCTCATCCGGACTGCCCTGGTCATCAATGGGCGTGGCCAGTGCTGAGAATACGCCACCGATGGAGGTTTTCATCGCACCCGCCCCCTGAAGAGGAATGGCCCAACGGTAACAAAGAAATAAACGCCATGTCAAATTTGCTACTTTCGTTTTATATTTGAAACACGTGGTTCCGACTTGGCTTTTAGCATGGCCGCGGTAAGTTGCTGCCTGCTCAGGCCCGATGCGGGGTTCAGCATGAATTTGGAAGCGAAGAAAACGAGGAAGACGGCGTTGAGCGTGCAGCGCTATTACTCACGCGCTATTGGCAACGCACTGCGGATTCTGGAGATGCTGGAGATGAGCGACAAGGCGATGGCCCTGGCGGAGATTGCGCGCCAGGTCGGGTTGCCGAAGAGCTCCGTCTTCCGGACCCTGTGCACTCTCGAGATAGACGGATATATAGAGCGCCTGGAGGACGATCGCTCTTTCATTGCGCGCAGTGCGGGGTCATCGCCGCAGCGCATGGTACGGCGCGTGGTTGAGGCCTGCGAGGCGCCGATGAAAGCTCTCAGCCAGGAGTTTCGCGAGACCATCAGCCTGGCGTTCGTTTTTGAAAACCGCATTGAAGTAATTGCGGTTATCGATAGCCCTCATCGCGTGAGCATGGGGAACACGGTGGGCGACATGATTCCGCCCCACGCCAGTTCACTCGGCAAGTGCCTGGCCGCATTGCAGCCAGAAGGCCACCGACTGCGCCTGTTGCGCGCTTTCGGCCTGGTGCGCTTCACGCCGCACACTACGACCGAAGAATTCGTTCTGAACAAGGAACTGGAGCTGGTGCGCGCGCGAGGTTACGCGACCGACCTCGAGGAGAGTGTGCTGGGCGGATGCTGCCTGAGCGCTCCCGTATTTGCCTCCGAGCACCGCGCCGTTGCTGCGCTCAGCATCTCCATGCCCAAGATGCGATTTGCCCATCCGAAGCGACTCGTTGCGGCGCTGAAAGATGCGGCGGCATCAGCATCCAAGGCGCTTGCAAAATCATTGTGAAAGCCTTTGCGCGCAGCCGCTAATGTTATGCGCCCAGTGCCTTGGGGGCACTGCAGTGTGGGTTACACTAACACTTTCCGCGAGACGATCGCGGGCAGTTTGCCGAATCGGGCCGATCAAGATGAAATTCCAAGCGAACACAAATCAGTTCATGCGCGGCACGCGCCTGCTTACGGCGAAGCTCATGCTTCCGGTTTTACTTTTTGCGAGTGCCGCTCGCGCGCAGCAGGCGATTTCACTGGCCGATGCCGACTCGCGCGGCGCCGCGCTGTTTGCGCAATCGGCCGTGACGGGGATGGTGGTGGTGGTTGTGCGCAACCACGAGGTGCTGATCCGGGGCTACGGCGAGACATCGCCGGGCAACGGCGTGAAGCCGGACGCAAACTCGCTGGTGCGCCTTTGCTCAGTTTCGAAGGTGTTCACCGCGGATTTGCTGGCAAGGCTTGTCGCCGAGCGCAAGGTCGGGCTCAGCGATCCGCTGGAGCACTTTGCTCCACGCGGCAAGGGAGTGCCAGTTGGACCGGCAGGACAGCGGATCAGGCTGCTCGACCTGGCCACGCATACCAGCGGCCTGGCGCGCGAGGTAGGGGTTTATCCAGCAAATACGCCGCATTTTACGTTTCCTGACTATGCGTACCGGTGGACGTGGCTGCCACGGCAGAGGCTGACTCACGCGCCGGGCTCGGCGGCGCTCTATTCCAATGTGGGGTTCGATCTGCTTGGTGATGCGCTGGCGTCCGCCACCGGAAGGCCGTATGCGCAACTGCTCAATGAGCGCATTGTGCAGCCGCTTGGGCTGCGCGACACCACGCTGACGCCGAGCAAGAGTGAGTGCGCGCGGCTGTTGCACGGCAGCGGCGACGAGGGTCCGTGCACGGACACGCAGGCATCTGCAGCGAGCGGCGGCGTCTACTCGACGGCGACGGATATGGCGCGGGTGCTCCAATATCTTCTGCACATTTCCGGTGTGCCTGCCGAGCCGGCGGCAGCGCTCAACGTGTATCTCAATCCGCAGCAGTTGCGGTCAATGCAGGGGTTGAGCCACGCCGGCGATCCGACGGGGATTGGCCTGGCGTGGATTCAACTGGGCGATCCGACTTCGCCGTCGTCGCTGCTGGAGAAGACCGGTGGCGGCGCGGGGTTTTCCACGTATGTTGCGCTCAGTCCGAAGCAGAATGCTGGAATTTTTCTCGCCGTTACCGAGGGCAAGGGCGAGGGCCAAGTGGACTTTTATCATGAGGCCAACAATCTACTTGCAGCACTGGCCAATGTGCCGCCGCTTCCACCCAGGGCGCGGCCGATGCCCGCGCCGCGGAAACACCGCCTGCGACGCAAGAGACGTGCGGCTGCGCAGTAGCGTCATGCGGCGGGAGATTCGCCAGGGGGTTGTGCATTCCCACCCATGCGCCTGAGAGGCGGCGCATGGATGGGGCACGGAGCGCTTGTGGCGGGGATGTGAGGATGAGAGCGCTTTTTGCGACGTGAATTGCAGACTCGGAATCAGTGCTTCTGCATGGCTCGCGTCGCTGCGGTTGCTGTCTCGGGAAGCCGCCAGGCGAACAGCATGGGGCCGCTTCCGGTGAGCACGTATTGCCGTCTATCGAGCTCATAAGTGATGGGCGGGTTCTCCATGGACGCGCCGGTGCCGGCGTGCCACAGGGTTTTGCCGTTGGCGGTGTCGAGGGCTAGCACGTTGCCGAAGGCGTCGCCGGTGAAGGTGAGGCCGGAGTCGGTGGTCAAGATGCCGGCGCCGGCGCTGTCGGGGCCAACGTAGTGGCTCCAGCGCAGCTTGCCGGTCTGATAGTCGATGGCCTCGATCACGCCTTTGCCCCACAGGTCGTAGTCGGCGCCTGACCATCCGTAAGTGCCGTCGGCGGGCTTGGAAAAGTAGATGCTGTAGCTGGGGTGGGCGTCGACGAGGAACAGGCCCGTCTTCGGATCGAAGCTGGGAGAGCGGAAGTTGGTGAGGCCGCCTTCATCGGGAGCGATAAGGCGTCCGTCGGGAGCGGGCTCTTTGGCGGGGTCGGGAATGGGGCGGCCCTGCTTGTCAATGCCCATGGCCCAGTTCACAGGGCCAAAGGGCGCGGTCATCAGGCTCTTGCCGTTGGTGCGGTCGATGACGAAGAAGTAGCCGTTGCGTGAGGCCTGCATGAGCATTTTGCGCGGCTTGCCGTGGAAGTCGGCGTCGACGAGGACGGGGACTTCGACGGCGTCCCAGTCATGCGTGTCGTGCGGGGAGGCGACGAAGCCCCAGACGAGCTCGCCGGTGTCGGGATTGAGGGCAACGATGCTGCAGGTGTAGGCGTCGTCGCCGGGGCGTGTGGTGCCGTTGAGCACCGGAGTCGGATTGCCCGTGCCCCAGTAGATGAGGTTGAGCTCGGGGTCGTAGGTGCCGGTGATCCAGGTCATGCCGCCGGTGGTGGCGTTGGGCGTGCCGGCGGGGGGCGAGCTGTTCCACTGCCACTGTACGGCGCCGGTTTCGGGATCGAAAGAGCGCAGATAGCCGACCAGGTTGTCGAAGTCGCCGGAGACGCCGGCAATGACGTGGTTGCGGACGACGAGCGGCGCCATGGTGGCCCAGTAGCCCTTGTCCACATCGGCGTAGACCTGGTCCCAGCGCACGGTGCCGTCCTTGGCGTTGAGCGCGATGAGGTGGCAATCGGGGGTGGTGAGGAAGAGCAGGTCTTTATACATGCCCAGGCCGCGATGGCCGATGTGCAGGCCCTTGGTGGAAGGCCGATCGTAGCGCCAGACCTCGTGGCCGGAGCGCGCATCGACGGCCCACACATGATCGGGCACGGTGAAGTAGAGGATGCCGTCGACGAGGAGCGGCGAGGCCTTGATCTCGTTGTCCTGCCGGGTTTGAAAGGCCCATGCCAGGCTGAGGCTGCCGACATTCTGCGGCGTGATCTGACGCAGTGCGCTGTGGCGGCGGCCGGAGTAGTCGCCGTGATACGTGGGCCAGCTGTCGGTGCTGGGCTTGAGCAGATCGGCCGAGGTGAGATTCTGCGCGCGCCCGGCAGCGGGAGACGCGAGCAGGAGTGCGCCGAGAGCGAGAATGAGTGGATTACATTGGAGCTTCATTTGAAGAAATATCCTCTCTTCTAGCGCAGCGTTTGCAGATAGGCCATCAAGTTATGAATGGCTGCGTCGGTGTACTTGCCGAACAGGTCCACGTGCGCTTCAACAGGCGCGTCGACTGCGTACTTTGCGCGGCTTGTTGGCCACGAATGGTAGACGCCGTTGCCGTCGCGCAGGGCGACGGTGAACTCGTCCAGATAAGCGAGCGTGCCGGTCAGTTTTTCGCCACTGGGCAGCGCGACAGTCACCGTGCTCTTTGCGCCTTCCGGATAGAGCATGCGCCGCTCAAGCGCCAGGCCCTGGTAGCGGCTGGCCACGCCGGCCAGGTCGCCGGTGGCTGAGTGGCAATGCGCGCAGCCGCCGGCGCCGTTGAAATATTGCTTGCCGGCAGCCGCGTCGCCGGTCTGCAGGTCGGCAACGGCTACGCCGCGGCGATCGCCCTTGCGGTTGCGGGCCGCAGCCTCCTGCGCATGGATGTAGGCTGCCAGAGTCTCAATCTCCGCATTGGAGAAGTAGAAGGCCGGCATCTTTGGCGGACGGCCGCCGTGCACCACTGCGCCAATCTTGTCGCCGTTCACATCGGCGGCCACTATCTTCGACTGCGTGAGGTCGGGACCGGACTCGCCGCCCATGGTGTCGCGGCCGTGGCAGAAGGCGCAATTTTGTTGGAACAGAGCGCCGCCTTTCTCGGCCAGCTCGGTGGGAGATGCGGAAACAGCCGGCTTTGACGCGGCTTGATCGGAGCTGAGAAGGAAATGCAGCAGCGCGGCCAGCTCGTCGCCTTTCAAATCCGGATTGCCGGGCATGGCGCCCTTGCCTGCGTGCGTGATTGCCGTGATCTGATCGCCATTGAACTGGTGGCTGACGCCGGTGAGCGGTGGAACCGTGGGCAGGTTCCCCTCACGATGCTCGCCGTGACAGATGGCGCAGTTGTCGGCGTATGTCTTGGCTCCGGCGGCGTCGCCGGATTCCTGGGTCGCTGGGGGCACTGGCGGGTGCGATGCTGCATGGATGGGCGTCTGGTGGATCACGAGTGTGAGGCACACGAACAAGGCGGCGAGCATCGCGAGGTTGCGAAATATTCTCATGAGAATGTCAATCCGGAATATGGGATGAAGGACGCGGCCGCTTTCTCGAGGGGTGCGAACGCGAAGAAAAGGCTACGGTGTGATTATCCTCGACCGGCGCGGAGATGGTCCAGCGGGCGAGGAAACGGTTGCTGTTGAATGCAGCGACCTCCGCTCAGCGACTCTCCGGCGGTTCAAGACTGGTGCTTTCCCACCCATTCGCCATGAAGCCGGCGAATGGATGGGGCACGGAGCGATTGTGGCAGAGATGGAGGGACGACAGTCGCAATGACGAAAAGAATTTCTGACTCTGGACTCTACACGCCGTCGTCATCCTCGTCCGGCGAGGGGTCGGAGCCCGACGGCAGCTTTCTGGGGTCGGGCTTGACGTTGACGGGCTGGGTGAGCGTTTGGCCATTGACGGTCATGCGCACGGTGTAAGCGCCGGGCTGCAGGCTCTGCGGTGTGTGCGCGGCCGGGGCGGCCGGCGCATCTGCCGGCGGCGTGGCTCCGGGATGGCACGCATCGACAGGAGGGGCGGGCGGCGGATGGCCGCCGAAGCCGCGCGACGGCGCGACTACGTTGAGCGCGATGCGGTGCATGCCGGGCGCGGCGGAGGGCGGTGGTGCGGGCTCAAGCCAGTAGGCCTGCACGTTGATGGCTTCCGTGTCGACGTGCTTGACCGGCGTGTCGCTGGCCTGGCATGCGGCTACCTTGCCGTCGTCGTCCACGAGCTCGATCTTCACTGGGCCCGTGGGTGCGGACTTGAGCCAGTAGTCGACAACCACGCCCGCGGGCGGGTTAAGCTCCTGCGGCTCCTCGTGCGGCAGGGGCGTGCCGTTTTGTCCGCCCTGGTGGATGGCCCACGATTCGCCGGGCGCGAACAGGTACGCATTGCTGTCCGCGATCTCCTGGCCGCGCGCGGCGATCTGGCGCAGCGCGGTCATCTGATCGAGCACCCAGAAGCCGCGGCCGAAGGTGGCTACGGCCAGATCGTCGCCGTGCACGATGATGTCGCGCACTGAGGTGACGGGCATGTTGAGCTCGAGCGGCTGCCAGTGGTCGCCATCGTCGAAGGAGACATAGACGCGGAGCTCGGTGGCGGCGTAGAGCAGGCCCTGCTGGACGGGGTCTTCCTTGATTGAGTTGACGAATGCGCCTTCGGGGATGCCGTCGCTCGCGTTCATCCAGGTTTTGCCGCCGTCGTGGGTGCGGTAGATGTAGGCGTGGTCGTCGGCCAGGCGATGGCGATCGACGGAGGCGTAGGCGGTCTCCGCGTCGAAGTGGCCGGCCTCGATCTGCGAGACCTTGCTCCAGGCGGTCATCGGCAACGGCGTTACATCGCTCCAGTGCGCGCCGTCGTCGCGGGTGACGTGGATGAGGCCGTCATCGGTGCCGACCCAGACGGTTTTTGCATCGAGAGGCGAGGGGCCGATCGAGTAGACGACGCCGAAGCGGTCGGTCATCTGCTGGTCAATGTCTTTGGCCGTGACCGGGTCCAGGGTCTTTGGCACCTCGGGATGGAGACGAGTGAGATCGGGGCTGATCTTGTTCCATGTCTTGCCACGGTCGCGGGTGCGGAAGACAAATTGATTGGAGTAGTAGAGCGCGTCGTCGGCGAGGGAGAAGACCTGGGGCAGCGTCCAGGTTCTGCGGTCGGGATCGCTGGGGTCGGCATCGGGCAGCTTGCCGCCGGCGGGCGCGGGCAGGTTGGTGGCGCGGTTGCAGCGCTGGTCGCCGCTGCCGTAGAGCAGGTCGCCGTCCTCAGGATCGGGCACTACGGTGGCGCTCTCGCCGGCCTGGCAGAGGGGTTCCCAGTCGCGGAAGCTGAGGGTGCCCAGGCGCGACCAGGTGCCGACGCCGACGGCGCCCGAGTCCTGCTGCGCGCCGACGATACGCCAGGGGAAGCTGTTGTCTGCGGCGAGGTGATAGATCTGCGCGGTGGGCTGGTTGTACCAGGTGCTCCAGGTCTTTGCGCCATCGACGGAGACGACG
>Ga0302320_10011742_pt1 | contig 18488 bp, 16 predicted proteins | sample Bog_T0_3_FD_202130 | JGI IMG/M metagenome (GOLD analysis project Ga0302320, IMG submission 202130) | Peat permafrost microbial communities from Stordalen Mire near Abisko, Sweden - Bog_T0_3 | ecosystem: Environmental > Terrestrial > Soil > Wetlands > Peat | place: Sweden: Abisko, Stordalen Mire...
ACAAAATTCTTCTCCAACATATATTTGACGAACCAGCGATAGCGGCTCATATAGTCCATTGCCGCGATGGCCTTATCGAGAATGGCCGGCTCGAAGTGGGTGGCGTAGCGCGCCAGATCCCCGTCAACTTGTATGGCTTTCTCTTCCAGTTGGCCAAGCCCTTTGTCGGCAGTCATCACCAGGTGGCGGCAAAGATGCACATCGAGCCCGGCGAGGCGCATGGCAGTAGCGTCCAGCGCCACGCTGTCGCGGCTGGCGAGCAACAAGTCCATTCTTCGCGGCTTGCCGTTTGCGGGGCCGCGGCCCTCCATCGCGATGATCGAGTCCATGATGGAGAGCTGTGGCTTGAAGATCGCGTGCAGTTCGGCCAGCATGGGATTGAGATACTGGTGCAGCAGAATGCGATCATATTGCGGAACGCATCCCCACTGGTTCTTGATCGAACCCGTGAAGTAGGTAAGAGCGTGCGTCTTGAGCACCGGCAGCGTGATGAACACATCGTTATTCAGCATCAGGCGAGGCAGCTTAACCCGGCCTGCGGGCGGCACGTCCACCTCGACTTGCTCGGCTTCGCTGAGGTTGACCAGGGTCACGCCAAGCGACTCAAGCTGCCGGTAGCCGGAGGCGTCGAAGGCTTCCCATGCCGTCTGGCGGAGGCCGTCCGATTCCACCACGTACACCTTGCCGGCACGCGTGAGCAAAAGCTCGCACAGGGCATGGGCGATGCGCGGGTCAGTGTTTGACATCGCACACTTGTCCGGCACGGCAGTGCAAAGATTTGGCTTCACAACCACGGTTGAGTCGGGTGCGACAATGCTCCTCCAGTCGAGAAGCTCCATGCACTCGCGAACCATGGCTGCGACGGTATCATCATTGACCGGACGCAGTATCACTGTGTTGCCGGTTGATTGCGAACCTAGTTTTGTCATTCGGTTACACCATTATCCCTGCTGCGGCTGTAAACCGCCAAAAGATTTTTGCCGGGACTATCGTCATCGCGCTTCATGCACCCAAATACATCGGCTACGGGAACGGCGCTCATGAGCGAGTCTCCATCGCAAACTGCTTGTAGTTCCAGACAAGTTGCTCAGCAACCTCGCTAGCGGTGACGACCTGCGCCCCTCCGTCCACTGGCAGAAGCCTGCGGACGGACGCCAAGGCATTGGCCGCATCGCCGGATTCCCCGATGCGCGCCTCATGCCAACAGTAAGCCGCAAGATAAATCGCGTGGCGAGGCGTCAGTCCCGACACAAGCTGCGAAGACCACTTTGGCCAAAAGCGCGCGGAAGATACCCATCCTGAGCGCCGTGCGGCGTAAAGCCAACCACGCAGCAATCTCGCCGCGCCCTGCTTGCGGTCGAAGCCACGGATCATCGCCCTGGCAGTGGTGCGCGTGTCGCCGCCGTTCATTTGCTCAAGTTCCCAGAGCCAGATTTGCCACGCCCAGCCAGTCACGCGTTCCGCGAAGTTCGTGCCGAGATCGACGACGGTTTCCGGCTGCAGCTTCGCTGCTGTACACATTCGTACAAGTGGTAGGAACTCTTCCATGGAAATCGGTAATTGCTTTGCGCTTGGAGTGACGGCAAATTCCTCCATGCGATGCAGCCGGGCTCGATATCCAGCCTCGAAGCGTCCAGACAGCACCAATAGCGAAGAGGCCAGATCGAGGCACAACTTGATGCTGCGGTAGCGCAAGGCGTCGCTGTTGCAATCCTTCGCGGTGGCTGCAACCTCCATTTGCTCGATAAGGCGGTTGCTGAGCATACGCCAGGCATCTTCCGCGGACAGATCCGATGCAGCGAAGCTGGGAATCTGTTCGAGGATCGCGGGATCGCCGAAAAGTACCACTCCGCATGCGCGTAATTCGTAGCTGTAAATGTGGGGCGGCAACTGCCGCAAATATGCCGCGTGTACAAGGCTTAGGCTGACATCGACGCGAACGCTACGGGCCGCGAGTATTTGCTCAGCGGTATTGCAGAGTAATTTCGTCGCCTCTCTCGACGGCAGCGGCGCGTCATCGTGCAACACCACAATGGCTTCCACGTCGCTGAGCAGGATCGCCTGCCCCTCCTTGCGAATATAGCTGCCCTCATTCCGTGCGAGGCTACCCGTCAGCACCACCGCGCGCAGCGTAGCGCCAAGAGCCTCGCGGCAGGCCTGCACCAAGCCGGCTTCAATCGGGAAGGCCAATGCCGCTGGCGTGTACTCGATTTGTCCCATGTCGCTCATCTTCAGCAGCGTCCCATCAGGCGCGGGTCGCGCGCTTCGCAAGCCTGCGGAAGCGTGTTTCTGGTTCTCTCGCGCCACAGCCGTTCGTAGAGGTCTTCGGTCTCGTGGATCTGCCGGGTGAGGGTGAATCGCTCCCGCACCCACTTTGCGCCAGCCGCTCCCAACCGTTCGGCCAAAGCGCGGTCGCAAAGCAATCGCGCGATCCCCTCGGCCAGAGCCGCAGGATTGCCGGGCGGAACTAAAATACCAGTCTTGCCGTCAACCACAATCTCCGGCGTGCCGTCCACGGATGTAGCGACCATCGGGCGTCCCGCTGCCAGGCATTCGATGGCGAACAGCGGCAGTCCTTCCGCAAAAGACGGTAGCACGCAGACATCTGCGGCGCTCATCCAATCGCGAATATCGGAACAATGTCCCGGCATCGACACGGAGCCTTCCAGGCCGAGAGCACGTACTTCCTCCACCAGTTCATCGCGCAGACTGCCATCTCCCAAGGCCACCAGGCGCAGGGCAGGGAACTCGGCCTGTAGAAGTTTCATGGCCAGCAACAGCACGGAGTGGCCCTTCTGCGGCTCAAGCCGCGCCGCAACCAGCAGCACCTGATCAGTGTCGGCAAGATTGGAACGGCGTCTAAAATCCGCGGGTAAAATGTGCGCGCGATCAAATCGCTCGATGTCGCTGCCGTTGAGAATCGTCACGACCTTTTCCGCAGGCAGTTCTTTTTCCTCCACCAGATACCTGCGGTTTGCTTCCGAGACGGCAATGTACTGGGTGACGAATCGGCCCGCTACGCGGTCTATGGCAAAGTTTGCCTTCCACCCTTTGCGCCAATATTCGCGCACATGCGGGGTCTCGACGGTCACCGGCACGCCGGTGAACCAACCTACGGGGGAAGCCAGAATGCTCGGACGGAATCCATGTGAATGCAGTATCTGCACGTGTTGGCGGCGAAGAAAATTGCGTAGGACGAACATGCGCCCAAGTTGACGGTGCGATTGCAGCGCGAGCGAAAGCGTCTCAACATCGTCCGGCAGCTCCGGACGCAGCAGAGCCAGCAATTCTTCGGGGCATACCAGCAGCGGACGAAAGCGGCGGCGGTCCAGTCCGCGCAGCAGGCAGAGCATATGTTCTTCGGCTCCGCCGCGCACCACTTCGTTGTCGAACATGCAGACGGATATGGGGGTGAGGTTCACAGCGGAGGTCATCCCAGAGCCTCCTGCATGGAGCCGAAGACATCGCGTACTGACACCATGGTCCTCGCCGGAGGGTCGCTCGAAAGAAAGACGGCGCTGGAGTTCGGATCATTGGGGTGATAGCCGTGCATTCCGGCAGGCTTCCACCCACTGCCGTTGAAGCCGCTCTCGGCGATGATGCAGCCTGGGTCGAGCAGCATCACAAGCTCTCCGTATCGATGGTCGGGGAAGAACACGCCGAAGTCGACGAGTTCATCGTCCGTGAGCAAACGCCCGTAGTCCAATTGTTGCAACTGGGCGCGAATCCCTTCGCGTGCCTCTTGTGAAAAGAACCAGAAGCGCGCCATCGTCGAGTCATAGACGGCGAGGTAGTCGCGCGGGGTTTCAAAGCCGCATCCGGCAACTATGGCCGCAACGTCGCAATGGCGTTTCACTGGGGTCATTCCGTGATCGGAAAAAACTCGCAGCCTCGCGTTGGGATCGCGCTTCTTCGCGGCCTCAAAGACGCGGCCAAGCGCTTCTTCATACCACGCCAGTTTCCCGGCAAGCTTCTCCGCTTCCCCGCGATGCAGGTGCAGGAATCCATCGAACTCAGACAGGTAGAGAAAGTAAACTTCCTCGCGCCCGTTTGTAATATCGCTGGCGGCTGTCTCCATGATCTGGCGGTCACTCAGCGAGTCTTTGTATGTGTAAACCTTGTAATCGATGCTCTTCGCGTGTAGCCGGTCAAAGATGGAATCTTGACCGGGAACACCGCCCAGCGCGTAGATGTTGCGGCTCTCGGCCCAGTGGAACCAGGGCAGGGTTTGCGGCGGTACGCACACGTCGAAGTTGCTCCCCATGCCAAGCACCCTGCGCCCAATCTCGGTAAGCACGCGTCGGCCAATGCGGTTGTCGAGCAGGCGTCCAGGCAAGGTTCCGAGTTTGCGCAGACGGCGGAACGGAGAGTTTTCCGGATCGAGATAGACCAGGTTCCACATTCCAGTTTCCGCCGGGTTGCGTCCGGTCAGCATAGTGGGAATAATGCCCGAGCTATAGCCCAGCATCGTGCGCAACGTCTGCTGATGGCCAAGAAAGTTCGCCAAAAACGGACGTTTGCGAATCAGCTCCCATCCGAGTGCATCGATAAGTACGAATATATGGAGGCCGCTCATTCGGCCTCCTCGTGCCCCGTGCCGCGCAGACGCTCGGGGCAGGTGCGCAGCACAAGCTGCTTTGGCAAATAAAGGAGAACGTTACGAGCGCGGCGGGCAAGCAACGGAAAGGCACTTCTGGTTGCGAACGCCGAGAAGCGATGAAGATCCGTGTCGCGATAAATCGCAAGACGCGAAACCACTGTAGCCCCCCCCGAGGCAAGCCAGGGATTCGATGAGTAAATACGGTCAAATCCCGCACGCCGCGCAGCCTTGATCAACGGATTGCCCATGGCTCCGTACGGAGCGGCAAAACCTGAAACGGGTACGCCGAGCGCGGCTTCCAGCGCCTGGCGCGAGTCTTGAAGTTCACGCTGAGCAATGGCAGGCTCCAGCTTTGAATAGTCGATGTGATCGCGCCCATGCGAGCCAATCGTCATGCCTGCGGCGCTCATCTCCCGCAACTGATTCCAATTGAGATAGCCGGTCGAACCGGTCAGCGCCGTGTTCACAAAAAAAGCTGCCGTCAATCCATGCTCCAGCAGAGCGGGAAAGACGCTTTCATAATGGCTGGAGAGGCCATCGTCAAAGGTGAGTACCGCGCTGCGTCCGCTGGCTTTTCCTGCCGGGGTGGGCGAATTTTCGACGCGGAACTTCTGGCTATGCAAGAACGACAAATGCTCACGGAACATCGGCAGCGGCAACGTATACCGATCGTCCGTTGTGGGACCGGGGCAGACGCCGTGGTACATAAATACCGGCACGCCAGGGATTGCGATGCGCGACACAATCAATTCGTGCGCTGCCATGCCGTCTCCTTGTTCCCCATGAGGCTGCGCAGCAAGCCGCAGAGAAACGCCAGATGCATCGCGACCAGAAAGTACCCGAACAGGCTGAACCGCACGCGGCTGAGCGATTTGCGAAAGACAAAACCGGCGGTGGCCCAGAGCAAAATGGCAAGCTGCGCCAGCAGGGTTACAACGTAAAACGGCTGCCGCAGCAGAAACAAATTACTCACCAGGGCCGTGATGAGCAGCACAGGAACCACCCAGCGCAATAACTTATGCGAGAGAAACGCAAATGCCGTGAATCCGCGCATCTTGGCTTGTAGCAGCATGGGGAGCGCGCGGAAGCTGCCAGTGGCGATGCGCACCCGGCGGCGAAACTCACCGGCAACGCTCGATGCGGGAAAATCGACGGCCCGCGCTTCCGGATCATAGTGAACATCGAAGCCGGCGCTGCGAACGTGCATCAGGGTGAGGATGTCATCCACCAGCGTGTCAGGCGTGGGTGGCAGGTAAACGTCCCCGCGCACCGCATATATCGCTCCGCTTGGAGTCAGCGTTGCGCCCAACCTGGCTTCCATCAATCGCAGAGCGGTTTCATACTTCCAATAAAGACCTTCGGTCTGGCCGGATTCGCTGTTACAGTGGAAGCTCAGTGCTCCGCAAACTGCGCCAATGGCGGGATCTTCGAAGTGCCGCGTAAGCCTGCGCAGGGCGTCGGGTTCAAACATGGTGCTGCTGTCGGAGAGGACGAAAATGCTATTTTGCGCGCGCTCCACGGCAATCGCCAGCGCAGCGCATTTTCCGCCGCGCTCGGGACGAATCACGATCTCAAAACGCGGATCGTCAACCGCTGCGAGGATGGCGTTGGTTCGATCCGATGAGCCATCGGAGACGATCACAACCTGCAGCTTGCCGGCTGGATAGTCGAGCTGAATCGTGTTTTCCAGCTTCTCCACGAGATGCTCTTCCTCGTTGTAGGCGGCAAACAGCATGGTCACCGTGGGAAGTTGCTCGTCGCTTAAACCTGCCCGCCGCCGGTCCCGCCGGTTGTTAAGGTAATGAAAGTCGCGCTTCATCTGCACGATTCCGTAGCAGACAAACAGCACCAATGGATAACCGGCGTGGGCGTAGACCAACAACGCCAGAGCCATCCAGAAGACCGTAAGGGCAATCGCGTCGATCATCGGCCGCCACGCCCCAGCATTAGGATCTTGACGGTCTTGAAAAGCACCAGCAGGTCAAGACCGAGCGAAAAGTGCTTGATATAGAAAAGATCGAACGCAAGCTTGTCAGCGTTATCTTCAAGCGTTGTGCAGTAACCGCGGTTCACCTGCGCCCAGCCGGTTGCGCCCGGACGGACGCTCCAGCGAAGTTTGTAGAACGGAATGTTGGCGCGGAGAAATTCCTCCTGCTCGGGGACAAACGGGCGAGGCCCGACAAGGTGCATGTCCCCACGCAGGATGTTCCACAATTGAGGCAACTCGTCGAGGCGCGCCGAGCGTAGCCAACGGCCAACTCTCGTCACTCGCTCGTCGCCTTCCTCGGCGGCGCGAACGGCGTCCACGCCGTCGCGCATGGAGCGAAACTTGTAGAGCGTAAACAGATGGCCGTGCAAGCCGACCCGCTTCTGCCGGAAAATAATCGGCCCCGGCGAATCAAGTCTAATTGCCACCGCAACCAGGAGCATGATCGGCGCGGTCGCCAGCAATGCCGAGATGCTGACTGCCAGCGACAGCAGCCGCTTGAATATGTGCGTGGTCGTCGAGACCTCGAAGGCTGGCGAAAATAGCAGCATACTCGGGCGCAGCGCGTCGAGGTACACCTTGCCGGTGATCCTCTCATAGAGTTCGCTGCCTTCCTGAACCAGCACGCCCTGCTCCTTGAGATCGAGGAGGGAATCGACTGGCAGGCGTCCGCGGCGTTCGCCTAAGGTTACGACTACGCGGCGGATCTTGTGGAAATCGATGAGGCGTAGGAGTTCATCGTCGCACGAGGGGCTCGCTGCCGCATCTGTCGCAGGACCGGGTTGCCCCGACAACCTGCATACCAGACGGTGGCCAAGCTCCGGATGAGCGTTCAGAATCACGCTAAGCTCGGACGCCATCGGTCCGTCGCCAAAGAGAAGAACGCGTTCCTGGAAAGCCGCCCAGTGGCTTGCGTGCTGGATGAGCTGCCGCCAGCAGAGCGCGCCAATCGCAGCCGTGCCCGTCCCGGCCAGCACCACCGCCTGTTGCAATCGTAGCGAGGGAAATAGCGAATATGCGCAGGCGAGGACGAGAAAGAACGTTCCAAAACTCTGGACGAGATTGGTTACGACCTCGCGCGAATTGTGCAGCACGTTCAAATCGTACAAATCGAAGTAATACATGCAGAGCACAAACAGCACCACGACCAGCGCGACCTGCGAATCTGCCCGCTCGTATCCCAGCGCCAGCGTTGCGTTTTGCAGTCCCAGGAAAGCGATCATCGACGCCAGCAGGGCCAGCGTAGCCAGCAGGGCCTCGGATAGGCCGAGAATTACGGATCGAACTGGGACAATCGCCTGGAAGCGTCGTGTCACTTCGCTACGGCCTTTCGTGTACTGGCTTCGTCGCCGCGTGGAGTGTAGTACTGGTCGTAATAATTCACGCGATCGTAATCGGCGGCGTCGTTAAGCACAACGCCCACCAGTTTCGGGTTATCAATGCTCTCCACCGCCTTTTTCAAGGCCGCGCGAGTGACCACCCCCGTGCGCACAACCAGCAGGGTTCCGTCGCTCACCCGGGACCAGAGATTGGAATCCGCCATCGGCAGCAATGGAGGCGTGTCTATGATGACCCAGTCAAACTGCCTCGCCAGGTCGGCGATCAGGTCGGCGATTCGCGGCGACTGCAGCACGGAGGCCGGATGCGCCACCTGACCTGCAGGCAGCACGCACATTCCGGTGTCGCCGATGCGGAGCAGGAAATCGCTGATCGGTACATTGTCCCCATCCCACCATTCCCCGATGCCCGCCTGGTTCTCCATTCCTAGCAGGGCGCATACCGCGGGCTTGCGCAGATCGCCCTCGGCGAGCAGCACTTTTTGGTCGAAGCGAGTTGCCAGGGTCATTGCGAGATTCACCGAGGTAAGCGTCTTGCCCTCGCCGACCACGCTGCTGGTCACCTGCAATACGCCGAGCGTGGTGCCCATGCGGATGTTCGACAGACGCGCTCCGAGAACGCGAAATTTTTCGGCTCCCAAGCTGCGTTCGCTACTGAGAGCGACCACCAATGGCGATGGGATCGACGATACTGGAACCACCTTGAGCTTCAATAGGTCGATTTGCAATTCGCGAAGTCCCATCAGCGGCTGGCTCTCCGCAAAATTGCTTGTGTTGGCCAGCACCTCGGCGGCAAGGCTGCGCAACGTTGCGTCAGGCTGCGAGCCGGACGCAACGGCGTCTGGGAAACGGTCCAGGGGACGTTCGGCGCGTGCGCCCGTTTGCATCCGTGGCGCAGGCTCGTCTTTGCCCTGCATGTCGGGCGCGGGCGGCGCAACGGCAGCCGCTTCCAGGTAGGGCAGATCAAGCGGATCAACATCCGGCGTCCAGCTTGGAATCACAGGCTCGCCCGCGGCTTGAGCCGGAATCCACGGTTCAGCTCCAGGCTGTTTCTCTTGTTCGGATCGGCGAAGCGCATCAAAAATTCTGCTCATCCTGTCACTCCCTGGTGCTTGTCGTTTTCCGCTTCCATTCCGGGCTCCAGCAGCCGGGCCAGACGCATCAGCGTGCGTACCAGCATCTTGCGTGTCATATCGTCTTCCGGCGCTTTCGCCGATAGCGGAGTTCCCGTCATCTTCGCCGCTGAACTCTTGAGGCTCAAGCGTAGATCGGCAGCTACCTCGTCGATAACCGCCGGAGCAATGCTCGTTTTTTGTAGTCCATAGCCGCTCACCAGCGCGCCGTCACAGAGGGTGTTTACCAGGCGCGGAATTCCATGCGCGAAGTGCAGGATGCGGTCAACCGTGGGCGCTGGAAATATTTCCAGCATGCGCCCGGGCGCGCCGGCAACTTCAAGGCGGCGCGCGATGTAGCCACGCACCTCCGCGTCCGTCATCGCCTCGAGCGTGTAGCGCAGAGAGATGCGCTGCTTCACCTGGCGCAGCTCCGGCGAATCGAGGTTGTCGTCGAGTTCCGGTTGGCCTACCAGCACGATTTGCAGCAGCTTGTGCTGTGAGGTCTCGATGTTGGTCATCAGGCGGATCTCTTCCAGCAGCATTGGCGCCAGCAAGTGCGCTTCGTCAATGATCAATGCCGTGACGCCGCGCCGCCGGTAAACGTCGATCAGATACTCGTTGAATTGCTGTAGCATGTCGGCCTTCGAGTGCTTTACGTCGCGAATGCCGAAATCGGTAAGAATCGTGCGCAGCAGGTCCTCCGCGGAAAGCAGCGGATTAAAAACGTAGGCATGTGCCACGCGCGAGCGGTGCAGCGTATCCAACAGGCAGCGGACGAGCAAAGTCTTGCCCGTTCCGACTTCCCCGGTGAGTACGATGAATCCCTTTTGCATCAGCACGCCGTACGTCAGGTTCGCCAACGCCTCGTTATGGCGCGGCGTCGCGTAGTAGAACGCGGGGTCGGGACTCATGCGGAACGGATTCTGGTTGAGACCGTAAAACTTTTCGTACATCGTCCTATCTCCTGAGAGACGTGAATGTATTGGCCGCCACCATTACCAGCAGCATCAGGCCGGCGCAGCTCCATTCAAGCGCCTTGCGGCGGCGCTGCTTCCGTTGTTCGTCCGGGGTAGGCAGGTGAGGAATGCCCGCCAGAATTCTAAGGTTGACGATACGGACGATCTCGTCCTCTGTGCGCACGCGATCGTCGGCTGCCTCGGCGATCACCGCCAGAACGATGCCCGCTACCAGCCCAACCAATATTCCGAGCAGGCTTAACTTCAAGCGGTCTGGCGATATCGGCTTATTGGGCAGGCTTGGCGGATCGACGATGCGGAACTGCTCCCCCTCTTGGCGTTTTTCGAGGTTTGTGGCGAGTTGCGACTGCATCTGCTTTTTCAGCAGCGAGTCGTAGTTCGCTTTCGACTGATCATAGTCGCGAGTGAGGTCGGCCAGTTGCTGTTCGCGGATCGGAGTCCCATTCAGCCGCGCCTGGTACGTCGCGATCTGCTCGTCGACGCGGCGAAGTTCCTGCTTCGTATCCGCGATCTCCTGCTGGTTGGCCTTAAGCTGGCCTTCGAGCTGCAGGATTGGCGTCATTGTCTGCAAGTCGCGCGGAGTGCCCACCGGAGTGGAGGCCGTGGTCCCATTCGCCAGATTCGCCTTGATCTCATCGCGCCGTTTTTCCGTGCGCGCGACCAACTTCTTCAGGCGTACAACGTCTGGATGCTCTGGAGTGTACTTGGTCTGGTCATCCGCCAGTTCCTGCTTCAGTTTGGCAAGTTGATCCTCAACGCCTGGCAGCGACGTGCCGCCATTCTCGGCTTCCACCTTCACCGTGCGGTACTGTGCCAGCAGCGACTCAAGATAGAGCTTCTGTTCTTGCGCCCGGTTTACGGACTGGCTGAGATTATGCTGCCGCTCCTGCATGCCGGATAAAATGCGGACGTTGCTATCCATCTGGCTTGGAAGTTGCCCGAGGTTTCCGGTCTTGAACTGCTTGACCTTGGTCTCCTGCTCGGCGAGCCGCGCGCGCGCCCCATCCAGTTCGGTCGAGAGAAATTCCGTGGTGCTCTCTGCGCGCTGCGACTGTTCTTCGATGTTCTGGTTGATGAACAACGAGGTGATCTGTGCGTTTACCTGCTGTGCCAGTCGCGCAGAGGGCGCAGTGTAACTGATTTTGAAGGCTGAAAGTTGTCCTCGGCGGCCGGGCGACTCGACTAGTTCCGTCTTGATGTCCTTGCGCATTTGCTCGATCGCTTCGTCCGGGTTGGTCTTTTGGGCGTCGCGATAAAGTTGAAATTGGTCGATGATCTTCTGCAGCCGGGAGCGGCCCAGTATCTGTTGCCGAATGCCTTCCAGACGCTGCTGCAAATCGACCGAGACGTTGGCGACGACGTATTCCTCCGGAACCTTCTGCTGTTCAACCAGAACAACGGTCTCCGACTGGTAGATGGAAGGCAGAAGCCAACTGCCCGACCAGACGAGCAACCAGCAGACAAACAGTCCTCCCCCCACCAGCCAGCGCCGCCGTTGCAGGATCTCCCAGGCGTCGCGAAATGTCATCGGAGTTCGCGTTGTTTCTTCTTGCGTCATAACTAATTCCCCAAGCTCTTGCGGAAGTGGTAGTCAAGCGACCCTTGTACCAATACGTGATTGCCCGCAACCGCACCGATGCCTTGTTGCGATTGCTGCACATAGGCAACGTCCATGCGGAGCGCCAGCGAGCGGCTTAACTCGAACACCGGACCTCCGCCAGCCCACAGGCTGCGGAAGTAGGCTCCGTAATTCAGCACGCCAATCGCTTTTTCGTCTGCCCAGTTGGCGCGTACCTCGGCAAGCAGCCTTTGCCTGAGGCGAGCCCGATAGGCGGCGCCTGCGTTGGTGGATTGCACGGCATCCAGCACGCCGCCGCCGCTGCTGATGCGGCGCATGCCCTCGACGGAGAACGCAGTTCGTCCGCCGCTCCAGGCCAGGGTTCCTCCGTAAGTGGGACGCCAGCCATCCCCATATACCGCAATGTTGCCGAACACGCCAAGTGGCACCACATCGCGGGTTCGCGCATACTCGGGTCCGCCGAAAAGCGTCACTTCGGTGCTTGGAAGCGGCTTCCACTTGACGAAGAGCATCGGCGATGCGGCCTGCGTGCGCGAAACCTCACCGCCGCTGCTATAGATGTCAGAGTAGGCGAACTGCACGCCTGCGTTCACGGTTGCGGACAACTGCTGAGAGTAGAAAACCGAGCCGGAAATGACCTTTGAATTGATGAAAGGGTAGCTCCCCGTGGACGATTGCAGCGCGTCGAAATCATACTTCTGGTAGCCGCCGGTCATGCCTACGGAGCTGTGTTCGCTCAACCGGTAAGATCCGTCTACGTTCGAAACCAGTGAGGTTCGCCGCGTTTCCGGCAGCACGCCGTCGTAGTTCGGACCCAGCGGGCCGCCAAGTCCAGGTAAAAGGTCAACCCGGCCTACGGTCTCGAAAGGATTATCGGTGAGGCTGTAGTCCTGGCGGCCATGCAGCGCGAATCGTGAATTCGGTTTCCAGTTCACGTCTCCCGCAAGGTTATTCGTGTACTGGTTATCGCTGGAGTTGTGTTGGCTGATGCTGACGCCGGGCGTGTACGTGAGCGTCCAATCGCCGGTGTCATATCTTCGCTGAAATCCGATGCTGGGCTGTACAAAAAAGCGCGTGTCGCCCGAGTAGGTGGCTGGCGTGCCGCTGGCCAAGCCACGGTTGTCGTAGGCTGCGCCGGCGCTAAACCCCGCAACCATCACGTTGCCGGTTTCGGTATCGGAGCCCAGGGCAAGCGATGGCGCGTTGGAGTCCAGGTGCGAGGGGCCGCTTGACACTACCACCACAGGTTTCGGCACTTCTGCATCCTGCGCGAAGCCCGCTGTTGCAAAGCCGAGCGAGAACACTATCAAAATCGTTAAGTAGAACTTCATGAGAGCCACACTCCTTCAATCGTGCAACAGTAAACAAGCGGACTACGGCACTATGATCATGTCATGCGCTTCGAGAGCAAAATTCTGAGTCAGATCTCCATCCACAGCGTGTTTGTAATCGAACGGAAGCCGCTCAACGCGGCCATCGCGATGGGTGCGCACGATCTGAATCTTTCCAACCTTGGCGAAATCCTTGAAGCCGCCGCCGAGAGCGATTCCTTCTATTACGGTCAGCCGCTGCCCTAGAGGATACGAACCCGGCTTCTGCACCTTGCCAATGATCGTGAAGAACTGGCTGCGCGGTTCCTGCACAATCACCGTGACCTCGGGATCTTCGAGGAAGCGCTTCAGTTCAGTAGCGATGGTGGCGCGCAGTTGCTCCACGGTTTGCCCGCTGGCCTGCAATTCGCCAATCAGCGGTAGAGTGATTTTTCCGTCGGTGCGTACCGGAACAACCCGCGTCAGTTCCGCTTCGTGCCATACGTTGATGGCCAGCAGATCGCTTTCACCGATCAGGTAAGTTTCCTGGACCGCAAGTGGCGCTGGCTTGGACTCCTCGGGTTTCTGCGCATACGCTGTGGCCACGCCCAGCGCCAGAGCGAACATAACAACGGCAATGAAAGTCTTCCGATGTTTCATCATAGGTTCCCCGATTTACTGTGCTCCACTAGTACCGGTCCTGGGCCGGGGCGGTTTTGAATGCCCGACTTCTTCAACTTATAAAGGAGCGAGCGGTAGCTGACCTTGAGCGCGCTTGCCGTGCGTTTGCGGTTCCACTGGTTGGCGCGCAATGCGTTGAGAATGATTCTGCTCTCGATATCGCGCATCGCTGCGCGCGTAAGTTGACCGAGCGAAACCGAGGGGCTAGCTTCAACCTCCATGTGCCCATTCATCAGGTCGCGGTGGCCGATCTCGCTCAGGATTGCCTCTTCGGTGCCGACTACCACATAGCGCTTGATCAGGTTTTCCAGTTCGCGCATGTTACCGGTCCATGGATGAGTGGTCATTAATAGCAGGCTTGACTCGGAAACCGGCGGCGCAGAGCACTTGAATTGCTGGTTGTGAAGCCCCACCAAGTACTGAACCATTGCCGGAAGATCTTCCATCCGTTCGCGCAGAGGCGACAACCGCAGCACCAGTCCGGTGATGCGGTAATAAAGATCCTGCCGGAAGTGCTGCTTGGCTACCTCCGCCTGCAAATCGCGATTGGTGGCGCAAATCACCCGCACGTTAACCTTTTTATCGATCGTCGATCCAATCGCCTGAAACTGTCCGTCCTGCAGCACCTGCAAGAGCTTCGATTGCAGCGACAGATCGAGTTCGGAAATCTCATCGAGAAAGAGCGTTCCGCTTTCGGCCATCTCAACGCGCCCAGCCTTAGTCCCATAGGCGCCGGTGAATGCCCCGCGTGCGTATCCAAATAGTTCGCTCTCCAGCAGCGTCCCCGGAATTGCCGGACAATTTACCTTGACGAATGGTCCCCGGCCCCACACCGAGTGCCGGTGAATGTACTTGCAGATGAGCTCCTTACCTGTACCGCTCTCGCCTTCGATCAGGATAGGAATATTGGTGTCCGCAACCTTGAGCAAGCTGCTACGAACCGCAGCCATTGCCTTGGTTTTGCCGAAAATGATCGATTCGGGTGGACATCGCTCGTCGCACGAAGAAAGCTTTTTCCCTATTTGTGACATGGCGCTTCAGTAGGTTGCAGTTACAGTACCAGAGTCACAGGAAAAAGAAAATTCGAGACACAAGGGACTAACCCATGTAATTTCAGTAGATTGCGCGTAGCTCCTTCCCGTATGGTGCCAAAAGTTGCTCACCCAGTGGAGTGGAAAAGTCATTCTCTTTCGGAAAGTACTTTCCAAATGGTTACTAAAGGTGGGTGTCCTTGCCAAATATTCCCCTGATTCGAAAGTGTTACGTAGTACGATTCGTCATCTGGAGTTGGTTATTCAACCTGGTTTGTAAGCTTTGCTGAGCAATTTTCGAGAGTGTTATGTCAACCGCACACGAGCTGCTAACAGATATTCGCGATCGGCAAATCACGGGCCTTGCGATGGCCGTCCATGACTTGAAGGGACATCTGGCGGTTATTTCCGGCCAGACGAAGCTTCTACTGGGCGGTAAGCTCGGCGCGGTCTCGCCTCGCCAAGCTCGTGCGCTTGCCGACGTTGTTTCCTGCTGCGCGACACTCGAAACTCAAATTGCAAGTCTTCTGACGCACGGCCTTCACAAGCCGGCTCAGTGTGAGCCGATGCTCGCCACTGCCGATCTTCGCCAGTGCTTGATTCGCGTCTATGCTTCGCTCCAACCGGAGTTCCACGAGAGGTCTCTGCGACTCGATATCAATTGTGGCAAACTCCCGATGACTTTTCCATTCGACGCTCACCTGGTGGCCGGGGTACTTATGAACCTGCTCGAGAATGCGCGCCGCTTCACCGCATCCGGCGGTCGCGTAAGTATCTCGCTGGAACCGCACTTCTGGGAGAGGCGGAGTGCGAATCTGCTTCCGGGCTTCGAGCGCCGCTGTTCCAATCGTCAAAACTCGCCGAATGCAGCGAAGGTAGTTGTCGCCGACACGGGTTGCGGCATCGCGCCTGAATTTCAACAGGAGATTTTTGAGGAGTTCGTCAGCGCCCCCGCGGATGGAAGCCATGCGAGCTCCGGGCTGGGGCTGGCCATCGCTCGTAATATTGTGCAGGCGCATGGCGGAAGAATCTGGGTCGAGAGTGCAGTCGGCAAAGGCAGCAGGTTCTGTTTTGTTCTTCCCTGGGCCTCCAGCATTGCTTCCACCGCTACGCAGTTTCACTGTCTTGTGCCATCCGTCGCGAGGAAACACGCGGCAGGAAAGATCGAGGGGGCGTTGTGCGGAGACTGACCACACCTGGCATTCTGGTCGTCGATGACGATCCGATGATGTCGCGTTACACGAGCAGCCTGCTCGAATGCGAGGGCTTCTCCGTGCGTACCGTTGGCAGCGGAGCAGAGGCCTTGCATGAGCTGCGATGCGCCGTGCTGCCTGCCGTCGTTCTGCTGGATATGATGATGCCGGAGATGGACGGGCTGGAGACCTTGAGCCGCATTCAAGAGATCGCGCCTTCCGTGAGAGTGATCATGCTTTCCGGCATACAAGATTCGGCTGCAGTGGTACAGGCCATCAAAATGGGCGCGGTCGATTACCTCACCAAGCCGATCGACGAGCAGCGCTTGATGGGGGCTCTGCGCCTTTATATGCCAACCCCCCAGGAAGAGGATCCGGAACTGGTGGTTGAAGATCTGGGGGGCGATAGCTTTTTCCTCGCGTCCTCAAAGGCCATGAAGGATGTTTTCCATCTCGTCGAGCGCATCGCTCCGGTCGAGGTTCCGGTGCTGATCACGGGCGAAAGCGGCACGGGCAAAGAGGTTGTCGCATTGCTCCTGCACCACCGTTCGCAGCGGGCAAACAAGCGATTCCTGAAGGTCAACTGCGCGGCGATTCCCGAGGAACTACTGGAAAGCGAGTTGTTCGGTTACGAGGCTGGAGCTTTTACCGGCGCCGCCAATGGTAAACCCGGATACTTTGAACAGTGCAATCACGGCACTATTCTGCTCGATGAGATTGGCGAGATGCCGCCGCGTTTGCAGGCCAAGCTATTGCAGGTCTTGCAGGAACAGAAATTTTTCCGGCTCGGTGGCAAGTCGCCGGTTTCGGTTGACGTTCGCATTCTCGCGGCGACAAATGTGGATGTGAAGGCTGCGGTGGAACAGGGCAGGTTGCGTCTCGATCTTTATTATCGTTTGAATGCATTCAGTATTCACCTGCCGCCGTTGCGCGAACGGCCCGAAGAAATCGCGCCGCTTTTCAGGCATTTCATGAAGCGGCTGGCCTACACATACCGTCAGCCGTCCCTGCCGTTGACGCAAACCATGCTGCATTCGCTGACGCAGCACTCGTGGCCGGGAAATCTGCGCGAACTACATAATTTTGTAAAACGCTACGTAGTGTTGGGCGAAATTAACTTGAGTGCCGTACCGGCGAACCGTGCGGACCGCAGCGAAATAAGGCTCCAAAAGCCACGCAGCACCGGTCCGGCCAGCGATATGAAGCGGATGGTGCGCCAAATGAAGGGCGAGGCCGAAGCAGCGGCCATTCGTAATGCCCTCGAACAAACCCAATGGAGACGCAAAGAGGCCGCCGATTTGCTCGGCATCTGCTACAAGGCTCTTATCTATAAGTCACGGCAGTACGGTATTCTTGACACGCGCGGCAATATTCCGCCCTCCAGCAGTGGCGTGGATGATGTTCGCGCGATAAACTTAGCAAACGGTGCGCCCGCAAAGCTCGGCGCCAGCGGCTTTTCTTCCTTGAAGGCAGTTGCAATGAAGGGAGCTGCCAAATGATCATCGCTGATTCGCAACCAACGCGCAGCTTGCGAGAGACGGATTACTTATGAGAAAGACCATATTTGTCCTCTCATGTTTATGCCTTGGACTGATGTCAGTCTTGGGCTTCAAGATTTGGCGGCAGCTGCAGGTTGAGGTGCTTGACCTCAAGCCCCCAACACTTACCTTCCGTGCCGCGCGGCAGATGTTTCCATTCTCCGTCATCCCCGGCGGCCTGATGGAAGCGCGCGAACTCGCCGACTCGATCGGCAAGGATCCAGTGGTGCGCGAGCATTACCGTGATTTGCAGCCTGATCGTATGTGGTTTATGCGGATGAAGAAACCGATGCTGGCTTACGTTTCATACCGCAAGACAAATGGCGTCCACTGGACCACCCACCCGGTTACAATTCCGGCCAACGAACTGGTGTTGACTGACGGCAAGAACCTGGTCCGTGCCCGCTGCGGGAACCGTATCGAGGTCAAGAAACCAGAGCCGTTACCGGGCAAGGTCACTGAACGTGAGCTGCCGCCTCCGGATATTGCCCTGGATACTGCCCTTCCTCCTCTAGTGTCGATAACCGTGATTCCGCCATCGCCGTCCTCGCTTCAGTCGGCCGCTGCTGAGCGCGTGCAACATCCCGGGCATACCTCCACTCCGCCCACGACTTGGTGCTGTACGGAAGTGCAGCACGCGCTGCCGAGCGTTCCTGAGCCGGGTTCCTTTTTCCTGGTGTGCGCAGGGGGACTGGGCATGATCGCGGTGTTTGGCCGCAAACTGCTCTGAGTCTGATTTGGCTAAGTTCGCGGGGCCGTTGAGAACAGGAAAATACTCAGGACGGGCACGATCAGGTGCCCGTTATGCCGTTCTGGGGCATAAACGTCCGGCCTTCTGATTCGTAGCCTTGCACGAACCCAAACGCTTCCGTATAATCATTTCAGGTTGAGTCCTACAACCAATCTAAGTCCTTTAGAAATGCGCCCGTAGCTCAATTGGATAGAGCGTTGGTCTACGAAACCAAAGGTTGCAAGTTCGATTCTTGCCGGGCGCACCATAAACGCTAAGGAACCAAAGAAGTGACAAGAGGCCGCCTGGTGCGGCTTTTCGCTTTTGGCGGCAACTGCAGGGCGCGCTGCGCTCACCTTCCATGTCATTCTTACTCAATCGAGCAGAGTTTTCGCGACGCGCTGGCGGAT
>Ga0302320_10011748_pt1 | contig 18484 bp, 21 predicted proteins | sample Bog_T0_3_FD_202130 | JGI IMG/M metagenome (GOLD analysis project Ga0302320, IMG submission 202130) | Peat permafrost microbial communities from Stordalen Mire near Abisko, Sweden - Bog_T0_3 | ecosystem: Environmental > Terrestrial > Soil > Wetlands > Peat | place: Sweden: Abisko, Stordalen Mire...
GTATCCCGGCCTGCCCATCGATTACGTGCTGGAGATGGTGCATCGCTTCTACGACGAATATTACTTCCGCCCCAAGGCCGCATTCCGCGTAGTTTGGAAGGCGTTTGTGAATCGCGACCTGCCCCGGATGTATGTCGAGGCCAAGTCCTTCCTCAAGCTGCGCGCGCAACGCAATAAGATGGTGAAAGAATCGCGCAGCAAACAGGCAGAGGCGGCAGCGAAGGCGTAGGCGCCGCAGTGTGTTTTACAAATGCTCCATGCCCCACCCTTTCCGCGGAAAGGGTGGGATACCATAAAACCCGCGTCCCATCGTCAGGATCTGATCGCGCATGGCTCATCAGAAATTATCGCTCTATCAATCCATGGTGTTGATTCTGGTTGCGGTCTGCGCACCGCTGGGGAATACCTGCCTGGCTAAGGGCATGACCAGCCTTCCTGAACTGACTCTGGCGCATCCTCTCGCGCTCTTTGCCGCCGCATTCACGCCCTGGGTTGCGCTTGGAATTGCGCTCTTGATCGGTTTTTTCGCCAGCTATCTGACCGCGCTTTCATGGGCTGACCTGAGCTACGTGATGCTGGCCACGGCATGGGGCAACGTGGTGGTCGTACTGCTGGCGCACTTCTGCCTGCACGAGCCGGTCTCGTTTCAGCGCTGGCTGGGCGTTGTGCTGATTACGCTGGGCGTCGGCTTTGTCGCGCCCGGCCCTTCGCGCACCATTCAGACGGCCATCCATGATTCTGCTCCGCTGGCCGAGAAGGGCGCATCGCAATGAATCTCACTTCCCTTCCCGTTCTGTCCGCTGGTTTCTGGGCCTCCACGGCGATGCTTGCCGCCGTTGTGCTGAGCTCGACCGCTGGGGAGGTGCTCACCGCCGCGGCCATGAAATCCATCGGAGATCTGGACGAGATTCGCGCTCACTCCGGGCTGAAGGGCGCTATTGTTGCTATACTGACTTGCCCACTCTTTTTTGCCGGCGTTTTTTTTATGGCAGTGGCCTTCTTCGCGCTGCTCTTCACGCTGAATCATCTGAACCTTGGCTTGGTAGGGCCGGCAACCGCTTCCCTGTCAGTCATCACCAACGCCGTCGCCGCCAAGCTATTCCTCAAGGAAAACGTGGACCGGCGCCGCTGGACCTCGGCCGTGCTGATCTGCATCGGCGTCTATTTCCTGGCGCATTGACGACAGTGGTCAGTGATCAGTGGTCAGGCAGTCACCGGATCAATCTCATCATGCCTTGCGGCTGCAAATCAGCCTCGAAGCATTGCAGCGGATTCTCCGCGCTCAGGCCGAGCGCTTCCGCCGCCAAGTGCCCGGAACGCGCGGCGCTCTCCATCGTAGACGGCCAGCCAGTCTGCACCCAGTCGCCAGCCATAAATAGATTTGGCCAGGACGAAGCGGCAGGAGGCCGCGCTGAATCGATCCCCGGAGGCACGCCGAATGTAGCGTGCATCTCCTTTACCAGCGCTACTTTTTCCAGTTTTGCATCTTTCACGCGCGGAAAAAACTCCGCAAGCTCACTGAGCGCCTGCTGGATCGCAGCCTCGCGCGGCAACGCCGCGAAGGCTCGCGTGGCGCTGACGACCAATTCGATGTAATGCCCTCCGCGCCCGGTTTGCAGCCTCGACTGGTTGTACATCCAGTGAATTTCGCGGTCCAACAAAACGGCGTGCTCCAACTCGGTAATCTCACGGTCGAACCACAAATGTACGCTGCAAATCGGCCAATGCACATGGCGCTCAAGCTGGCGGGACAGCTTCTCCCTGCCTTCCTCGGCGGGCAGGCGCGGCAATAATTTCTGCGTTGCCTCAAACGGCAAAGCCAGAATTACGAAGTCGGAAATCAGCTCTCCCGTCCGCGTGCAAATCAGCCACTGCGCTGTCGCTTCATTCCAGGCCGCGCCCTCGACGTGCGTGTTGAGAAGCACGCTGCCGCCGCGCTCAGTAAGAAACTGTGGCACGCCCGCGTAGAGTTCGCTCAGCGGGATCGTGCTCATCCCCATGCTGCCCGCCTGAGCCGAGTTCAGGAACAACTCGCGGATCGCCTTGGCCGCGTAGGGCACGGAGATCGCATCAATCTCCGCGTTCAAGGCGCTGGCAATCACCAGCCGCCAAAAGCGATTGATCGCGCCCTCGGTCTGCTTGTGCCGCCGCAGCCACGCCCCCAGGGACTCGCGCGTGTCGATGAACGCCTCCGGCTTCATCATCGCCCGCATCGCGCGGCCCAGCGCGAGCTTGTCGCCGAATGTGAAAGCCTTGGCATTGAGGAAGCTGGGCGCGCTGTGCAGCGGCGCCGGCAGCCGCAGCGGGCCAAGCTCGAACGGCCCGAGCCGCGAACGTCGGCCGCCCGGCTCGATCATCGTCATCTCGCTGGTCCAGTGAATGCGATCCACGACGCCGATGCGTCGATAGAAGCCCAGCAAATTGGTGCAGCAGCCGAAGAGCACGTGCTGGCAGTTGTCGATGACTTCATTGACGCCCGGATGCAAATACGAAGAAGCCCGACCGCCCAAATAGCCGCGCTGCTCGACCAGTTGCACGCGAAAGCCAGCCTCGGCCAGCGCGCAGGCCGCGCTCATGCCGGCCACTCCTGCGCCGATGATGGTGACGGATTTCTGCGAATTTTGTGGCGAATGACTCAAAAAACGCCTCTACCAAACAGAAATACGCGCTAATACCATCCGCGTAAGCCCAATTACCAGAATACCGAGCTTTTGCGGCAACGGAACACTCGCGCGGCTGGAAAACACATCGTAATCCGCGCGCTCGATGCGCTTGAGCAAGCCGCGATAGATGGAAACCAGCACCCATAGCGCTGGGCGGCTCTCGCGGTCGATCAATGGCAGCAGCAACTGCGCTGAGGAGTAAAACTTTTCCGCGCGCTGGGCAATGGCGGCGAGCAATGCGCGTTCGTTGGCCGTGGGCGCAGCGCCGGACGCGCGATGCAGCAGAGAGTCAAGCGAAACGTTGTGGGCCGCAAGGTCTTCGAGCGGCAAGTAGACGCGATTGCGCTCAGCATCCTCGGCCACGTCGCGCAGAATGTTGGTGAGTTGGAAAGCGATGCCGGTCTCTTCTGCCAGCTTCTCAGCGCGCGGATCGGAGTAGCCGAAGATGCGAATGCAGACTAGGCCGACGACCGAGGCTACCAGATAACAGTAACGATAGAGATCGGCGAAGGTGGCGTAAGTGTCAGGCACATCGGATGAGCATTGATCTAGGTCCATGGTCACGCCGGCGACTAACTCATCCAGCAGATTCAGCGGGATTTCGAAGCGCTCAACCGCATCGCGCACAGCTATGAAGACCAGGTCGGACGAATCGCCGCCATGGCAGACGCCACGCCAGTTGTCCAGCCACGTATTCAGGCGGCGACGGCGTTCATCGCGAGAGAGGGTTTCGTCGTCAGCCAGGTCATCGGCCTTGCGCATGAAGGCGTAGATGGCGCAGATGGCGTTTCTTCTTGGTTTTGGAAGAGCGACAAAGGAGTAATAAAAATTCTTCGCCTCGCGGCGCGCAATGGCACGGCAGGCCGCGTAGGCACTGTCCAGCGTAAGTCCGTCCGATGTGAGTGCCTGAGTCACGCCGTTCCTCAACTCCGGCTGCCGAGGCGCAGAAAGGGCAGCATCTTACCACTGACGGCGCGCAGCAGCAACGCCAGTTTCCTGCTCTTGGAGATTGCGGGCCGGGCGCTGAGCACGTCGTAGCCCTGCCGCTCGATGGCGCGCAGAATTTCCAGTCCGCCACGACTGAACAAATCCAGGTCCAGCGCCAGGTCGCGGTGAACCCTGCCGATCAGCGGAAGACCCTGCTCGAAGAGCGAACGCGCTTGATCGACCTCGCAGCGCATCAGCCCGCGAAACTCGGGCGTGCAGACGCCCTCGGCGATCTGCTCCTCACTGACGCGAAAGACCTCCATATCGTTTTTCGGAATGTAGATGCGGCCCCTGGCGTAGTCCTGGCGCACATCCTGCCAGAAGTTGGCCAACTGCAGCGCGGTGCAGGTCAAGTCGGAGAGGCGAAAGTTTTCTTCATTGGACTCGCCGCAGACGTAGAGCACCAGGCGGCCGACAGGATTGGCCGAATAGCGGCAATAGTTCAGCACATCGTCGGTGGTCTGGTAGCGAGAGACGAACTGGTCCCGGCGGAAGGCGACCAGCAGATCGGCAAACGGCTCCTTGGGAATAAAACATTCGCGAATGGTTTCGGCCAGCGCGACAAAAATCGGATGACGCGCGCGGCCTTCGTAGCAGGCATCGAGCTCGCTGCCCCACTGGTCAAGCAGCGCCATGGCCTGCGCGGGATCGCCCACTTCGTCGCCCAAATCGTCGGAGACGCGGCAGTACGCGTAGATGGAATGAAAATGCGGGCGCAGATCTTTGGGAAGAAACCATGAGGCGACGTGGAAATTTTCGTAGTGCGACTCGGCCAGCTGCTTGCACCAGGCGCGCGCTTCGTCCAGCGTGGGCGCAACCTCAGGAATGCGATAGCTTTCAGGCAGCGCAGCCCAGCCGCGGGCGAGCAGTTCCTCATCCCGCAGCGCATCCCACTCCTGCGACCCGTTCTTCGATTCCACAGCGTTCGTGTTCATGGCTTGGCCTCAGGGCACAATGGCGGTCTTGATCTCGCTGCCGCGCTTCATCAGCTTCTCAAAGACCCTGTTGAGCTCGTAGAGGTGAGCGTGGCCGGTAATGAATGCTCCTGCCTGAAAGCGGCCGCTGGCGATGAGATCGAGCGCCTTGCGGCAGAAGGCCGGAGTGTGGTGGAAGGTGGCGCGCAGGGTGATGTCGGAGTAGTGAATGCGATTGGTGTCGAGCGTGACGTGCGTTCCCAGAGCGCACCCGCCAAAGAAGTTGACCGTGCCGCCCTTGCGCACCAACTCGACAGCTTCTTCCCAAGCCTCGGGCACACCGACTGCCTCGATGGCGATGTCCACGCCCCGATCCTTCTCGGTGAGCGCGCGGGTTTCGCGGATGGCACTGCGGATGCTGGCGGTCTGCACCACGTGGGTCGCGCCCATCTGTCGCGCCGCCTCCACCTGGCCATCATGCTTGACGATGGCGATGACCTTGCAGCCGGCCAGAGCGGCTACGTGCAGAATCATCAATCCCAGCGGGCCTCCGCCGATCACGGCCACCGTGTCGCCGGGGTGCGGACGCGAGTCCTCAAAGCCATGCACCGCGCAGGCCAGCGGCTCGGTCAGCGCCGCGTGCTCCAGCGGAACGTGCTCCGGCACATGCAGCGTATTCTTGGCCGCGATGCGGGCCGGGATGCGAATAAACTCGGCATAGGCGCCGTTGTTGAACAGCAGATCGTCGCAGAGATTCTCCTGGCCCCGCGCGCAGAAATAACACTGGCCGCAGGGGGCGGAGTTGAGCGCAACCACGCGGTCGCCGGAGGCAAATTCGGTGACTCCTTCACCGGCCTCAACCACTGTTCCCGCCAGTTCATGGCCAAACAGGGCCGGGGGCACAATCATGCGCGCATGATAACCCCGGCGATAGACCTTCAGGTCAGTGCCGCAGGTGAGCGCCGCGCCCACGCTGACGATGAGTTCACCAGGGCCGGCCTCGGGAACCGGCACATGCTCAATGCGTATATCCTCGCGTCCGTGGAGGACCGCGGCCTGCATGGTGCTGCGGCCGTGCAGGAGCGCGTGCTCCACCGTTTTGCGGCCCAGACTAACGGCGGATTCGACCTTCTTGCGGCCTACGACCACCACCGTTTCGACGGTATTGAAGCCGACCTCAACCACCGTATCGACGGTGTTGAGGCCGTCCTCGACGACTTTCTCGGCTTTCTTGCGGCTCTCTTCGACAACCGTCTCGACGGTCTTGCGGCCTCGGAGGATCGCGTCCTTTACTGTGTTCGCCATCGGACTCCTCCTATTTAGCTCCGGCCCCAGGCACAGGTTCAATCATAATCTTCATCGAGTCTGCATGGGGATGAGATGCGACTTCGATGGCCTTCACCGCCTCTTCCAGCGGATAGCGGTGCGAGATCAATTGCGTCAGATCAAATCCCTGGCGATAGCCGCCCAGAACCAGCTCTTCAACTTCAGGCTGAATCGCCGTAGAAGCAGAGTAGGAACCGAGCAGAGTCTTCTCGTCCATGCAAACCGCGCCGGGGTCGAAGCTGGCTTCTTCGTGCTGCGTCTGCGCAAAAAGCATCACCTTGCCGCCACAGCGTACCGCATTCATGGCAGTCTTGATCAGCGCCTTGACGCCCACGGCCAGAATCACGGCATCCGCGCCGCGTCCCTCGGTTTCGGCCTTGATGCGCTCGATGACGTTATCCGCATGGATGGGTTCATGCAAGCCGAACTTCGCGGCTATGGCGTGGCGCTCAGGATACAAATCGGAAGTGAGCACGCGAGCCCCGGTGCGACGTGAGAGAGCGGCCAGCATGATTCCGATGGGACCCTGGCCGATCACCAGCACCGTCTCGTCGGCAGCCAGATTGAGCAGCTTCACGGCTTTCAGAACAGTATTCACCGGCTCGATGAACGCCGCCTGCTCGAACGGTACGCCGTCAGGAATCCGCACCACGCCGCCCATCGCCACAATCCAGTCCATCACGCGAATGTACTCGGCAAAGCCGCCGCCCGATGGCTCCATGCCGGCCGTGGCTCCGACTTTTTTGTAGACCGCGCACTGCGCCGGCGTCTGTTTGCGACAGTAGTAGCACTGGCCGCAGGGAATGTGATGGAAGACCATCACCCGCTCGCCCACGTGAAATTTGGTTACGCCCTCGCCCGCCGCGACGATGGTTCCGGCCATCTCATGGCCGAAGATGCGCGGCGCGGAGTGCGAGCCAGTGTGAATTTTTTTCAAGTCGGTGCCGCAGATGCCGCAGGTGGCGATTTTGACCAGCAACTCACCAGGACCGATTTGCGGGACAGGTACGGTCTCCAGGCGCAGGGCGTTGATGCCGCGATAGACCACGGCTCGCATAGCGGCGGGAATTTTCATCTCGATACGGGATTCAATGTTGGTGGTTTTGGTTGCCATTGCGCTTGCTTGCGGGCCCTCGTTCATCCAGTTCATCCAGAAAATCGAGCACAGACTGCGCGATGTTGCGTGCAGCCTTCCTACTATTTTCTCCCATCCGGATGAGTGCGTGCCAGTACCGGGGGTGGAGAAGGGCGAAAACCACGAACCGGGTCAGTTTGAATTGGCCGCTTGGCAAAATAAAGCGATTGAAATCAGGAAGTTGATCGCTGTAGCCGTCGCTGATTCCCTTGATGCAATAAAAAGGGATGCCGCGCATTTTAGCGAGCCGCGCAACCCCTGCGGCCTCCATGTCAACCAGGGAAGCTTCATAGGTGGATGCCAGACGCTTCTTCTCCGTCGCATCGGCAACGCGAGAGTTGGTCACCAGCCAGCAATTATTGGGAGGACCGGCGGCGATGAAGCGCTCGCCGGTGTGGGCGTCGATGACAGTGGAGACATCGTAAGCCTGACCGGGCACAAGCTCCTCGCGCAAGGCTCCGGCCCAGCCGACCGAGACCACTTTCTCGACTTCCCCGCTCTTCTCTACTTCAGCAAATGCACGCGTGGCTGCGCTGACACCGGCTCCGGCGCAAGCAGCTACCCGCTCGCCATTATTGAAGCACCAGAGATCGACACCGTTCGAGCGTTTGTGATGCCAGCCGCAAACTAAAAACTTCAGTTCGGCGGGCATGGCTGCGATGATGGCGGTGCGGGTCATGACGCGTACCCATGCGCGCGGAACCACTCAATCGCCGACTTCATCGCCGGGTTGACGGGCAGGATGCGGAAGCCCAGCTCCTGCTGCGCGTGGGCGCTCGAAGCGTACATCTTCTTGCGGCCCATGCGCACCTCTTCGAGCGTGGCGCGCGGCTCGCGTCCGCGGATGCGGCCGGTAATCCACTCCTCGAAAAACGCATAGGTGGCCGCGACGATGAACGGAATCTCCACCGTCGGCGACTTGAGGCCGGTGATCAATGCCATCTTGTCGAGAATCTGCTTCAGGGTCAGGTTTTCTCCGCCCAGGATGTAGCGATTCCCCGGCTTACCCTTGGTGAGCGCGGTAACGTACGTGCGGGCGACCTCGGTCACGTCTACCAGGTTCAGCCCGGTGTCCATGTAGGCGGGAAATTTGCCGGTTAGAAAGTCCAGAATGATGCGACCAGTGGGCGTAGGTTTCGCGTCGTTCGGCCCAATCGGCGATGTGGGATTAAGGATGATAACCTGCTGCCCGGCCTGCGCCGCCTTGATGGCCTCCTGCTCGGCGAGAAACTTGGAACGCTTGTAGTGGCCGACCATGTCGCCCAGGCAAACCGGCGTGTCCTCGTTGATGACCACGCCGTCCGTGCGGAAGTGCATGGTGGCCACGCTGGAGGTGTAGACGAAGCGCTTGACTTTAGCTTCGCGGGCTAACCGCAGCAGCTCGCGCGTTCCGTCCACGTTGGCCTTGTACATCGCCGCCGGGTCGGGAATCCAGAGCCGGTAATCGGCGGCCACATGGACCACGGCGTCGCAGCCGTCGAGGGCAGGCTTGAGCGAGTTCGGCTCAGCCAGATCGCCCACATGCGTCTCGCCCTTGATGCCTTCGAGGTTAGCCAGGTTGCTGGTCTTGCGAACCAGCAGACGCAGCTTTGCGCCATCAGCGGCCAAAGCATGCGCTACATGATGGCCTATAAATCCCGTCGCGCCGGTGAGAAAGATTTTCATGGTCAGGGATCAGTTTACGACGGATGGCTGACGTTTGCGCAACCGGCTCCAGTACCACCAGTTTCTCTGCTCAATGGGAAGGCGTGGATCGCGGGCCTGTGCGATGGCGCAATGAAACACATCGAGGCAGCAAATGTCATGCTGCTTCCCGGTTCGCTGGCACAGCCTGTCATATAACTCTTTGCCTTCTTGATGGGATAACTCAGCGACGGAGTGAATCCCCAGAATCCGAAGGTCGGAGATGGCAGCCGGACCTACTCCGGCAAGATCTTTCAGTTGGCGGTGATCGTTCATCCTGTCACCTATAGCATATGAAAACTGACCACTGTCAACTGTTCCCGCTATTCCAACACATCCGGCGCAAGCGCGATGTTCGTTTCGCCCGCGGCCTTCTTCGCGTTGTAAGCCTTCACCCAGTCTTCCCAATGCTTTCCTGCAGCGCGATCCTTGCCGCTGAACACGATGCGGGCGATCTCGGCGTAGCCTACTTTGCGCTTTTCAGGCGCCGAGGGCGTGTAGTACTGCACCCAGGATTCGGCCAGCGTAGCGCCGGTGTGGCAGTTGAAGATGAAAGCCTCGACGCGCTCGCCGCTTTTAAGCGTCAACGTCACGTCGCCGCGATAGTCGAGCGCCTTTCCCAACGCGTCGCGCAGGTCGTTGTCTGTGGCCAGCGCTGGAACCCAGCCTTCCAGGTTTTCGTGTTCCGCGCCGGGAGCCAGTTCCAGGGCCTCGACCTGCTCCAGCGTGTATTTTTGCACTTCAGCGGTCATGCGTTGATCTCCTCGGGTACGCGCTCAGGCTGCTCGATCTGCACCAGATTTGCGTGCGGCGCGGCTTGGTGCGAAGCATATTCACTGAGTAGCTTTTGGGCATGAGGATCGCGATAACTGCTGAAGGTGCCGCGCACCATTCCGATAAATCCCTTCACGGAACCGAAGCCGTCAATCACCGCCGTAGTTTCGTAGCCGCAACTTACCATGCAGTTAGCGCATTTCGGATTGCCGCTTGCTACGCCGTAGTTATCCCAGTTAGTCGTTGCCAGTAACTCCTTGTAACTCTCCGCATAACCTTCTTGGAGCAGATAACAAGGCTTTTGCCAGCCGAAAATGTTATAGGCGGGCATTCCCCACGGAGTGCATTCGTAATTGCGGTCGCCCATCAGAAATTCCAGAAAGAGGGGCGACATATTGAACTTCCAGGTGGGCTTTCGGTTGGAAAGAATGGCGCGGAAGAGCCGCCGCACGCGGGCGCGCCCCATGAATCGATTCTGGTCGGGCGCTTTGTCGTAACTGTAGCCGGGAGATAGCACCACGCCCTCGACGCCCATCCCCATCACCTCATCGAAGAAGGCGCGCACGCTGTTGGGATCTGTTCCGTCGAAGAAGGTGGCGTTGGTGGTGACGCGGAAGCCGCGCCGGACGGCCTCCTGAATGCCATCAACGGCGATGTCATAGCCGCCCTCGCGGCACACTGAATAATCATGATGCTCGCGCTGGCCGTCGAGGTGAACCGAGAAAGTGAGGTACTTGGACGGCGTAAACTCCGGCAGCTTCTTCTTGAGTTCAAGCGCATTGGTGCAGAGATAAATGTACTTTTTGCGCGCGATCAGGCCGTTGACGATCTCTACAATCTGGGGATGCAGCAGCGGCTCGCCACCGGGGATGGAGACCATGGGCGCGCCGCATTCTTCGACTGCCGCAAAACATTCTTCAGGCGTGAGCTGCTTTTTGAGAATGTGCGGCGGATACTGCACCTTGCCGCAGCCGGCGCAGGCCAACGAGCAGCGAAAGAGCGGCTCCAGCATCAGCACCAAGGGATAGCGCTGGACGCCGGTTAGCTTCTTCTTCAGCACATAAGTTGATACCGTCCACATCTGAGAGATGGGAATTGCCATCTTGAAATGAACCTCCAGCGCCGTCTTGATTGGCGCGTTTCATAAGTACTGTTTGTAGCCGCTAGCTGCTTGCGCGTTCCATTGCTCGCTGATAATTGGTGAGAGCCATCAGCGGGAAGTATTGCCTGTAGAGTGTGTAGGCCAGATAGAAAACTCTGGGGAAGCCCGTTCCCGTGATGATACTCTGCCGAGTCGCGCCTTCTCCCAGCGACTCATCCCAACTGCCATCAGCCCGCTGCCGCTCGAGCAGCCAGCGCACACCCTTGGCAATGGAGTCGGAGCGGTCATCGCCGGCGGCCAACAGGCCCAGCAGCGCCCAGGCGGTCTGCGACGGAGTGCTCATCCCCACGCCGCGCGTATCCGGATCGTCGTATGTGCCGCAACTCTCGCCCCATCCGCCGTCGGCGTTCTGCACCATGCGAATCCACTCGGCGCCCTGCTGCACCTGCGGCTCCAGATGATCGACGCCGATGGCGTCCAGTCCGCGCAGCACCAGAAATGTTCCGTAGATGTAGTTCACGCCCCAGCGCCCGAACCAACTTCCATCCGGTTCCTGCTCGCGGAAAATAAATTGAACAGCCTTTTCCACTCGCTTGTCGCTGCGCGTGTAGCCATAGCTGGCCAGCATCTCCAACATGCGCCCGGTAATGTCCACCGTGGGCGGATCGAGCATGGCGTTGTGATCGGCAAAGGGAATGTACTGGAAGATCATCTTCGTGTTGTCTTTGTCGAAGCTGCCCCAGCCGCCGTTTTTGCACTGCATGGCAAACTCCCACGCGATGGCGCGTTCGGCCACCTGGTGCTGATAGCCTTCACGGGGATTGTCCACCTTGTTGAGCGCCATTAACACCTGGGCGGTGTCGTCGGTGTCGGGATAAAACTCGTTATTAAATTCGAAGTACCAGCCGCCGGGCTCGGTGTTGCGCACCTTCACGGCCCAGTCGCCCTTGTGGCGAACTTCTTTGGAGAGCATCCAATCCACGGCCTTGATCATGCGCGGATCGTTGCGCTCCACGCCCGCCTCGCCCAGCGCAAAGACCGCCTGCGCCGTGTCCCACACCGGCGAGACGCACGGCGTCATGCGGAAGGTCGGCTCCGGCATCGCTTCGCTGGCCGGCTCCTCGATGCCCAGCTTTTCAAACTCATCGCGCGCGCGAATCACCTGCGGGTCGTCCTCGGAGTAGCCCAGGCAGCGCAGCGCGATGATGGCGTTCAGCATGGCCGGGTAGATGGCGCCCAATCCGTCGGTCATCTCCAACCGATCCAGAAGCCATTTTTCAGCCTTACGCAACGCGATGGCGCGCACTGGGCGAAGATGTACCGCTTCAGCCCAATGCATCAGCCTGTCTAAAACGATAAAGAAATTGCGCCAGGAAAAGATGGAACTGCGGTCCCTGCGCAGACGCAGAATCGAGTTGGCGCGTCCGCCAACAAACAATTCGTCGATTCCCTGCTCGGAGGGAATTCTCTTGAACGGCTTTTTGGCGTACATGATGGCCAACGGAACAAGAATCGATCGCGACCAGGAAGAAATCTCGTAGATGTTGAAGTAGAACCAGCGGGGAAACAGAACAATCTCCGGCGGAATGGCGGGCACTGCATCATAGTCATATTCGCCCAGTCCGCAGAGATACATCTTGGTGAAGGTGTTGCACGCCACTACGCCGCCGTGCGCGAGAACCCACTCACGGCACTTGGCCAGCCGTGGATCATCCGCACCCACGCCCATCAGCTTGGCCGAGGAGTAGCACTTGACGGAGAGCGAGATATTGCCCGGACCGCCCGGATAGATGCTCCAACTGCCGTCCTCGTTCTGGTAGCGCATCATCTCGGTGAGCGCGCGCTGGAGCCGGCCCGGATCGCCGCTTTCCAGTTGCGTATGCAGATAGATGTAATCAGCCTCGAGCATCGCGTCGGCTTCCAGTTCCCCGTTCCAATAGCCCTCTGGATGCTGACGAGAAAAGAGGTAGTCGCGGGAGCGGACAACGGCCGACTGGACATCTGCCAGGTCTGCGTCCAGCCGCCCAAAACGGGGCGCCACAAATTGTGTCTTCCCTTGATGAATGCTCATGCGATTGAAAAGCCTCATGTTAGCTACTAGCTACAAGCCTCTAGTTGCTAGCTACGCGTATGCGAATTAATGGTATTCCGCCTAAGCTGACTTCCTCAAGAAAGAGCTAAAAGCTAGAAGCTGTCTTATCTTACCGGCACAGCCTGTGCCTCGCCGGCGCTGCCGATAGCCTGCACAATCTCCGGCGGCAGACCAAAGCGCACGTTTTCCGGCATCACTTCAACCTCTTCGACGTTGTCGTAGCCGTTTTGGCGCAGGTAATTCACCACATCCTCGACCAAAACTTCAGGAGCCGAGGCGCCGGCCGTCACCGCAACCGTGCTGACGCCCTCAAGCCAGGCCGGGTCGATAGCCTGCGAGTTATCAATGAGATAGCCGATGGTTCCCAAGTTGCGCGAGACCTCGACCAGGCGGTTGGAGTTGGAGCTGTTGGTTGAGCCCACCACCAGCACCAGGCCGGCATTATGCGCCACATTGCGGACAGCAACCTGCCTGTTTTCAGTGGCATAGCAGATGTCCTGCGAAGGGGGGCCCACGATGTTGGGAAATTTTTCCTTGAGGGCGTGGATGATGTCCCGCGCCTCGTCCAGCGAGAGCGTGGTCTGGGTCAGGTAGGCCACGCGATTGGGGTCGGGTACTTCAAGCGCGGCTGCCTCTGCCACGTTGGAGACCACTTGCGTCGCCTCCGGCGCCTCGCCCAGCGTGCCTTCGATCTCGTCGTGGTCGCGATGGCCAATCAGCACCAGCGAATAGCCCTGCTTGGCAAACTTGACCGCCTCGATATGGACCTTGGTCACCAGCGGACAGGTGGCGTCAATCACTCTCAAATGGCGGCGCTTGCTGATATCCCGCACTGCGGGCGAGACGCCGTGGGCTGAGTAGACCACGCGCTGACCGTCGGGCACATCGTCAATCTCATGAACAAAAATCGCGCCTTTTTCTGCCAGCTCATTCACGACATAGCGATTATGCACAATTTCGCGGCGCACGTAGATGGGCGCGCCGAAGGTGTCCAGCGCGATTTTGACAACATCGATGGCGCGCACGACGCCAGCACAAAAGCCCCGTGGCTTGAGCAACAACACCCTCTTCTGAATGGGGGAAGTCTCGGAGCGGTTAACGTTCGAGATGGAATCAGTCAAAGTTGTAGTCACACTACCAGTATACCAATGTGCGTGTTGGGGTTGCCTGTCCAGGGAATCTTACCCAGCCCTTGAGGACAATCCCTTTGTTTTTGGACAAATAGGGTTGAATTTGCACCGGACGCGGGACAACAGGTAAAAGGACGTTCACATTTTCTACGGCTTGCCCGACTTCAGCCGGATCATTTCCCCATCCACGGCAAAGCTGCCGTATCCGTGATGATGAAGGGTCTTCGGGTTCTTCTGCGCCGGATCGTGCCAGGCTTTGAGAACCTGCAGGACGAAGAGACAGTACTTGTTCACGAGATGAGTATCGACAACCCTGCATTCGAGATTGGCGAAGCATTCGGCCACCAGAGGCGGCGCAACTCGTTTGGCCGGCATCGGCGTCAGTTTGAATCTCTTGAATTTGTCTACATCCTGTCCCGAGCAGTTGCCGATTCCCACGACTTTGGACGCCAGCTTCAGCGCCGGAATCGCGATCACGCACTCCTTTGTGGCCCGCAATGCGGCAAAGCTGTAATTGGCGTTGCTGACAACACAGGCGATCAGTGGCGGCTCGAACTCCACCATCATGTGCCACGACATCACCATCACGTTGGCGCGGCCTTTGTGGGCGGTCGTCAGCAGGACAACCGGACCCGGTTCAAGCAACTGGTAGACCTTCGACAAAGGCAGATCTTTCATTGCGGCTGGACCTCCGATGCGGAGATTGTTTGCATGGCAATCATGATAAGCGCTGAGTTCGCGGAATGTCAGAGTGCGGCAATTAATTGCCAAGTCCCAAAGGCGAGAACTGGAGCATCAGAATGACGAAAAAGTGGCCTTTTTGAGCCAAAATAAGGCCTTTTTGGGCCAAAAACAGGGCAAAATCGGGGGTTTGCAGTTACTAACTCGTCAACAGTGCAAAAATGCAAGTTATTGATAATGTGCTATTTGCGAGATATTTACGGGCCGAAAAAAGATTTCCACAGGGTGGGGGGTGGGGGTCAGCCCTGAAAACGGGGAAGAAAGAGCGAAGAACAGGGGGGATGTAAAACCCTTTTCACTGTTCAATTCCATTGTGCGCGCTGGGAGGGAAATGATCTGCAAGGACCTGCGGTGCGGCCAAACGCTCGCTCATCGCTCGCAAGGGCGCTTGATGGGACGGTAGAACGGCCCGCGCACGGCATGGCTCCAATCGGTGATGGGCGGCATCTCGGTGGTGTCGATCTCGCTGTCGGGCATCGCGGCCAAAGCATCAAGCTCGGCCTGCAACTCAGGGGTCAGCGGCTCTGGATTATCTTTCTTCATCGTCTTGCCTCTACGCGGCTACCACTTCGATGCGTTCGTCGGCGGTTTTGCGCGCAGGCCCTACGACGATCTTGACAGCGCGTCCGAGCCGGACGAGGCAGTCCATCATCTTCATCTCGCTGATGCCGCGAAACTGGCCGCGCAGCATCTTGGAGAGCTTGGGCTGAGTCAAGCCCAAAACCTTCGCCGCCTGCTGCTGGCTCCATCCGCGTTCGCGCAGAATCTCCGCAATCTTGATGACCAGGTTCGCCTTGACCAGCATCTCTTCGGCGTCGGGAAAGCCCAAATGCTCGTAGGCAGTCATTATCTTCTCTGATTTCCTCATTACTTAATTCCTTTCGCCAGTGCTTCGGCTTCCTTCAATCGCTTACGAATCAAATCCATATCCGCGCTGGGAGTCTCGATTCCGTGCTTTGACTTCTTCTGGAAGCAGTGCAAGACAAAAACCGATTGTGCAAAGCGCACTGTGTAGACCGCACGGTAGGCATTGCCACGCCAATCTTCGACAATCTCCAGAATCCCCGCCGAGCCGAACCCCTTGAGCGGCTTTGCATCGGGATGGAGCAAGCCAATCTGGGCTTGATACAGAGCAAAACCAAAACTCTGCTGCACTTCGTCGGGCATGCCCAGCAAGTCCTTCTTCGCTGAACCAATCCAGCGCAGCGGCCTGGGCGCTTGCCTCGTCGTTCAATTATGCCCACATTGGTATAAGACGTCAAAGGTGAAATTCATGGGCGATTCAGATATCGATAGCGGGGTTTTCATGACTGCAGGCCGAGGCGGAATCCAGAGGTCTTTTGGATATGGCCTTTTTTATACTTACCTCCAAGCGTGCTGCTCAGTTCAAATTCCCTTTTGTTCATAATATGATCTCCCAATAGAATCAATGAACAGAAGGTAAGCATCTAGTTAGAAGGAGGCTTCGAATGAGGCGAAAATGCCGATGAAGCACTCGTGATCTGAAGGAGAGAACAATGCTCGGTTTCATAATTCTGACTGTTAGCGATATTGAGCGTTCACTGGCGTTCTATGAAGCAGCCTTGAAGCCTCTGAACATCAAATTCTTCCTGCCGTACAAAGGCAAAGACGGTCATCCCGATCTGTGGGGATTTGGCGATGGAAAGCAAGCGTTCTTTTGGCTCCAGCAAGGAAAACCCGATCCGGCCTCGATTCACTGGGGCTTCATGGCCGAGAGCAATGAAAAAGTCGATGAGTTCTACAAGGCTGCGATCTCCGCTGGCGCCAGAGACAATATTTCGCCACGTGCACGACTTGAATACTATTCCGGCTACTACGCCGCCGATGTATTCGACCCGGACGGATATTCATTCGAGGCAGTCCACAAGAGCTAAGGCCGGAGCTTGAGATTACCGGCGGCTTTTCGCTTACGGCTCGCAGTGCTTGAATCACGAGCCTGCGAGCATCATCGCGCGAGCCAGGAGAGTGCCGCGACAATGTCAGAAAGACCAAACCAGCACTTCTGTTTCTGAAAAACCCGGCGGACTGGGCACTCTTCAAAGAGAGCCACCCCGCTCATTGCAAATCCTCGGCATCCCTCTATCTACCGGCTCGCGGCGATCATCTGGGCGGCATGCTGGAGGCTGGTTTCGGTGACCTTTGCACCGGAGACCATGCGGGCGATTTCGTGGGTGCGGGCGCGGTCGTCGAGGAGGCTGATTTTGGTTTTGGTGCGGCCGTCGGATTCGCGCTTGTCGATGAGGAAGTGCTGGTCGGCGAAGGCGGCGATCTGGGGCAGGTGGGTGACGCAGAGAATCTGCTGGCCTCGGCTGAGGGATTTGAGTTTTTGGCCGACGGCTTCCGCGGCGCGCCCGCCGATGCCGATGTCGATCTCGTCGAAGACCAAGGTGCGCGGGGTGGGGGCCTTGGTTTTGGGCTTGGCCGCACCCTCTTCGACGCTGACTTTGAGGGCCAGCATGACGCGGGACATTTCGCCGCCGGAGGCGATTTCGTGCAGCGGCTTGAGCGGCTCGCCGGGGTTGGTGGCGATGCGGCATTCGACGATGTCCCAGCCTGACGAGGTCCAGTGGGCAGTCTCCGAAGAGCTTCCCTCAGGGGCTAAAGCCCCGCCTGATTTTTCTGAGCTAATGTACGGGCTGAAGCCCGTACCCTTCATTTCCCTACCCTTCCCCGGTTGGAGGTCTTCAGCGGAGTGGACCGCGACCTCGAATTTGACTTTCATGGCCAGGGAGTTGATCTGGGCTTCGGCGAGCTTGGCAAGTTTTGTTGCGGCGGCCTTGCGCTCGGCGGTGAGAGCCTGGGCGGCGACGCGGTAGGCTGCTGCTGCTGTGGCCAACTCGGCGCGCAAAGTTTTCAGGATTTCGTCGCGGTCTTCGACTTCGGCCAGCTTGCGGCTGACCTCTTCGCCAAACGCGACCACCTCGGCGATGGTCTTGCCGTACTTGCGCTTGAGGCGATCCATGAGAGCCAGCCGGTCTTCGATTTCGGCGAGGCGCTCGGGCGATGCGTTGATGGCCTCGGCGTAGTCGCGCAGGCCGGCAGCCACATCGCCAACGGTGGCGCGGGCGGCGGCAAGCTGCTGGGCAGACTCGGTGAAGCGCGCGTCGTAGCGTGCCAGCTCCTCCACATTGCGCAAGGCGGCGCGCAGGGCGACCTCGGCCGATGCTCCGCCTTCGTAAAGCTCGTCGAAGGCTCCCATGGCGGCGGCATAGAGCTTTTCTGCGTTGGCCAGGACGCGCTTTTCAGTCTCCAGCGCCTCGTCCTCGCCGGGCTGGAGATGGGCGTCCTTGATTTCCTTGCTCTGATAGCTCCACAGATCGACCATGCGCAGGCGGTCCTGCTCGCCGAGGAGCAGGTCGTTAAGCTTGGTCTGCGAGGCGTGCCAACGGGCGTAGGCTTCGGCGACGACGTCGGTGGAGAGGCCGCCGAAGCGGTCGAGCAGCGCGCGTTGTTGGGCCTGGTCGAAGCTGCTGAGGCTCTCGCTCTGGGCGTGGACCAGGGCCAGCTCGGGAGCTAGCTGGCGGAGAACGGCGACGGTGGCCGGCTGGTTGTTGACGAAGACGCGGCCCTTGCCGGTGGCCATGATTTCGCGGCGGAGAATGACGTCGTTGCCGCCGGAATCGATGCCGTTTTCTTCCAGAATGTTCTCGGCGTTGTGCGTGGATTCAAAGACGCAGGCTACCACGGCTTTGTCCGCGCCGTGGCGGACAACCTCGGCGGAGGATTTGCCGCCCATGAGCAGGGCCAGCGCATCGACCAGGATGGATTTGCCCGCGCCGGTTTCGCCGGTGAGCAGGTTTAGGCCGGGGCCGAAGTTGGCGATGGCGTGATCGATGACGGCGTAGTTTTCAGCGCGCAGTTCGACGAGCATGGAGAGAAATCCTCCCGAAAAAGACGGGGTGAGGTTTGTGGTTTC
>Ga0302320_10011751_pt1 | contig 18481 bp, 13 predicted proteins | sample Bog_T0_3_FD_202130 | JGI IMG/M metagenome (GOLD analysis project Ga0302320, IMG submission 202130) | Peat permafrost microbial communities from Stordalen Mire near Abisko, Sweden - Bog_T0_3 | ecosystem: Environmental > Terrestrial > Soil > Wetlands > Peat | place: Sweden: Abisko, Stordalen Mire...
TGAAGGAATTTGGCCTGGCGAGCGAGGCCAAGGTCATTTCCGCCCACCGCGACCCGCACGGGCTGGAAACTTACGTGACCGGCGCGCGGCAGCGCGGCTTGCGGGTGATCATCGCCGGGGCCGGCGGGGCGGCGCATCTGCCCGGCGTGACGGCGGCCTTCACCACCCTGCCGGTGATCGGCGTGCCGATCCAGGGCAAGGCGCTGGACGGCCTGGATTCCCTGCTCTCCATTGTGCAGATGCCCCCGGGAGTGCCGGTGGCCACGGTGGGCATCAACGCCGCCCGCAACGCCGGCCTGCTGGCCGTGCAAATCCTGGCAACGGGGGACGAGTCTTTGCAAAAAGCGCTGGCGGATTTCAAAGTCCGGCTGCGGGATGATTCCCGGGCCAAAAACAAAAATCTGACCGCGTGACCGGCCCGGGTTCCCGGCAACGCTTTCCACACCTTCCGTGTGTGCCAGTGGCAGGGACAGCGCCCTGCGCTGTCCCCGCCCGCGTCGCGGGCGGAACGGGCGTCGTGATTCAAACGATGAAGACAGTTCGTTCCGTCGCCTGACGCTGCCGCTCGGCGACGGGGACGGCGCAGCGCGCCATCCCCACCGAGGGAAAATAAATCGAGGCATTGGAGCAAGTTTGGGCTATTGCCGGGTGAATGGACGATCAACTTGAACCCAGCCTGTTATGAAATTGAAACTGTCACGCCTCATCTCACTATCTGCCGCAACGGGTATCCTCCTGTTCCTGCTGTCCCCCGGTAAGGCGCCGGCCCAGGCGACTATTGAGTTTAACCCGGGAACCGGCCAACCCGCCGCAGCGGATCAATGGATCGCCCCGGACTGGACGGACCCGGACATCATCCTGACAAACGTGGAATATGACACCCTGCCCGCCGCAGAAGTGGCCAAGCAATTGCTGAGGCAGTTTAAGAACAGCTTTGACATCATCATTTCACCAGGCCATAATTTTCTTGGCAACAGCTTGAACTTGGATCCGGGGTCTGAATCCATCAAATTAGAACTGAAGGATGTCCACGCCAGCGAATTATTCCGGGCGATGAATCTGTTGTTTGAGACCGAGAACTCCCCGATGCGGTGGAAACTAATGATGAACGGAAACCGCCGGCTGGTGCTGCTGCAGGTAATTCCGGCTCTGCTGCCCCAGGCCGAGCACCAGATGGACCCCGGGAAAATCTCCGTCTATTACGTGGGCGATTTGATGGGGGACGGCGGGATGACCTTGAAACAGATTGCCGACACGCTGCAGGACGTCAACAACCAGGGTTACGGCGGGAGCATTTCCATTGGATTCCATAACGAGACCCAACTGGTGATTGTCAAAGGCACGCCGGATCAGGTCGCGCTGATCAACAGCACCCTCGGGGCGCTCAAAGAGAATTTGGCGTATACGCGTTACAAGGCGTCGCGCCCCATGTCGCCCATCGCGCCCCCCGGCAATTCGAGACCATGAACGAATGACGACCGCCACCCCCACCATGTCCTTCCTCACCAGGGAGCAGACGCCGGCGCCGGCGGCGGACGCCGCAGGTGCGACCGCCGCCCGATCCGGAGCCGACGAGGATGCCCGGCGGCTGGCGGGGGCGGTGGCGCGGGGCGATGAAGCGGCGTTTCGGCAGTTGTACGACGCCTATCAAGCCCGGCTGTTCCGGTTCGCCCTGGTGCTGGGGCACGGCGACGAATGGCTGGCGCACGAGACCGTGCAATCGGTTTTTCTCACGGCCGCCGCCAAGCTGCGGTTGGTGATGGGCGAGGAGCATTTGTGGAACTGGCTGGCCCGGGTGGCCCGCCAGCACCTGGCCAAACACTGGCGGCAACAGGGGCGGGAGCCCGCGATGGTCAACGTGGCGGACCTGCCGAACACCGTAGCGACCGGACGCTCCGAGGCGTTGCTGGAAGAAAGTCTGGACGCCGCGCTGCTGGAACTGGAGCCGGAAGACCGCCGGCTCATCGAACGGTTTTATCTGGACGGCCGGAGCCAGAAGGAAGTGGCCGGCGAACTCAACCTCACCGCCAAGGCCGTTTCCAGCCGGCTGGAACGGGCGCGGGCCAGGCTGCGCGCGTTGGTGGCCAAACGACTTGCCCATGAAACCTGACCGGCAACAGTTGCTCAACGAACTGCTGGGCGGTGAACCCGGCGCCCGGCGCGAAGCCACCCTGCTGGCTGGCGCGCGCCTCCTCCGACGGCGGCGGCACTGGCGTGCGGCGACCCGCGTGGCGGCCTTCGGACTGATCTTGCTCGCGGCCGGACTCTGGTGGCACACCGTGCCCGCGCCCCGCCCGTCAACCCCCACTCCCTGGGTGGTCGTGCCCCCGCCCGCACCGGCGGGACCGAAGGAGCTGACCGACGCGGAACTGCTGGCGCTGTTTCCGGACACCCCCGTCGGCCTGGCCACCCTTTCGGATGGCCGGAAGCGCCTGATCTTTCCGCGTCCGGGTGACGAGGAGAAATACGTCGTTCATTTGTGAAAGCTGATTCATGAACGCGCGAAAACCGGGGGGGACGGCTCGTCCCCGCGTTTTCAACATCATCAAACAAGCTGTGGGGACGAGCCGTCCCCACCCCGGTTTTTGAATCCGCTCCGCCTCACGGCTGGCGCAGATAGACAATCGTTGCCCCCCAGCCGCCAAACTGCGGGTGGTCCAGGGTGAAGGAGGTAACCGCCGGGTGTTTCGCCAAAATGGCATGGACGGTGCGGCGCAGGTGGCCCACGCCCTTGCCGTGGATGATGCGCACCTGGAAAATCCCCTTCTCCAAACACGCCGCCAGATAGTCCGGCACCAAATCCTTCACGTCGCCCGGCCGGAAGGTGTGCAGATCCAGCACCCCGTCAATCGGCAGTTGAAGGGGCTCTTCCATGCTAAAAGCCCAGCGACATCATGGCGGCCGTTGCCACCGGCCCGGAACCGGTCGCCGGCTTCTGCTGCCGTGCGAGCAGGTCATCCAATTTATCCGGGGACTGATCGGCCGCCCGCTGATAGTTGGCCAGCGTCGGAGTCAGGTCAATGCCGGCATCCGCCGTCATCGCTGGAACCCTCGCTGGCGTCGGCGGGTTGACCTCGACATTGGTTCGCGGCGATGGCCCGATCCATATCCCCAGCAGCACGAGCGCAACGACCGCCACCGGTGAAGCCACGCGCCATTTCAGAGGCACCTCCCGCAACCGGGCCATGACCGATTCCCATGGGGACGTGACAGTTTCTTTATCCAAACCGGCCATGACGCTTTGATGGAAGGATTCCGTGGCCCGCAGATCCGTGTCCGGCGCGGCGGCGGCCAGTTGTTCCGTGAGCTGGCTCATTTCCGCCAGATAGCGGCGGCAGCCGGCGCAGCTTTCCAAATGGGCGTGGAGTTCTCGCGTTGACCCGTCATCCAGGGCGTTCATCGCCAGCCCAGCAATCTGCTTTCGTCTATTCGTACAAGGTTTCATGGCTTCAGCCTTTCAATTGGAGCTGGTCCAGGGTCAGCGCGTTCATCCGGCGCAATTTTTCCAGGGCGTTAAAGAGCCGGGATTTCACCGTCCCCACCGAACATCCCAGCGCCCCGGCGATTTCCTCCAGGGAGTCATCCACGTAAAAGCGCAGATAAATGACCTGCTGATGTTTGGGCGGCAGCGCAGCCAGGCAGGCCCGCACCCGGTCGGCCTGCTCGCGCAACTGGGCCGTCTGGTCCGGTGAAGAACCGTGATCCGTCAGTCCGGCGAGGCGGTTTTCAATCTCCGCCTGCTCGCCGCCGGTAAGGGCGGAAAGTGGAACGGGCCGCTTCTGCCGGAGCGTGTTGCGATAACGATTCAGCAGGATCGCGCACAGCCAGGTGAAAAACTGGCAGCCGCCATGATAACGCCGCAGCGATCTCCACGCCTCCACCAGCGTGTCCTGCGCGAGTTCTTCGGCCAGCGCGGCATTGCCGCACAATCCCATGGCGTGGCGCAACAGGCGGGTTTCATAAACCCGGCAGACTTCCCCAAACGCCCCGGCATCACCGGCCCGCGCCTGATCCAGCAGGCTCCGGTTGTCCGGGGCTTCCATTTCCACAAAGGCGGGGTTCAAGGTGAACACATGGTCAGGTTAACTCAAAAAGCCGGCCAATGCCACTGGCATTGGACCGGCGGGAGTTGCCCGGGTTGAGTCATGGCGTAACGGCCTCGCCCACATGCGCCCCGAACACGGAGAACGGCGGCCCGTCCTTTTCCACAAAAATGCACGACATCGGGGCATGGGAGAAAAGAAGCGGGCTGGTCAGTTGAAACCCGCGATCCACCCCTTGGAAAACGAACCGCTTGCAAGCGAAGGGGCCGTTGCCGTTCGGATCGTTGACACTTTTCAACCCCGCTTCGCCGTGAAGCTTGTAAGCCACCGCCGCCTTGACCATGGCCAGTTGCCCTTGGATTCTAAATTCCTTCTGACGGCCGCTGGACCAGCCGCTGAGATCTCTCAAAAACATGATATTCCCGGACTTGTTGGCTTCCGCGCTGAGCTGGTTAAACTGCTCCTCAAACTGGCCGTGCGGCAAAGTCGAGAGGCCGGCCAGGCGTTCATACCAAACGGTGGCCTCGCGAGCCATTTTGATCACTCCGTCGGGCGTGCCGGCGGGGCCATTGGTAAACTGCAGCCAGTAACTGGTCTCCATCTCAGGGGCAAAATGGATGAACTCTTGATGCAACTCCTCCATGACGGCGGCTTCGTCATGCGGATGAGCTTGCTGGGCGGCTTCCACCCGGCCGATCAACCAGTCCAACCAGTCCGGATGCATTCCGCGTTCCGTCGCCAAAGCAGCCGCCAGGGTGCCGCGGACCGGCGCCTGCTCAAAACCCTCCGCCAGTTGTTGCAGGGTTTCCGGGGAGAACCGCCCAAAATCTTCGGCCACCGTGGTGCAGACAACGCTCTCAATGGCAATCTCGACCAGCGCCCCAATCAGGGTGCGATCCCGCGAGGTGTTTCTACCCAACGTGAGCGAAGCGAGCAAATCGTCGCGGGCCGCCGCCTGATCTCCCTGCTGCAACCTCCACATGATGTCCCACTGTGCCTTGATCACGGCTTGCTTGCACAGAGCCACATGCGGCAGCAGGGTTTCCGGCCCGCGGCTCAAATCTATGCCCCAATCGCAGGGAACTTTTTGATTCATGGCCTGCTTCAAGCACCCCAACTCGTTTTGATAGCCGGCCATGAGCGACCCAAAACGGTCGGGGAGTGGTTGCCAGCCAACCCATTGATTCGTGACCAAATAGTTATTATCTGCGGCCGATAATTCTGGCGCCAAGAGGAACGCCTGATAATACAGCAGCGCCGGATTGATGTCCGTGCGGAAGGACTCGCCCCGCGCGTGCGGTCCGAGTCCGGTCAAGAGCAACAGCCCGCAGCAAAGGGAAGTAATGGTTTTCATAAATTTGATTCGATCTCTAATCCCGTCTGCTCATTAATAACGGACCGTGACGAAAAGGTTCACTTTTTTACGGAAACCCCGGTCTTGCAATGAATCGCGGTCTGGACAATGATGGCGGGCATGAAGCCACGTCCGCGCCCGCAGCCGGCTTTGTCACTTAAAACAAAGAAAAAACAAGCCATGAACCGCCCGATCTCCCGCCGTTCCGCCATCCGCCAGACCGCCGGTTACACCGCCGCGGCGGCGGTCCTCACGTCCATGCTGCCCCAAATTGTTGGGGCGCAAGCCGCCACCCCCACCCAGCTCAAGGGCAACATCCGCCACAGCGTCTGCCGCTGGTGCTTTCCCAAGCTGACGCTGGACGACCTCTGCGCCGCCAGCCGGGACATGGGCATCACCGGCATTGACCTGCTCCGACCCGCGGATTTCCCCGTCGTCAAAAAATACGGCCTGGTTTGCCCGATGGTTTCCAACCCCACCCAGGACGGCCTGGGCGGCATCGGTCTGGCCTGGAACCGCCTTGAGCATCACGACAAGCTCGTGCAGGCGTACGAGCGGGATCTCCCCGTGGTGGCGGACGCCGGCTTCGAGCGCCTGATTTGCTTCTCCGGCAACCGCGCCGGCCTGGACGACCAGCAGGGCCTGGAAAACTGCGCCGTCGGCCTGGCGCGCATCCTGCCGCTGGCGGAAAAGCTCAAGGTGACCCTGTGCATGGAGCTGCTCAACAGCAAACACAACCACAAGGATTACCAGTGCGACCATGTCGCCTGGGGCGTCGCCATGGCACGGCGGATGGGCTCGGAACGGTTCAAGCTCCTCTACGATATTTACCACATGCAGATCATGGACGGCGACATGTGCCAGACCATCCACGACCACCACCAATACTTTGACCACTACCACACCGGCGGCGTGCCGGGCCGCGGCGAGATTGACGAGACGCAGGAGCTGAACTACGCGCGCGTCATGCGGGAGATTGTCGCCAGCGGATTCAAGGGCTTCGTGGCGCAGGAATTTGAGCCGAAACGCCAGGACGTCCTGGCCTCCTTGCGCCAGGCCGTGGCCATCTGCGACGTGTGATAAAAGTCTCATGTTTCCCGATTTTGATTGCCCGGCGCTTGGGGGGTGAAGTAATTCAGGAGCAACTTGATGCCAACGACGCATGCGTCGCCAATGAAATCATCGGAAAAACATTTATGACCGGCCAGCCCGGGCCCAAACTGCTGCACCCCCCCTGAGGAAACACTCATCCCCGCCACCTCGGGGCCGTTCGCCGTCCGGACCCGGTTTCCGGGGATTAGACCGCACCTCACGGCGCGAGGCTGTTGATCCAGTCGCTGATCAACCGTACGCCTTGGACGTCCACGACGTTGCGGCCCAGCGGCGGCATCTTCACCAGCGGGGCGTTGGTGGCCATGCGGTCGTGGATGACGGAACGCCAAAGATCCCCGGGCTTGATGATTTCCGCGTTTTGGTAGGCCAGGGTGACGGCCGCCGGGAAGTTGGTCAGGTGCTGGAACTCCAGCGGGGTGTCGAACCGCGCGTCAAAATTCGCCACGCCGCCCGGACGATGGCAGCCCGCGCAGTTGGCATCCAGGTAGGACCGGGCGCGTTCCGTCAGCGATACGCCGGTGTCTGCGGGCGCGGCGAGTTTCGTGAAACTGGTGATGGCCGTTTCATTGATGGCCGGGCTGAACAAGCCCAGCCGGTTCAAGGAGCGGATCTGGTTGTCCGTCACGCCGGTGGCGGGATAGGTGAAGTTACCGTTGAGTTGGCGCGTGCTGACGCCCAGCACATAACCGGCCGCCGGCGTGTGGCACGTCAGACAGTCCGCCGGACTGGCGTAATACCAGGTCTGAGTGCGGACGCCCGTGGCGTTGGTGATGAGCACCTCCTCGAATTGACCGGTGGACTGCAGATCGGCGTCGCAGTTGTCCGGCCGCCATTTGTAGCTCACACCATAAACCGCGCCGTTAAGGTCGCGCACCAAAATCTGCGTTTCCATCCGCCGGCGCGGGGCGTCCGGACGGCGTTCATCAACGGTCAGATCAAGGTTCTTCACAAAGACCGTGCCGTTCGGGAATATCCACGCATTGGTGGGCCGCAGGCGCAACTGCTCGTCCGGGGTGATCGGTCCGTCACGGCGGGGCACCGCCAGATAATCGCTTTCCACCGCGCCATCCGACCACATGGGCAGGTTGAGTTGGTAAGGTATCAACCCGTCCGCCAGGCTGCGGCTGGTGGTGTCCGCGAACACGCCGGTGCGGGAGAGCACCGGCGGCAGGAGGCCGTTGAAGGTCGCCGGCATCTTCAAATAAGCCGGGACCAGGGCCAGGTTGGTCAGGCCGTAGGGCCGGCCGCCGCCGGCGGTGACGGTGATGTTGACAGGCGCCGAGGTGGCGGCCAGACCGCTGCCATCGGTGGCCACGGCGGTCAGGGTGTGTTGCCCCGGGGCCAGGCCGGTCGTGGTCAGCGCATACACCGGTGCATACTCGCTGTTGGTCAACGAACCCAGCGGGCTGCCATTGGCTTGGAAATCCACCCGGCTGATGACATTGCGGGGGGCTTCCGCATCGGCCCCGACGGTCACGCTGGCGCTGCCCGTAAACCCGGCCCCGTCGGCCGGCCGGACCAGGGTGGCCGTGGGGGGCGGATTGGTTTCGGGATAGAGTTGCGTGGCGGGGATGTGGCCCGGCGCGATGGAGGGGCTGCTCCAGAGCAACCGCGCCAGCCCGGCGCCGTTGCCGGCGAGATAGTCAAATTGTATATTATACAGTTGTTGGGCGCTGAGGGTAAGGCGGGTGCGGTTGGTGGTCAGGGCGCCCCGCGCCACCCAGTCGTCAATGAGCGGCCGGCCATTGAGCGCCAGGCGCACCCCGCCTTGGGCGATCACAATGAAGGTGTACGGCTCGCTGTATTGCGCCCGCACCGCGCCCCGCCAACGCGCCGTGAAATGGGTCGGACCGATGCCGGGGCCCGGTCCGGCGGCGGACCAGTCAAAATTCACGCCCGGGTCCGTCCGCGTCAGCGCGGCGACGGTGCCGGTCGTATCCCCCGGCCAATATTGGCCGACCAAGCCGGTGCCGTGGCCGGCGGAGGCGGTGTTGACAAAGACGGCGGCGGCGACGCCGCTGTTGACCGCTCCAGGTTTGATGGCGATGGCCTGGAACTTAAGGGAGTTTGTAAGGGTGATCGGCGTGGTGTACCGGGCCGAGGCGGCCGTGGGGGTGGAACCGTCCAAGGTGTAATACATCACAGCATCCGTCATGGCGTCCGAGAGAGCCACGGTCACCGAATTGGCAAAGTCGCCGCCGGCGGGCTCGAGGTCCGGCTGGGGCAGGAATACGCCGTTGCCAAAAATGGCCAGGGTATCCTGCGTCCCCACGAAGACCTTGCCATTGGCCACGGTCGGCACGGTCATTTTAACGGCATTGCCAGGGTTGTCGCGCTCGGGCATCCGGCTGCTGCTGAAAAGTTCGTCGGCCAGATTGGTGGCGTTGTAGGCATGCAACACCGCCGGCGCGTTGCGGGTGGCGCCGTCGCACTGGACGGCCCAGACGATGGCGTCGCGGGTGCCGTTGGCGGAGACGGACGGCGTGGTGCCGGCCCCGCTGAAGCTGGTCCGGGACTCGGACAAAGGCTCGGGGTTGATGAGTCCGTTGCTGATGGCGAAGGCCTTCATCACCCCACCGATGCCCTGATAATAAAGGATGTGGTTGAGGTAGGCCGGGGTGCTGAACACGCTGCCGACGCGGGCGGCGAAGGACTGCACGATCTGCCGGTCATTCTGCGGGTTGTAATGGCCCATATGGTCCCGGTCCACCAGATAGACCTTGCTCTCCTTGCCCGCACCCACAATCAGGTGCGGGTGCTCCGCGCTGCCCACGTCATCCGGCAGCAACACCGGGCCGCCCGAACCCAGGTCGGAATCCGCCGCCTGCAGGGCGGCCTGGTTGTAGGGCGTGAAATAGTCGGCCGCCGCGATGCCGCCGGACGTGCTGAGCCGCATGAAACTGTCGCCATAATCTCCGCCACCCGTGTCCGCATCAAAGCTGCCGTTGGCGACTTCGAAATAGAGGTTGGTGTGATCATCCACGCACAGGCCGCCACCACCCATCCACAGGGCGCCTTCGGCAAAATGCGGTCCGAACACCGCGCGGGTGGCGTTGGGCGTGGTGTTGAATACCTGGTTGGTCAGCGGTTGCAGCGTGGCGGCGTCAAAGCCGATGATCCAGCCGTGGAACGGGTCGGTGTCGGCATAACTGCTGTAGGCCACATAGACGATGCCGCCGGCCAGGGTGAGGGCGCAGCGTTCATTCTGATTGCGGGGATCGAAGGTCACCACCCCGTCGGCGCTGTCGGAGCCGGTGCCGGGATAGGTCGCCGTCACCACCGCCGGACTGTGCGGTTGCTCCGCACCGGTGGCGAGGTTCAGGGCATGGAGGCGGTGGTAATAATTGGTAGTGGTGGTCTCCTCCCGGTTCACCGCCACCACATAGAGCGAGCCGGCGACGGGGTCAATCACCGGCGTGCCGGTGATGCCCACGCGCGGCAGCATGTCCTGCAGCACGTTGTTGTGATAACGCCCGCCAAACTCATGGTTGGTGACAATGTTGATGCCGTCCCCCAGGCTGGTCTGCCAGATCAGGCCGCCGTCCGGCCCGGCGTTGCTGTTCACGTCGAACGCGTAAACACCGTCATTCTCCGTCGCCACGTACACCACGTCATGAAGGCCGCGGCCGGGAATGTTCACGCCGGGCACGAACAACGGCTGGGCGTAGACAAATCCGTCCACGGGATATTTCAGCAGCAGGCCGAAGGTTTTGGGGTTGACGTTGGCCGGCGTCAGCTGCGTCTCGTTGGTGTTTGCGCCCGTGCGGGCGTTGTTGTTGTGGTACGTGAGCACGGCCCCGCCGGAGGCCGGGCGGGCGGCGCCGGCCAGCAAGGCCACCGCCAGCAGGGTCGTGCGCAGTGCGTTGATCATTTTCATTTTCCCCAATTCGTTTTTGTCGTATTGCAGCAGGGATTGATGGCGGAAAATATTTAATTAAGATCGGGCGCCATGTCCATCATGGATTCCAAAATGCCATGGAATTCATTTTTGCTGCTTATGCCATTTCACAATCATAATCGGCCTCAACGCTGCGATTGGCAGGTGGGATAAATCATGAGCGCACCGGTTTCGGGCAGGACTGGCGATCATTCTCCCATGAACCGTGGGCCGTCCGATGACTGGAATCGTCGTATTCCCGGAAGTCTGCCGGTGATTCCCCCGCTCCCCGAGGGGGCCGGCGTGAGGGGGAAGGGGCGCCAGTGTTTCATATTCAACGTCCTTTCGCCTCGGTTCAGGGATTCAGTTTGCCATCAAGGGCGGTGTCATGCCCCCACCGAAGCCTGATCACAAAAAAGGGAATCCCCCTTGCGGAAGATTCCCTTTGGATTGAAAACGCAAACGCCTACGTGCGCGCCGCCGGCCGCTTGGCCGCCGCATCCAGAATCGTCGTCAGCACGCTGTTGGGCACCTGTTCAAAGTTGAACGGTTCCATTGAGTACGAGGCCCGGCCCTTGGACAGCGAGCGGATCGCCGTCGAGTAACCGAACATTTCCGCCAGCGGCACCTTCGCGTTGAGAATGGTCTGCCCGTTCTTCGCCTCGATGCCGTTGATGACGCCGCGGCGGCGGTTGATGTCCCCCAGCAGGTCGCCCTGATATTCGTCCGGCGTCGTGCATTCCACCTTCATGATCGGTTCCAGCAGAATCGGTCCCGCCTTCTTGAAGGCGTCCTTGAGCGCGAAAATCCCCGCCATCTTGAACGCCAGTTCGTTGGAGTCCACCTCGTGGAACGAGCCGTCCGTGACCTCCACCTTGATGTCAATGACCTGGTACCCGGCATAGACGCCGCCCTTGATGGCCTCCTCGATGCCGTTGATGACGGCCGGGATGTACTCCTTCGGGATGGTGCCGCCCACGATTTCGTTGGTGACCTCCACGCCCTTGCCCTTTTCATTGGGCATGACCTTGATGCAGGCATGGCCGTACTGGCCGCGGCCGCCGGACTGGCGGATGAACTTGCCCTCGCCCTCCGCCGGCTTGGTGATGGTTTCCCGGTACGCAATCTGCGGGGCGCCGGTGTTGGCCGACACGTTGAACTCGCGTTTCAACCGGTCGCAAATGATTTCCAGATGCAACTCGCCCATCCCGGCGATGATGAGCTGGCCGGTCTCCTCGTTGGTGAAGCAGCGGAACGTCGGATCCTCTTCCGCCAGCCGTTGCAGCCCTTCGGACATCTTGTCGCGGTCCTGCTTGGTCTTGGGCTCCACCGCCATGGAGATGACGGGCTCCGGGAAGGTCGGCGGCTCGAGCGTCACATCATAATTCTCGTCGCACAGCGTGTCGCCCGTGGTGATGTTGCGCAGCCCCACCAGCGCCGCGATGTCCCCGGCGTGAACCTCCTGGATGTCCTTGCGCTCGCTGCCTTGGATGACCATCAGGCGGCTGATCCGCTCGCGTTTGCGGGTCCGCGGGTTGTAAATGTTATCGCCCTTTTTAAGTTGGCCGGAATAGACCCGGAAAAACACCAGCTTGCCGGCGTAAGGATCGGTCCACAGCTTGAACGCCAGCGAACAGAATTTGTTGAAGTCGCTCGTTTCGACATGGACGGGTACGTCCGTGCCAACTTCCACGCCCTCCGCGCCGGGCACGTCGAGCGGGCCGGGGAGGTAATCCACCACGGCATCCACCAACACCTGCACGGCCTTTTTCTTGAACGCGGAACCGCAGAGCACCGGGACGATTTCAATTTTGCAGGTCAGCCGCCGGATGGCCGCCTTCAACGTCACCGCGTCCACCGGCTTCTCTTCCAGGACCATTTCGGCGATCACGTCGTCCTTGTTGGAAACCGCGTCAATCAGTTCCTCCAGGGCGGCCTTGGCGCGCTCCTGATGTTCCGCCGGAATGTCGGTCACTTCATAAGCGAGCCCTTCGTTGGTGAGGTCGCCCTCGCCCCAGATGACCGCCTTCTGGTTCACCACGTCAATCACCCCGGCAAACTTGTCCTCCGCCCCGATGGGCAGGAAAATGGGATACGCATACGCCCGCAGCTTGGTGCGCATGTCATTCAACGCGTTCTCAAAATTCGCGCCGATCCGGTCCATTTTGTTGACGAACGCGATGCGCGGCACATGGTATTTGGTGGCCTGGCGCCAGACCGTTTCCGACTGGGGCTGCACCCCGGCCACGCCGCAGAACACGGCCACCGCCCCGTCCAGCACGCGCATGGACCGCTCCACTTCGGCGGTGAAATCCACGTGCCCCGGCGTGTCAATGATGTTGACCCGGTGGGGCACATCCTTGAACGCCTTGTAAATTTTGTCCTCGCCCGGCTTGATGCATTTCTGCGTCCAAAAACACGTCACCGCCGCGGAGGTGATGGTGATGCCCCGCTCCCGTTCCTGTTCCATCCAGTCGGTCACGGTGTTGCCGTCATCCACGTCGCCGATCTTGTGGATCAGCCCGGTGTAAAAGAGAATCCGCTCGGTGGTCGTGGTTTTGCCGGCGTCAATGTGCGCGGCAATGCCGATGTTGCGGGTGCGTTCAAGGGTGTATTGCCGGCCCGGTGCATTCACCGGCTTCTTTGTTTCAATGGTGGCTTCGCTCATTTTTATAAAGGGGTTTTTGCTTAAACAAAACGCCCCGACAAACTTGTCGGGGCGTCAATCCGGGCAAGTCTTTTACCAGCGGAAATGGGCGAAGGCCTTGTTGGCCTGGGCCATCTTGTGGACTTCGTCGCGTTTGCGGATGGCGTTGCCCTGCCCCTGGTACGCCTCCAGAATTTCCGCCGCGAGCGCGTCGCGCATCGGCTGGCCTTTCCGGGCGTCGGCAAAATCCACGATCCAGCGCAGCGCCAGGGCCGCCTGGCGGTCGCTGGGAATTTCCAGCGGCACCTGGTAGGTGGCGCCGCCCACCCGGCGGGCCTTGGTTTCAATGCGGGGCTTGGCATTGTCCACCGCGCGCTGCAAAATCTCAATGGGGTTGCTGGCGGGATTCTTTTCCGAAATGCTTTCAAAGGCGCCGTATACAATTCGCTGCGCCGTGTTCTTTTTGCCGGACGTCATCACGGTGTTGACCAACCGGGAGACCAGGGTGCTTTGAAATTTGCCGTCTTTGGAAACGGAACGGCGGGTGGCTTGTCGTCTGCGGGACATGAAATCGTTAAATCGTTAAAGGGTTGTGATCGTTGGGAAATTACTTGGCGGCCGGGGCGGCGGCCTTGGCTTCTTTCGGGCGTTTGACCCCGTATTTGGACCGGCTCACCCGCCGTTTTTCCACGCCGGCGGCGTCCAGCGTCCCGCGCACGATGTGGTAGCGCACGCCGGGCAAATCCTTCACGCGGCCCCCGCGCACCAGCACGATGGAGTGCTCCTGCAGATTGTGCCCCTCGTCCGGGATGTAGGCGATGATTTCGTATCCGTTCGTCAGCCGCACCTTCGCCACCTTCCGCATCGCGGAATTGGGCTTCTTGGGCGTGCGGGTCATCACCTGGATGCACACCCCGCGGCGAAACGGGGAGTTCTCCAAGGCGGGTGACTTGGACTTGTATTTGACTTTAGTTCGGCCCTTGCGGACCAGTTGATTGATCGTCGGCATTGCTATAAAAATCGAACGTTAATGTTAACAAATGTTTATCCGGGCGCAACAAGTATTTATGATTTTTCTTTCAACCCAGCAGCGGGTTTTCCACCGGCGCGGGTTCGGCCGGGGCCTCGGGCTCCGCCGGCTCCTCAATGATGTCCACCAGCGCCCGGATCGTCGTCTTGCGATGACGCTCAAAGCCCGTCCCGGCCGGGATGATGTGGCCCATGATGACATTTTCCTTGAAGCCGCGCAGGTAGTCGATCTTGGAACGCGTGGCCGCCTCGGTCAACACCCGGGTGGTGTCCTGGAAGGACGCCGCGCTCAGGAAGCTGTCCGTCTCCAAGGACGCCTTGGTGATCCCCAGCAGCACGGGCGAAGCCTCGGCGGGCTTGCCGCCCATCTTCTCGACCCGCTCGTTTTCTTCCTCGAATTCCAGGCGGTCAATCTGCTCGCCCCACAGAAACTGCGTGTCGCCCGCCTCCGTGATGCGGATCTTCCGCAGCATCTGGCGCACAATGATTTCAATGTGCTTGTCGTTGATCGTCACGCCCTGGAGGCGGTACACTTCCTGCACCTCGCCCACCAAATGTTCCTGCAACTCTTGGGGTCCGCAGACCTCCAGAATTTCATGCGGGTCCATCGGCCCCTCGGTCAACTGCTGCCCTTTCTTGACCATGTCGCCCTTGAAGACGATCACGTGCTTGCCGATTGGGATGAGATGTTCCTCCTCCTGGCCGGATTGCGTGTCCTTGATCACCACGCACCGCTTGCCGCGGACGCTGGCCCCAAAGTCCACCAGGCCGTCAATCTTGGAGATTTCCGAGGCGTCCTTCGGACGCCGCGCCTCAAACAATTCCGCCACGCGCGGCAGACCGCCGGTGATGTCCTTGGTCTTGGACATGCGCCGCGGCGTCTTGGCCATCAACGTGCCGGCCACGATCTTCTCGTCTTCGCCCACCACGATGTGCGCGCCCGACGGGATCGGATAGTTGGCCGCCACCTCGCCCCGGTCATCCAGGATGATGATCTGGGGATGCAAATCCTCCTTGTGATCAATGACCACCATGGCCTCCTGGCCGGTGGTTTCATCCATTTCCTGCTTCATCGTGACCCCTTCGATGATGTCATGGAATTTGATCTTGCCCGCCTTCTCCGAGAGAATCGGAATGTTATACGGATCCCACTGCACAAAGGTGTCGCCCTTTTTGACCTTGGAGCCGTCCTTGAACGAGATGACCGCGCCAATGACAATCGTGTGGGTCTCCAGCTCGCGGCCGTCGTCCCCGATGATGGCAATGGTCCCGTTCTTGTTCAGGACGATGTTGTTGCCGTCCTCCAACTGCACCACGCGCAGTTCATGGTAATGAATCTTGCCGTCATGCTTGGCCTTGATTTGCGGCATCTTGAAGACCTGCGCGGCCGTGCCCCCGATGTGGAACGTCCGCATGGTCAACTGGGTGCCGGGCTCGCCGATGGACTGGGCCGCGATGATGCCGACCGCCTCCCCCAGCTTGACCAGCCCGCCGGTGGCGAGGTTGCGGCCGTAACAATGGACGCAAATCCCCTGCTTGCTTTCGCACGTCAGCACCGAGCGGATGCGCACCCGGTCAATGCCGGCCGCGTCAATGCGCTTGGCCTTTTCCTCGTCAATTTCCTCGTTGGCCCGGATCAGGAATTCCTTCGGGTTCGTCGGGTTGACAATGTCGTCGCACGCGAAGCGGCCCACCAACCGGTCGGCCAGCTTCACCACCTCGTCCTCCCCTTCAAACACCGCGGACACCCAGATGCCGTTGCTGGTGCCGCAATCCTGCTGCTGGATGATGACGTCCTGCGACACATCCACCAGTTTGCGGGTCATGTAGCCGGAGTCGGCCGTCTTGAGCGCCGTGTCGGCCAGACCTTTGCGGGCGCCGTGGGTGGAGATGAAATATTCCAGCACGGACAGCCCCTCGCGGAAATTCGCCAAAATGGGCTTTTCAATAATGTCGCCGCTGGGTTTGGCCATCAGGCCGCGCAAACCGGCGAGCTGCCGCACCTGCTGCTTGTTGCCGCGCGCCCCGGAGTCCACCATCAAATAAACCGGGTTGTATTCTTTCTTGCCCTGGTTTTGTTCCAAGGTGCGGAACATGACGCTGGCAATCTGGTCCGTGCAATGCGTCCAGATGTCCACGATCTTGTTGTAGCGTTCGCCCGGGGTGATGACGCCCTTGCGGTATTGCTTCTCCACCTCGCGGATCAGCTTGTGCGCCTCCTCGATCTCCTGGTCGCGTTCCTTGGGCACAATCATGTCGTCAATGCCGATGGACACGCCGGATTTGGTCGCCTCGCGGAAGCCGAGTTCTTTGAGCTTGTCCAGCATGATGACCGTCTTTTCGTGGCCGGCAAATTTATAACATTTCCAGATCAGGTCGCCGAGCTGGCTCTTGCCGGCCGCCTTGTTGTAAAAGCCCAGTTCCGGCGGCCAGATTTCGCTGAACAACACCCGGCCCACGGTGGTTTCAATGATCTTCTTGTTGGCATCCCCATACACGGTCTTGCGGCCGAAATCGGGATTGGAATAGCGGATGCGGTCGTGCGTCTTAACGGCGCCGTCATCGTAGGCGAAGATGACTTCGATCTTGGAACCAAACAACGGCAGCGTCCGGGGGTCCGCGGGCATGGCCTTGCGCGGTTCCGCCGTCACATAGTAGCAGCCCAGCGTGATGTCCTGCGTGGGCGTGATGATCGGCTTGCCCGAGGACGGGCTGAAGATGTTGTTGGTGGCCATCATCAACAACCGGGCCTCCATCTGCGCCTCCACCGAGAGCGGCACATGGACGGCCATCTGGTCGCCGTCGAAGTCCGCGTTGTACGCCGTGCAGACCAGCGGATGAATCCGGATGGCCTCGCCTTCGATCAACTGCGGTTCAAAGGCCTGGACGGACAGCCGGTGCAGCGTCGGCGCGCGGTTGAGCAGCACCGGATGACCCTTGGTCACCTCTTCGAGCACGTCCCACACCTCGCGGGTCTGGCGTTCAATCATCTTCTTGGCGCTGCGCACGGTATGCACATACCCCAGCTCCTTGAGGCGGCGGATGATGAACGGTTCGAACAACACCAGCGCCATCTTCTTGGGCAGACCGCATTGGTTGAGCTTCAGTTCCGGACCGATGACGATGACGGAACGGCCCGAGTAATCCACGCGTTTGCCGAGCAGATTCTGGCGGAACCGGCCGCCCTTGCCCTTGAGCATGTCGCTCAGGGATTTCAGCGAACGGTTGCCCGCGCCCGTCACCGGGCGGCCGTGGCGGCCGTTGTCAAACAACGCGTCCACCGCCTCCTGCAACATGCGCTTCTCGTTCCGGATGATGACTTCCGGCGTCTTCAGTTGCAGCAGCGTCTTCAACCGGTTGTTCCGGTTGATGACCCGGCGGTACAAATCGTTCAAATCCGAGGTCGCAAACCGGCCGCCTTCCAGCGGCACCAGCGGCCGGAGATCCGGCGGAATCACCGGCAGCACCGTGAGGATCATCCATTCCGGCCGGCTCTTGGACAGCGCCAAGCCCTGGAGCAGCTTGATCCGTTTGGCCAGCTTCTTGCGGATTTGCTTGCTCTTGGTCTCCGTCATCGCCTGTTCAAGCTGTTCCACGCCCTTGGCCAGGTCCACCCGGGCCAGGGCCTCGCGCACGGCTTCCGCGCCCATTTTCGCCACAAAGGCTTCCGCCCCGTAGGTCTCGCGGGCCTCGCGGATTTCATGCTCATTGAGCAGTTGGTTGGGCTTGAGCGGCGTGTTGCCGGGGTCAATCACCAGGTAATCCTCGTAATAAATCACCCGTTCCAGGTTGCGCGCGGTCACATCCAGCACCAGGCCGATGCGGGAGGGCATGCACTTGAAGAACCAGATGTGGCAGGTGGGCACGGCCAGTTCAATATGGCCCATGCGTTCGCGGCGGACGCGCGAGAGGGTCACTTCCACGCCGCAACGGTCGCAGACGATGCCGCGGTGCTTGATGCGCTTGTACTTGCCGCACGAGCATTCCCAGTCCTTGACGGGACCGAAAATGCGCTCGCAAAACAAACCGCCCTTTTCGGGCTTGAAGGTCCGGTAGTTGATGGTTTCCGGATTCTTCACCTCGCCTTTGCTCCACGACCGGATGGCGTCCGGCGACGCCAAGGTGATCCCGATGTAATCAACCTGGTTGACCTTTTCGAGACCGAGCAGCTCGCGTGCGTTTTCTTTGGTGCCTGTCATACTCAATTTTTCCGCTTCGTTAAATTAAAAGGTTCGTCCATCAGAGCGCGGCCAGCGTCTGAGCCGGCGGCTCCACGTTTTCCACGGGATTGGAATAGCCAACTTTGACATCCAACCCGAGCGACTGCATTTCCTTGACCAGCACGTTGAAGGACTCGGGGATGCCGGCCTCCAGGGAGTTGTCGCCCTTGACAATGCTCTCGTAGATGCGGGTGCGTC
>Ga0302320_10011757_pt1 | contig 18477 bp, 12 predicted proteins | sample Bog_T0_3_FD_202130 | JGI IMG/M metagenome (GOLD analysis project Ga0302320, IMG submission 202130) | Peat permafrost microbial communities from Stordalen Mire near Abisko, Sweden - Bog_T0_3 | ecosystem: Environmental > Terrestrial > Soil > Wetlands > Peat | place: Sweden: Abisko, Stordalen Mire...
AAACCAATGCTGTCGCCACCCTCGTAGCTGTACCAGGAGCTGGAGATGTATTCCTTGATCTCTTGCGAGTCGCGAGGATTGACGGGATAGACATGGGTCAGGTCGCGATTGAGGACGACACCGCGAGGGAACTTGAAGAAATCCGGCTCGCTGTAGCCCTTGGTGGGATACTCGCCGTAACAAAGATAGTTCTTTACCCCTCCGCCCCAGTTAGCCCAATCTTTGTAGAAAGACGCGATGGCCAGCAGGTCTGGAATATAGACCTCGTTGACGAACTCGTCGGCCTGGGCGATGATCTGCCCCACCAGATTGAGCCGCTCAGAGTTGATGGCCGAGACCTCATCCACATTGATGGAGCAGGGGACGCCGCCGACCAGGAAGTTGGGGTGGGGGTTTTTGCCACCGAAAACCGCATGGATCTTGACGATCTCCTTCTGCCACTCCAACGCATCAAGATAGTGGGCCACGCCGATGAGATTGACCTCGGGCGGCAGTTTATAGGCGGGATGGCCCCAATAACCATTAGCAAAGATGCCGAGACCGCTGGCCGCGAAACTCTTTATCTTCTCTTGCACTGAAGCGAAGTAGGCGGGCGTATTCTTGTCCCATTTGGAGAAAGAACCGGCCAACTCCGCCGCCTTTTTGGGGTCGGCCTTGAGGGCGTTGATCACGTCCACCCAGTCGAGGGCGTGGAGATGATAGAAGTGCACCACATGATCGTGCAGGTGAAGAACTGCGGTCATGATGTTGCGAATCAGTTCGGCGGTGGGAGGAACGGAAATGCCCAGCGCGTCCTCGACGGCGCGGACGCTGGCCAAGGCGTGAATGCCGGTGCAGACGCCACAGACGCGCTCGGTGATGGCCCAGGCATCGCGGGGATCGCGGCCAATGAGGATCTTTTCCAGGCCGCGCACCATGGTGCCAGCGCTGAAGGCGTCGGTGATGACACCGTTTTCTACCACCGCTTCAATACGCAGATGGCCTTCAATGCGAGTAATCGGATCGACGACGATACGTGTCATAGCGTCTTACGACTCCTTGGGATCTTCGGGTTGCACTTCAGCATGAACTTCGGCAATCACGGCGCGCTTGCGCACATTGGTGACGACGGCATGGGCCGCCACCCCAACCAGCGTGGCCGCTCCGACAACCGTACCGATGGTGTCGGCAGTGCTCTCGATGCCAAAGCCGGGAAAGTGGGCCAGATGCTGGTAGAAGGGGCCATTGTCCCAGAAGCCAGCCTCGCTGCAACCGATGCAGCCGTGGCCCGACTGAATGGGATAGCTGGTTCCCTGGTTCCACTTGACCACGGAACAAGCGTTGTAGGTGACCGGCCCGCGGCAGCCCATCTTGTAGAGGCAATATCCCTTGCGCGCGTTCTCGTCGTCGAAGGACTCGACAAAGAGGCCGGCGTCGTAGTTGGGACGGCGATAACAGGTGTCGTGGACGCGGCGACCGTAGAATTCCTTGGGCCTGCCCTGCGAATCGAGGGCGGGAATCTGCCCCAGCACCAGCAGATGAGTCACGACAGCCATCATCACATCCGCAATCGGCGGGCAACCGGGGACGTTGATCACCGGCTTGTCGACGAGCTTGTGAATGGGCGCGGCCCCGGTGGGATTGGGGCGAGCGGCCTGCACACATCCGTTGGAGGCGCAACTGCCCCAGGCCACCACCGCCGCGGCATCTTTGGCCACAGTTTGGAGAATGGATTCGGCGGTTTTGCCACCGATCATGCAGTAGACGCCATCGGCACCGGTAGGCACCGCACCCTCGACCAACACGATGTATTTGCCCTTGTTCTTGGTGATGGTATCGGTGAGGCACTTTTCGGCCTGGAAACCGGAAGCGGCCATCAGAGTCTCGGTATAGTTAAGCGACATCACATCGAGCAAAGCATCAATCACCAAGGGGTGAGAGGCGCGAATAAAGGACTCGCTGCAACAGGTACATTCCTGAAAATGCAGCCAGACGACGGCCGGTTTTTCCTTCTTTTCGAAGGCGGAAACGACCTGGGCGGTGGCGCTTTGCCCCAGCCCGGCGGCAGCAGCAGCGGCGGCGCAGAACTCGAGAAAATCTCTGCGGCTGAAGCCCTTTTGCTGCAAGGAATTCCAAATCGATTGACCCATGCCGACCTCACTTCCAGTTCAGGAATCGGTTAGAGCGTGGATAACGGAGAAAAATACGAGCAGGATCCAATGACTCGCCGATGACTTGAAGGAACATTACGTAGATTAGGTTTAGACCGGCTGTGACACGCATCACAAACTCTGAGGCGACTGCGGCACGTTCTCAGAGTGGAACAAAAATGAAGGGCCTCCTGATTTGGCCTTCTCTAAGCAGATAGCGGCGAGTGACGACCGTGTGGAACTTGGAAAGCGGCTGTGCTATGCTGCGCAACAAGATGGAAATTTCGATTATTCTTGCGCATCCTGATCCTGGTAGCTTCAACCACGCCATTGCCTTGATGGTTCGCCAGACGCTTGAGGGCAAGGGGTATACAGTCTGTTTTCACGATCTTTACGCGGAGAAATTTGACCCGCTGCTGACAATTGCAGAGCTGAATACAAAGACGCCGCCTCCGGCTGAAATAGCGGGTTATTGCGAGGAGTTAAGTCATGCCGATGGAATTGTGATCGTACATCCGAACTGGTGGGGCCAACCACCGGCGATCTTGAAGGGCTGGGTGGACCGGGTGGTGCGGCAGGGCGTGGCGTACAAGTTTGCGGCCAACGAAAAGGGCGAATTCGGGCCGGTGGGACTGCTGCGGGCGGAGACGGCGATCGTCTTCAATACCTCGAATACACCTCTGGAGTATGAGATGCACGCCTTTGGCGATCCGCTGGACAACCTTTGGAAGCGATGCACGCTGGAGTATTGCGGCATAAAAAAAGTGCATCGCCAGAATTTTGGCCCGGTGATTGTGAGTTCATCCGAAGAGCGCGCGAAGTGGCTAGGGCAGGTGGGAGAGCTGATTGAGGCCAGCTTCGGATAACGCCACCCGCGGTAGGACCAATTGCCTTCAGCTTCACAGTCCCAGAATAAAGACACGGGAAGGAAGTGTTGTTCGCCCCCTTCCTGCTTAACTACAAAAACGAGGAAGGTCTCTTCTATAAAGTCCTGAAAATCCGTGCATGTCGAATATATTGCGGCCTGGAAGAAAATATGGCGCAATTTAGAGCGGTTCCCCCCAAAGGCGTAGAGTGAGGGTGCCCCACCCTCGCCGCGTCTTTGTTTTTGCGGCTAGGGTGGGATGCCTCTACAGCAACAGGAGAAATGCCCTAGAACTATCCTGGCCGCCAGCTTCGGCATCGCCATGCAATATCTGCTAGACACCTCGCGAGAAGAGTTGCTCGGTGGATTCACCATTCTTGAATCGGTCATTCCTTAAGCAGTAAGCAGCTTCTCCACCTCCGCGTGCAGCCGTGTCGTAATCGCGGCCTCCGTCTCCTCCGGCCCAAAGCGAATTGGCTCTCCAACCCGCACCTCGATTTTGTCCGAGCGGAACCAGCCTTTTCCGCCCGCCTTCAGCTCACCCAGTCCAACCAGCGCCACAGGCAGAACCGGCGCGCAGGATTGCCGCGCCAGCAACCCTATTCCGCCCCGAAAGCGCGCCAGCTCACCGGCCACCGAGCGCGTTCCCTCGGGAAAGACCAGCACATTGAAGCCCCGGTCCAGCGCCTCGCCAGCGTGGGTAAAGCTGCGTTGAAAATTCTGCCGCCGGGGCAGCGGAAAGACATTGAACAGTGCTGTCAACGCCAGATAAGCCAGCGGACCCAAGGGCGAAAACTTTCCATACCTCGGCCCTCGGTTGGGATTGCGGAAGTGGCGGAAATCATCGAGCATCTCACCCGACATTGCCACCGCCAGCCGCCGTCTCACGGGCCCATCGAGCGCGTATTGCACCAGCGGCCCGTCGTAAGCGGTCACATGGTTGGCCACAATCAGCATCGGCTCAGTCGCCGTCCACTGGCCCCGGACCAGCACCTTGGGATGCGCCAGCAGACCCACCAAAGGCCGCTCCACGGCCTCGATAAAGGCCACGCGCAGCCAGTGAAACGGCTTGCTCCACGGCCAATGCGGATAAATCGCCCGCCCCGCAGCACTTTCGTCATCTTCCCCGTAGCTGGTCGGCAGCTTTGCGCCTAACTCACCGCTCAAATCCTGCGCACGATCACTAAAGACTTGGGCACTGTCATCCGTAGCGGAGCCAAGCGCGGTGGATGGAGCCACGACGGCTTTTGAATCCGGCAGAGTCGAAAAATCGGTGGAAACATCTCCCGCCACCAGCCCCCGCAATTCGCCCAGCGTGCGCACCTCTTCTAACAGGCCGCTCTCGGGCGACATTCCCAGACGCTCTTCGATCGCGGCGGCTAGTTGCACCCGGCCCAGGCTATCCAACTGCAAATCCTCGCTCAGGCGCAGCTCGTCGCCCATGCCCGGCGGCGTTTCGCCAGAAATTTCGGTAATCAGCTTCAGCAGCCAATCGGCCTGTGCGCCAAAATCTTTTGTACCCCCTGTCGCCGCCGCGGTTTGAATCTCTTCCAGCCACGCGGACACCACCTTGCGCCGCACCTTTCCGGTCGAAGTTCGTGGCAAATCCGGCTCTGGCCACAGCACCCAGTGGCGCAGCCTTTGGAACTCCGCCAGTCGCTGGTTGGCTCGTTCGATGGCGAACGCCGCCCGGTCGCCGTTGCCGCGCATCGCCAGCACTGCGCAGGGCTCGGGGCCATTGGCCGTCTCCATCGCCACCACCGCGCAGGCCGCCACATCCGGCTCCTGCTCGATGGCCGCTTCCAAGTCCTCGGGGTGCAGATTTACCCCCGCCGCAGTCACGATGACCTCGCTCTTACGCCCGACAAAGCGCAGTTCGCCACCCGGCTGCTGCTCGGCCAGGTCGCCGGTGGAGAGCCATTCGTTTGCTCGCGGGCGCAGTTCCCCGCCCGACCAGGTCGCGCCCGAAATCGTCGCACCGCGTACTAGCACCTCACCGTCGGCTCCGAGTTTTACCTCGCGCCCAGGCAGAGGTTTGCCAATGGAGCCACGGGCCACGTGGAAGGGGTGGTTCAGGGTAATCAGCGCAGCGGTTTCCGTCATTCCGTAGCCCTGCACCACCACAAATCCCAGCCCGTTCCAGAACTGCTCCAGCGGCCCGGAGAGCGCCCCTCCGCCTGAAATCAGCGCCCAGAACTTGAAGCCAAAAGCGGCGTGAACATCGCGGAAGCGCCACCACCGCTTCCACGCCCGGATGCCCTTGGCCGCTTCAAGCCGCGCAGCCAGCGTGGGCTTGCTGGTCTCCAGATGCATCTTCAATAGCGCCATCACGCGCGGCACCGCCGCCAAAACCGAAATTCGCTCCTTGCGAATTGTCTCGATGAGCCGGGGGGCCACCAAGCGGCTTTCAAAAAATACCTGCGCGGCAAAGATGGGCGGAATCCACAGTCCCATGGTCTGCCCAAAGACGTGGCTCAGGGGCAGCGTATGTAGGAAGCGGAGAGGGTGAAAGGGCTTTTCGTAGCGCATGTAGGGTTGCGCGCCGGCCTCGATGGGTTCCACGCTAGCCAGCACGTTGCCGTGAGTCAGGACCACACCCTTGGGGTCGCCGGTAGTGCCAGAAGTAAACAGGATTTGGAGCGGCGTCTCTCGTGAGAGGCCTTCAACCGGCCCGGTTTCTTCGACAGGCAGCGCCGCTGGCCATTCTTCAAAGGTCAGTCGCAACCACTCGACAGGCAACTTGTCCAGCAATAGTGCATCACCAACCACCAGCTTGGGGCACACGTCCACCGCCACCCGCGCGGCAAACTCCGCCGTGCCGTAGGCGTCCAGCGGCACCGCCAGCGCCCCGCGCAAAATGCAGCCGTGAAAGGCAGCCACCCACTCCGCGCTGTTCTCAGCCCACAGCAACACCCGGTCGCCCGGCCCGATGCCACGCTTGGCCAACAGGGTGGCAAACCGCCCGGCCAGCCGCGCCAGCTCGCCATAGGTGGTGACTCGCCGCCGGTTGCCCTGGGTGCGCACCACCGCGACCTGGCGGTCGTAGCGGCGAAAGTCCTCAAGCAGAGTTGCTAAATGTTCTCGCATAGTTTTTTCGGCAAGATCATGGTAGCAGCGCCAGCCGCCCATGCGCCGTTATGCGTGAGTGGGGCACGAAGCTGTGCTCGGGATATTCCACAATCCAAACGCTGCAAGAGTTATGCCCGTTAAGAAGCAAGCAAGACCAAGCGCCATAAAAGCATAGGCCCAATAGTGGAACTTTCCAGCAGTTCTCCAAGTATCTATATCGGCAGAATCATTTATCGAGGCATTGCCATAATGTAGTTGTGTAAGATACGCCATAGTCATTGCAGGAATTGTGCTAGCAGCGCCGATAGCGAAGGCGAGCAAAGCACCAATCAGTAGGCCTGAACAAGGCCTGACATTTCCGATGAACGTGAGAACAGATACAGATGCCGCTCCATTGAGAAGAAAGAGTAATTTGACACCTTCGAGCGCAAATTTTATGCCCTCTGCCCAATGCCAATTTGTCTGATTATCCGCGTTGGTCATAAAGGTCTTTCTCAAACTTACTTTCCTTGTTTGTTCTTTTTGTAACGCATGATGACAATCACCATCGCCGGAAAAATCACACACCACTGAACTGCTCCGAATCCCAGCATCAATTGCTTCTGCATGGCGGGATTTTTCAAAATCAATCCCACAAAACAGAAATCCACCACCGCCAACACCGCAACAAAGCTCCAGATCATCCGTTTGAAACTCATGCCCTTCTCCTTTGCCTACGCTTAGTATCGCTCTTGCCCGTTCCAAAGATCTTTCACACCAGGCTGCTTTTGTCGGTCGGATGGTGGCAAGTCTCCTAGCCGACAAGCCTCGCGGCAATCGGCCCGAAGATAGCCATGAGGAGCACATAAGCTGCAGACAAGGGGCCCAATCGGGGTTCCAGCGCGAAGCCGAGACCAGCGATTACGATGGAGAATTCTCCATGGGCTACCAGAGTCAGGCCGGCCCGAAGGCGGGTTTTCGATCCGAATCCCAACCCGCGCGTCGCCCAATAGCCGGTAAGCGTTTTGGCAAGGGTGCTGGCAGCAGCGAGCGCAAGCGCGGCCAGCAACACCGGCGGCAGAGCTCGTGGATCAACTTCCAGCCCGAAAAAGAAGAAAAAGGTCGCAGCGAAGAGGTCGCGGAGTGGCGAAAACAAGCGGCGCGATTGCTCGGCGATGGGCCCGGAAACGGCGATGCCGACCAGAAACGCTCCAATGGCTGCGGAAACCTGCAAGCGCTGCGCCAGCCCCGCCACCAAAAGCACAGTCCCGAATGTTGTGAGCAGAATGATTTCGTCGGACTGATGAGCGAGCAACGCACTCAGCGGTCGTCCGAACCTAATCGCAATCAACAACACCACGGCAACCGTCGTGGCCGCAATCAAAATCGAGACCAGAATCCTGGACGGCCCGCCGCCGGCGATGAGAACCGCCAGCAGGGGAAGATAAACGGCCATAACCAAATCTTCCAGCACCAGGATGGAAAGCACGGTCGGCGTTTCAGGGGCGTCGAGACGGTCCAGTTCCGCCAGCACACGGGCAATGATACCCGACGACGAAATGAATGTTACCCCGCCCAGCAGCGCGGCTGGCAGCAGACTCCAGCCCAGCAGCAAACCGGCCACGAATCCGACCGGAAAGTTGAGCAGGAAGTCGATGGCTGCTCCAGGCAGTCCGCCGCACAGATTTTGTTTGAGCTGCTCGCCGGAGTATTCCAGCCCGAGCATAAACAGGAGGAGGAGTACCCCAATCTCAGAACCGATCTCGATGAAGTCTTTGGTGAGGTTAAGCGATGCAAAGCCTCCGTTGCCGAAGGCTAAACCTGCCAGGAGGTAGAGAGGAATGGACGAGAAACCCCAACGGCTGGCCAAGCGCGCAAGAACCGCCAGACCCAGAGTGGCCAGGCCTAATTCGACGAAAACCTGCGCGAAGTAAGAAGAAGGCAAAGGCAGGAAAGTTCCTCCTTGAAAAGCAGCTACAGTAGCTTGCCTTCCAAATCAGTCTCGATAACAAAGGGCCAGGCTACAGGAGAGAATAGCTTCCAAACTGGCAACCTCACAAGTTACCGCCTCTACGGCTTGCTGTCGCTCTTGCCGGTTCCAAAGATCTTTTGCAGCAGGTTGCGCTTGTCGGCTGGATGGTCGCAGGTTTCCACCGGCGCGGTCCCGGCCAAAAACGCCGCGTCAAAACCGTCCGGGCAGGTGTCATCGCTCAGCAGGTTGCTCTCGCGGTCGATCTTGACTACATCGATCCCTTCGGGTGGCGAAAAGCTGTGGGTATCGGAGTACTGCGGCAAGAGCACTGCGCGCTTCATGAACTCCGCCCAAATCGGCGCGGCGGCCACGGCTCCAGCCAGCTTCACGTCTGTGTAGTCGTCGTTGCCCACCCACACAATGCAGATCAGGTTGCTGGTGTAGCCTGCAAACCAGGCGTCGTGGCTGGTGCCGGTTTTGCCCGCAGCCGGAGCCATAAAGCCCCTGCGGCGCGCCTCGTAGCCGTAGCCGAAGTTCATCACGCCTTCCATCAAATTGGTGGTCAGGTAGGCGACGCGCGGATCCAACACCTGCTTGGAGGTTGGCGAGTAATCGCTGACTACGTCGCCGGACGAGGTTCGAACGCTGGCCAGCATCCAGGGGTCCAGATGCAGCCCGTTGTTGGCAAAGACGGTGTACGCCCCGGCCATATCCAGAGGTGTGGCGTCGTAACTGCCGAGGGCCACCGAGGGGGTTCCGCGCGCGTTCTTGACGCCGGATTCCCGCGCCAGCGAGGCCACCGCATCGAAGCCCACCTCCGACGCCAATGCGATCGTGGCATTGTTCAGCGAGTGCGCCAATGCGTACATGGCCGTCACCTGACCGTGGTACTCGTCCTTGTAGTTGTGGGGCGCATATTCTTGCCCGCCCACATCATAGGTGCTCTGCTCGTCGTTCAACATGGAAATCGACGAGAAAGGACGTGTTTGTCCGGGCAAGATCGTTCCCGCGACCGCCGTGTTGAAGGCGGCGGCATAGACGAAAGGCTTGAAAATCGACCCCGTCGGGCGCTTGGCTACGGCATGGTTCAACTGCGAGTTGCCGTAGTTTCGCCCGCCAATCAATGCCAGCACTTGCCCGGTGTGGGGATTCAGCGCCACCAGTGTCACCTGCGGATAAAGGAGGTTTTCGCCCGGCTTCAGATGGGGGTGCATCTTTTCGACCAGCGAATCGACGTTCTTCATGCCCACTTCGACGGCTTCGGCGGCGGCCTTTTGCAGATCCGGATCGAGCGAAGTGTAGATGCGCAGCCCTTCATGATTGAAGTCGCGCTCGCCCAGCTTTTGCAGCAATTGCTCATGCACCAGATCGACAAAATACGGTGCCTCGCTGGCGTCGACGCTGGCAGCCGTCAGGTGCAACGGCTCCGTCTTGGCCCGCTCTGATTGATCCTTGGTGATCGCCCCTGTCTCAACCATCGAATCCAGCACTAGGTTGCGCCGGTCAATCGCTCGATCCGGGTGCCTATAGGGAGAGAAATAATTGGGCCGCTGCACCATGCCCGCCAGCAAAGCGGCTTCGGCCAAGTCCAGTTGCCCCACGTCCTTGCCAAAGTAGGCCTGCGAGGCCTCGCCAAATCCGTCAATCGAAAAACTGCCCCGCTGCCCCAGGTTGATCTGGTTGGCATACATCTCGAAGATCTGTTTCTTGTTGAAGCGGTGTTCGAGTTGGAAGGTGATCAAAATTTCGATCAGCTTGCGCTTCATCCGCTTCTCTGGCGACAGAAAGAACCCACGCGCCAGTTGCATGGTCAACGTCGAACCACCCTGCTGCTTCTGCCCCGTGGTCACGTCGCGCACTCCGGCTTCGACCAAGCGCCAATAATTCACGCCGCTGTGCTCAAAAAAACGCCGGTCCTCAATAGCCAGCACGGCCTGCACCAGATTCTGCGGAATCTCATCATAGGTCAGCAGCCGACGCTTGCTGCGACTCGTATCCTCGCTCAACCCGGTAATCAGCAGCGGCTCCAACTCGTAGCTCGACAGCGTTTGTCCGTGATCGTCGGTGATCGACGAAACCACCCCGTTGGAAATGTGAATCACCGCGCTGTCTTGCGCGTGGAACGACTGCGGCCCAGGCCGCACCGTGATGCTCAGCGCGCCCTCGCTGAAACTGCCCAGCTGCGAAGTCTCCGAAGCGCCATCAGCCGAGTAACCGGCCGAGCGCAGTTCGTTGGCGATCAAACGGACGGTCAGCTTCTGCCCCGGCCGCACCTCGCGCGGCGCGGCAAAAATCTTGGCCGTCGAGGCAAATAGCGGCGACTTCAGCCGCTCGTCCACAATTCTCTGATACTTGAAATAAAAATAGCCGGTCACCACAAAAAAAAGCAGCCCAACGGCGGCCAGCGCAATCAACGCCCAGCGTACAAGCAGCGACTTCCAGGGACGATCTCCCATAGACTGAGGAATTCTTACCTTCAACGCCATCGCCGCTCCTTCTAAACAGTTCTGAGCTATCAGTGAACAGCTCTCAGTTGACAGCTTCTAGCTAAAAACTCTGCATCAATCGCAACTTTGAAAAGGCACGAGATTACGTCGTGCCCAGAATGTAACAAAGCAATCAGGTACTCCAGTCCCAACCTGGGGACACCCCACCCTTGCGACGTTCTTGCCCTTGTCGCAAGGGTGGGAAAGAAAGAACTATGCCCCGACCGTTGTCAGAAGGGCATCTTCTTCAATCCGCTCTTTGACCCGCGCCAACACGTCCGCCAGCAACACATCCGCGCTGGTCGTTGTCGCTCGCGTCACCAGCTCCACCACGCCCTCGGCAGCCTTCTTGCCTACGTTGATGCGATAAGGAATGCCCACCAGATCAGCGTCCTTGAATTTGACGCCGGCGCGCTCTTTGCGGTCATCCAGCAGCACGTCGATGCCCGCCGCTTCCAGTTCCGCGGCCAGCTTTTCGCCGGTCTGCACAGAGATCTCATCGCGTAGATCGGTTATCGTCACCACCACCGCGAAGGGCGCAATCGAAGCCGGCAGCCAGAATCCGTTGGCGTCATTCGACTGCTCAATCGCAGCAGTGAGAATGCGCTCGATGCCGATTCCATAGCTGCCCATGATCGGCGTAACTTCCTTACCGTTCACGTCTAGAACCCGCGCTCCCATGCTTTCGCTGTACTTGTAGCCCAGCTTGAAGATGTGGCCAATCTCCACCGCCTTGCCGACCACCAGCTTGCCCGCGCAGGCAGTCCCTGCTTTTTCCCTCGGGCAGCCTTCACCTTCATTCACGGTGCGAATATTGGCCACGATAGTCCAAGAAAAATCCCGACCCGGCTCGACGTTGCGCAAGTGATAGTCCAGCTTGTTGGCTCCAGCTACCATATTCTTGCGACCTTCCAGAGCCTTGTCCACCACCACCGTCAGCCCGTCTTCCATCGGCTTGCTGTCAGGTTTCAAACCCACCGGCCCCAAGAATCCCGCCGGTGCATGCAGGTACTGCTCCAACTCTTCAGGCCCCATCGGCCGGAGCTCCGCTCCTCCAATCGCCCCGAGCAGCTTGGTCTCATTGACTTGCTGATCGCCGCGCAGGAATGCTGCCACGCCATGCCATGTATCGGGCAGACCTGCCGCTCCGCGCTTCAGCGCCATATACGCCACGCACTTGATGTCCGAAGAAGGCGCCATCTTCAGGAAGGCCGAAATATCTGCAATCGCGCCCATTCCCGGCGTATGAATCAGTTCGGGCGTTCCGTCTCCCGTAGCCTCAAGCTCAACCAGCGGCTCCAGCCGTGAGGTCGCCTTCTCGGTGTTGGCCGCGTAGCCACAGACCGGGCAACTGGCAATCAGATCCTCGCCCGCATCGGTGTAACACATAAACTCCTGCGATTGCGAACCGCCCATCGCTCCAGAATCGGCCTCGACGGCGACAAACTTCAGCCCGCAGCGCGAAAAAATCCGACGATAGGTAGCGTCGTGCAGTTCGAAGCTCTTGTCCAAGCCCGCCTTATCGATGTCAAACGAATAAGCGTCCTTCATCGTGAACTGACGTACCCGGAGCAAGCCCGACTTGGGCCGTGGCTCGTCGCGGAACTTGGTCTGTATCTGATACCAGATCTGCGGCAACTGCTTGTAGCTGCGCAGCTCGTTTTTGGCAATCGTGGTCATGATCTCTTCGTGGGTCATGCCCAGACACAGCTCCGCGCCCTTGCGGTCCTTCAGGCGAAACATGTTTTCGCCCATGCCGGTCCAACGACCGCTCGCCTCCCACGGTTCCTTGGGCAACAGCGCGGGTAAATAGAATTCCTGCCCGATCTGGTCCATTTCCTCGCGCACAATCGCGGTGATCTTGTTGATCGACCGTTGGCCGAGAAAAAGGATGTTGTACAAGCCCGCTCCAAGCTGCCGAATGTAGCCGGCGCGGAGCAGAAACCTGTGACTGGCGACTTCGGCGTCTGCCGGGGCCTCGCGAAGAGTGGGCACAAAAAGCTTGGACCAGCGATGCATAGCGATGAATGAGAACTTTCCCGCCGGTCAGCCGGCGCATAGCAATTTTTCAGATGGATTTTATTCTAAATGTTTGGGGTGAGAAAGCAGTGTCACGACTCACCGGCGAAAACAGCCAGCACATCCCTACTGCCGTGAAGGATGCGCAAAAATCGGCCTACAAGTGAATCCTCAGCTTTGCTTTAGCCTCAGTCATGCTGCTGGCCTTCCCCTTTTTGTCGCATCCGACGCCCAGCGCTAAGAAAATATCCCACCGCCAAAATCAGCGGTCCCAGCCCAATCAGCCACGCCATCCCGCTGCCGCCTTCAAAGTTGCACAAAAATGGAAACGCGAAAAGACGCGCCGCCAGCAGCAAAAAGAAGATCCCAAAGATAATTGAAGTTCGAGAACTGAAGCCTTTTTCGGCATGAAGCATATAGAGACATGGGGCCAGCTCACGCGGATCTCGTTTGAGATAATTCTGCTGTTTCTCTACGAAATCCTTGCGAATCTCCTCAAACTCCATTGCGCCGCCCCTCAGTCCCTAGTCCCTTAGCCCCTGCCTCTAAATCAACTCCACGCCCCACAGATCGTGCAGGTGGAGGATGCCTTCGACATGGTTTGCCCCATCCACCACCACCAGCGAAGTGATTTTGCGCTCTTCCAGAATTGCCAGAGCCGTCGCTGCCAGTTCGCTCGCCGCAATCGTTCGTGGATGGGCGTTCATCGCCTCGCCCGCCGTTCTGCCCAGCGCCGCGCCGCCCTCGCGCTCCAGCAGCCGCCGCAAATCGCCATCGCTGATTATTCCGCGGAGTTGGCCTGCGTCTTGCACCGTGGTTACACCCAGTTTCTTCGATGACATTTCATAGATCACATCGGTCATCTGCGTTGTCGGCGCGACCACCGGCACCTCGTCGCCAGCGTGCATGAGGTCGCGAACCTTGGCCAACCGCTTGCCCAGTTTGCCGCCGGGATGCAGTTCGGCAAAATCTTCGGCGCGGAATCCTTTGCGCAAACTGACCGCGATGGCCAAGGCGTCGCCCAGTGCCAGCATGGCGGTGGTCGAGGCCGTCGGCGCCAGATTCAGCCCGCACGCCTCACGCTCCACGCAGCAATCCATAGCCACGTCGCTGGCTTCGGCCAGCGTCGAGTGCGCATTGCAGGAAAAGCTGATCAGAGCGTCACCTTTGCGCTTCAGTGTAGCCAGCAGACGCAGAATCTCTTCCGTCTCGCCGCTCGCCGATAGCGCCACGACCACGTCGCCCGTCATGAGCACGCCGAGATCGCCATGCACTGCTTCGGCTGGATGCAGGAATAGGGCTGGCGAGCCGGTGGAACTCAGTGTCGCGGCAATCTTCTGAGCAATAATTCCGCTCTTACCCATGCCGGTAACCACCACCCGCCCGCGCCCTTCGCCGCAGCGCACAATCAGTTCCACCGCGCGCTCAAACGGCTCGGCCATTGGCCCTTCCAGGCGCACCGCCAGAGCCTCCAACGCCGCGGCTTCGGTGCGCACCAAGGCGGCCGGTTGCAAGGAAGTCTTGCAGTGATCAGGAGGCAGATTTTCGGAGTTGCTCATCGGTTTCTGATGGTACCACCGGCGAAGCCACCTGCGGTGGGGTTGGCGCCTCCAGTTGCCCGCACCGGAAAAAACGCGGATTTGTCTGGTGCGGTAAAACCCATCTTCCATCGTCGCGCCGCAGATGCCGCGGTCCGCGCCGAAACACTTTCGATCCCTATTCCTGTATCATCGTAAGGGCGCGGGCGCGTACTTCACACAGCCCGCCAGCCCTACGAGACTCACATGAAAACTGGAATTATCGGCCTGCCGCAGGTGGGCAAGACTTCGCTGTTCAAGATTCTGACCAAAGCCAAGCTCGAAGAACGCGGCCACTCGCGCGAGGAGCACATCGGCGTAGCGCGAGTGCCGGACGACCGTCTGGACAAGCTGGCTACCCTTTACGCGCCCAAAAAGACGACTTACGCCACAGTAGAGTATGTAGACGTAGCGGCGATCGGACAGGAAGCGTTGAAAGAAACCGCCTTCCTTACCAGCCTGCGCAATGTGGACGCACTGATCCACGTGCTGCGCGCCTTTGAGAACGACGCGATTCCGCACGTTGGCCCCATCGACCCCCTGCGCGACATCAAGAGCGTTGAATTTGACCTGATGATCAGCGATTTGACCCAGGTGGAAAAGCGTCTGGAGCGACTGGAAAAGGATCTGAAGAAGGGCCGCACCAGCGATCTGGAGCGCGAACAGGCGCTGCTGCTGCGCTCGAAAGAAGCGCTTGAGCAGGAAAAGCCGCTGCGTGAACTGGAGATGACGGCGGAAGAAAAGAAGCTCATCCGCGGATTCATGTTTCTGTCGCAGAAGCCCATTTTGTACGCGCTGAACATTGGCGAAAGCACCACCCTGGGCGACGACCTAAACGCGGCGGTGAGCCTTTTCAAGCTGGACGAGATGGCCAGCCGCCCTAACGCCGGGGCTACGGCCATCTGCGGCAAAGTGGAGGCCGAACTGGCGGAGATGGACGACGAGGAAGCCGCCGAGTTCCTGGGCAGCTACGGACTGCATGAGAGCGGCTTGGTGCGCCTGATCCGCAAAAGCTACGAACTGCAAGGTTTGATCAGCTTTTTCACCGCAGGCGAGGACGAATGCCGCGCTTGGACGATTCCAGTGGGATCGAAAGCGCCGCAAGGGGCGGGAGCGATTCACTCAGATTTGGAGCATCACTTTATCCGCGCCGAAACCATTCGCTGGGATGCTCTGCTGGAGGCTGGCTCTGAAGCAGTGGCACGCAGCAAGGGCATTCTGCGTCTGGAAGGCAAGGAATACGTGGTGCAGGATGGCGACGTGATGCACATTCGGCATTCTGGCTAGCCACTCGCGGTTGAGCATCGCTTGTTCATCATGAACAAGTCACGATTGAATCAGGCAGGACAGAGAAGAAAAATTGCTGAGGCTTTCTCTCATTCTCGGTGTACTGGCAGCGCTGGCCGATATAGTCGGCGGGTTTGTGCTGGTGCGCGCCCGGGGCGTGGAGCGCTATTTGCGCTACTTTGTGGCGCTGGGAGCGGGTTTTTTGATGTCCACCGCAGTGATCGAGATGGTGCCAGAAGGCTTGAAGCTCAATCAGGCTCGTCCGCTGCTGGGGCCTGCCCTCATCATGGCCGGTTATTGCGTGGTGCATCTGCTGGAACACACCATCAATGCCCACTTTCACTTTGGCGAAGAGACCCACCATGATGAGTTCATCAGTCAGCACACGGGCAACTCGGTGATGGCGGGGCTGAGTCTTCATGCTCTGTTTGACGGGGTGGCTATCGGCTCGGGCTTTTTGGTGTCGAATTGGCTGGGCTGGCTGATTTTCATGGCCATTTTGCTGCATAAGGCGCCGGAAGGCTTCACCATGGCTTCGGTCATGCTAGCCAGCGGGCGCAGCCGGAGCTTCGCTCTTTGTTCTGCCTTTGTTTTAGCCGCAGCCACGCTGGCCGGGGTTCTGGTGATTGAACTGATTCCGGGCTGGCTGTCGTATGGGCTACCTGTTTCGGCGGGAGTAGCGCTTTACGTATCGGCAACCGATCTGGTTCCTGAGGTCAATCGCGAACCCGGCATCCGCATGGCGCTGGTGTTTTTTGCCGGAGTGGGTGCCTTTTTGCTGCTCCGCTGGCTGCTGCCAGCGCTATGAAATCAGCCCACAAAGTAACCAGAGCCACCGAGATAGGCCGGTTATTAACCGCCCGTTCACGGTCAACCTATTCCAAAATTCTACGTCAAACACTATGATCAATTAGCTCTTCTTTTTTCCTTGTTTCAAAGTGCATCAGGTGCACATTCGATGTCGGCAAATTCCTACACAGAACAGTCCGAACGGCCAATTGCCGTGTCAGCAACCCTCCATGCTCGCCTGAGAGCGCACTTGCGCATCGCTCGGCTTGATCACTGCGTCAAGCAAGTATTCATTCTGCCCGGAATTCTGCTGGCCATGGCATTGACCGGCGAGCGCCTGGACGTAGGCTCGGCGATCCACATCTGCATTGGCCTGCTTTCGGCTACGCTGATCGCCAGCAGCAACTACGTCATCAACGAAATGCTCGATGCGCCCTTTGATCGACTTCACCCCACCAAGTGCAACCGCCCGGCAGCTTGTGGGGAGGTGCATTTTGGGTGGGGATACGCGCAGTGGATTCTGATGATGGTGGCGGGGCTGGCACTGGCGCTGGAATTTTCTCGGGGCTTTTTTGTGAGCGCCTTACTACTGTGGATTATGGGATGCATCTACAATATTCCCCCGGTCCGCAGCAAAGACCTTCCCTACGTTGATGTATTGAGCGAATCGATCAACAATCCGCTGCGTTTTTGCCTGGGCTGGTACATGATGACAGCGGTACTGCTGCCACCACTCTCGCTGCTTCTTTCTTACTGGATGCTGGGCGCTTACTTTATGGCGCTGAAGCGATTCAGTGAGTATCGTCAGATTGGCGATTCCATTGTGGCCAGAGGCTATCGCAAGTCATTTCGCTACTACAGCCAGGAGTTACTTCTCAACTCGGTGGTATTTTATGCAGCCGCGGCGATGCTTTTTTTTGGCGCGTTCATCATGCGCTACCGCATGGAACTGATTCTGACCTTTCCCCTGATTGCCTGGGCCATGGCGATCTATTTTGGACTGGCCTTCCGCACGGAAAGCGCCGTCCAGAATCCCGAAAAGCTTTATCGCGAACGGCAGTTGATGATGGTTCTGTTGCTGAATGTTGTTGTCTTCTCCGCGCTGCTTTTCGTGAATATACCCTGGCTCGGCAGCGTCTTCCCCAAGTCACTTCCCTAGACGAGATATGTTTTTTGATGCTTTCGCTTCAGAGGAAACCAGCTGCCTTGACGCCCATATTTTGAATCAACCGGAGAGAGCATGAGTAATAGTCCGAGAGGATGCTGGCCGATTTTGCGTCTGGCTGCCCTAACCATTGCGGCTATCTTGCTGCATGGCTATCATCTGGGCGTCGAAGATGGAGAAATCTACGTCCCGGCGGCCAAAAAAGCCTTTAACCCTGCGCTGTACCCTTATGCCACCGAGTTCTTCCTCTCTCACGGACACTTATCCATCTTCAGCCCTCTGTTGGCTTGGACGGCGCGGCTGACGCATCTCAGCATGGACTGGGCGATCCTGGCCTGGTTCGTAGTCACGCTGTTCGCGATGCTACTGGCCTGCTGGACACTGGCCTCGGCCTGCTTCGAGTCGCAACGGGCGCGCTGGTGCGCTGTACTGGTTGTCACCACGGTGCTGGCCATGCCAGCCTCGAACACCGGTCTGCTGCTGATGGACACTTATCTGACGGCGCGCTCGTTTTCGACTCCGCTAACCCTGTTCGCCCTGGCTTTTCTGCTGGAGCGGAAGTATCTACGCGCCGGCATCGTGGTACTGCTGACCGCTGCCATTCACCCCCAAATGGTCGTTTACCTCATATTTTTGACCGCCATGCTGGCTTTGGTCGAGCGTCACAAGCAAGTGCGCGCCCCCCAGCCGGTGCTGGCCACGGCGGCAGGATTCATTCCCGGAGGCTTCCATCTGGCTCCAGCCACCGGCGCTTATCGTGAGTGCTTCTACGCGCGCGACTACTACTTTCTTTACAACTGGGCCTGGTACCATTGGTTGGGCTTGTTGGCCCCGTTGGCGATTCTCGCTTGGTTCTGGAAAGGTAAGCTGCGCGGCACGCGGCCAGCCTTTGCGCAGCTCTGCTTCATCATGCTTCCCTTCGGCTTGTTTTCGATTGTTGTGGGGCTGCTTTTTTCCAGCTCACCCGAATTTGACATGCTGGCTCGCCTGCAACCGCTGCGCACTTTTCACCTGATCACCATTGTCTTGATGCTGCTGCTGGGCGGGGTGATAGGCGAATATGCAGCCAAGGGGCGCAAATGGGTGGTTGCTGTCGTGGTTTTGCCGTTGGCTACGGGCATGTTTTTTGCCGCGCGGCAA
>Ga0302320_10011759_pt1 | contig 18475 bp, 11 predicted proteins | sample Bog_T0_3_FD_202130 | JGI IMG/M metagenome (GOLD analysis project Ga0302320, IMG submission 202130) | Peat permafrost microbial communities from Stordalen Mire near Abisko, Sweden - Bog_T0_3 | ecosystem: Environmental > Terrestrial > Soil > Wetlands > Peat | place: Sweden: Abisko, Stordalen Mire...
GTTGCTGTTTCTGGCGCTGCGGCAGGCCGCGAAGAAGTGGACGATGCCCATCCACCACTGGCGGGAAGCCTTGAACCACTTCACGATTCTGTGGCCGGAACGAATGCCGGCCCTGGAGAGAATCGCATCATGAGAGCGCAGAATCTTTCTACATGGCTGGGCGAGGGAAGGGGTGCTGCCCCTTCCCTCGCGCTCCCATCCCCAAAAACGAAACCGGGCCGTTTACACAAAAGAATTGACACACCTGATGGATATGCTTGCCTATCGCACCAATAAAACGATAGCGCATCGTATTGTGCAAATGCTTTGCTAATATATATCAACCGATGAAACTCAGCGACGGGGCCTCCTGCATGTGGTTCAGGAGCTCCACAAATCTGCTTTCAATCTTTTCGCCTCCCGTGCGCAAAAAGGGAGAACGTCCGTTCGCCAGCCAATCGAAAGACTTTTATGGTTAGAAAAGAATTGCGCGCGCATTCTCGTACCCCCGCATATAAGGTCTGCTCTGCGATGTGCATTTTGGAACTCAATCTTGTTTCAGCTCGTTCTTTGGCTAGAGACGACTCGCGTTCTATTCGACCTTGGAGGATTGCTAATTGATGAAGGCGTCGATTCTGAGCCACCTGGATAGGCTGGCGGAGGAGCACCCTGACAAACTCCTGTATGAGTACCTTGATGTAAACGGCGTTTCGCTCGAAAACTATACGTACGCGTCGTTTCTCCAGCGAACGCAGGCGATTGCTGGACATTTGCGGAAAGAGGGTCGTTTTGCGGCGGGCGACCGGTTGCTGCTGGCCTACCCGCCAGGGCTCGAAATGATCTGCGCATTTTTTGCGTGTGTGCGAGCCGGATTGATTCCCGTTCCAGTCTATCCACCTAGTTCGCGTGACTTTCAGAGCGCCCTATATAAGACAGTCCACATCGCCAAGGATTGCCATGCGGCTGGAATATTAACCAGCCGCGATTACCAGGCATCGTTGAAGACGAATCTCGCCAGACGTGGAGTTTCGACCTCGGGCGTCGACGTAGATTACATTTCCGCTCTTCCCTGGATCGCCACCGAAGATTTCGTAGACACAATCTCGTACCGCGGCGCCGTCGATCCTTCGGAAATCTTGTTCCTTCAGTACACGTCGGGTTCGACGATGGAGCCTAAGGGCGTGATCGTTACGCATGAAAATATCCTGACTACCTGTCCGCTGGTGATCGACCATGCAGCACCGGTCGTGGTTTCATGGCTTCCGCAGTATCACGATATGGGATTGATCGGGTGCTACCTGTATCCAGCTCTGAAAGGTGGGACGACGTACGGGTTCGCTCCCATGGACTTCATTCAGCGCCCGATCCTGTGGTTCAATGCGATCACGAGATATCGAGCCACTGCGGGGGCTGCCCCCAACTTCGCCTACGACTATTGCCTGCGCGCCGGGAGACTTTCCAAGGAAAGCCTGGAGGCTTGCGACCTGAGTTCGCTTCGGATCTTGCTGTGCGCCGCAGAACCGGTAAAGCCAGACACCTATACCCGTTTCCTGGAGGCGTTTCAGCCCTATGGACTGAAGTCCGCGAGTTTTCATGTCGCCTACGGGCTGGCCGAGAATACTTTGGCGGTCTCACTGGGCGGTCGCAACATCGTTTCGGTCAACAAGCGTGCCATGGCGCTCGGGAAAGCCCGCATGACCACCGAGGTTTCGGAAATCGGCGGCTCTACGCAGATTGTCAGTTGTGGAACTTCACTTCCGGGTCTTGACCTGAAGATCGTGGATCCCGAAGGACATTTCGCTCTCAAACCAGGACGAACCGGCGAAATCTGGGTGGCCGGAAGCGGCAAGTGCCAAGGTTATTGGAACAATCCGGAATTGTCGCTGAAGCAGTTCCGAGCGCGTCTGGTCGACGACACTCCCTATGACGACGGCTACCTTCGAACCGGCGACATAGGATTCATTCACGACGGCGAACTCTACGTCTGTGGCCGCATCAAGGACATGATTATTCTCCGCGGGCAAAACTACTACCCGCAAGACATCGAAAATGTAGTGGAGAAATCATCCAGTCTGATCCGGCACAACTGCGTGGTCGCCTTCCAGATACAGGAAGACAGCGAACCTGCGCTGGCCATCGTTGCCGAAGTCAAGAATCCTAAAGCTCTTCCCGAAGCACGAAAGATTGCCGCCGCGGTGCGGAGTTATCTTAATGTGGAAGTGGCGGTAATTTGTCTCATCGCGCCGCGTGCGATTCCGAGGACGAGTTCGGGAAAAATCATGCGTCATAAGACCAAACAGATGTGGCTGCAAGATCGGTTCACCGTTCTCTCCAACTTTTCGCGAGAAAAAGACGCAGGAAACTCTTCATCCGTTTCCGACATGCATTCGACTTTCGCCGCATTGAAAGCAAGATACAACTTGACCGGCCAGGAATCGTACAACCTCATCGAGGCCGGACTGGATTCCCTGGACCTGGTTGTGTTCATGCACGAACTCAAGGAACTCTTAAAAGATAAAGGCGCGGAGATCCTGGCGAGGCAGATTGATGTCGGTGTGATTCAGCGCGTAAGTGTAGCCGAACTGTTTGCACTCGCCGAGCAACTGGAGCGCGCCCCCGAAGAGGCCCTAATTCATCTGCGCCATTCTCTTGCCGCTTTCCGCGACGAGCAACGCGCGGCTGAGAAACGCATGATGAGCAACGACAGGAAGCTCATCTTCGACCCTCCGGTGCCTTCGCCCATGCCGGAGATACCGATGCCGAATCATGTGCTGCTCACGGGCGGGACAGGCTTCATCGGACCATTCCTCTGCAAGAGCCTGTTGGAACAGACGCGGGCGAAGATCTACGTTCTGGTCAGGGCTTCCGACGAAACCCAAGGTAGGCTGAGACTGCGGGCGGCGATGGAATCGATGGGATCCTGCGGAGCGGGACTGATGGAGATGTTCGAGGCCCGCGTGATTCCCGTCTGCGGCGATCTAGCGCAGCCAAAGCTCGGATTGATGCAGGACGTGTGGGATTTCCTCGCGAGTGAAATCGACACTGTCTTCCATAACGGTGCAACCGTGAACTACCTGTTCAACTACGACCTGATGCGCGACGCGAATGTGTTGGGCACCAATGAGATCGTAAGACTGGCGTTCGAGGGAAGGCCCAAAGAGTTCAATTATGTCTCGACTACCTTCGTGTTCGGCTGGGCGGTCAAATCGGTCTTGTTTGAAACCGACCTGAACGAGAATATGGAGCTTCTCGATTTTGGGTACAGTCAATCGAAATGGGTAGCGGAACAGGTGGTTGTGGACGCGCGCAGCCGGGGTCTTTCGGCGCGGATTTTCCGGCCGGCTCTGGTGAGTCCTTCGGTCACGGGCGGAGGTAATAACTTCGATATCGCCGTTCGCTTAGTTGCCTTTATGGTGAATCACGGCATCGGCGTCGATACTCTCAACCAGGTCAGCTTTGTTCCGGCCGACATTGTGGCGAACAATATCGTCGCGATCTCTTCCACTCCGGGTACCGCGAACAAGACTTACCATGTCACACGGGACGATTATTCGAACATGATGGATATTACCGGTCTGATTACGAAAGCGACTGGCCGGCAATTCGAAAGATTCAGCCTTCCCGATTTCGTTCCCGAGCTGATCCGGAGATGCCGCAAGGAAGATCTTCTCTTTCCTCTGCTGGATTTTCTGGTGGGATCGGTCGACAACATCTCCGCGATGGAGTTCAAACGGTACGACAGCTCTTCCTATCAAATGGCCCGGGATGCCTCGGTGTGGGGCAAACCAGACCCTTCTCTGGAAGACACCGTGAACGGCATTCTGAAATTCATGTATCGCAAAGGGATCATTTCGGTCGCGGCTCGTGAGGTCAACGGGAATCATTTGTATGTAAGCGCGGACTGAAGGTCGTTGAGCGAAATGCACGCGTTTCTGCCTTACAACCCTTACACCTCGTAAATGCACTAAGCCAACCTGCCGGAGTCGCGCGGGCGTGATCGAACTGCGTAACAGGCGGAGGAACGGATTGAGCCAAGAAAATCATCTGGCAAAAAGCAGCCTAGCGCTAAGCGCGGTCTTGGCCATTGTCAGCCTGTTTGCCCCTGCAATCCTTCATTCGGACGACATGCTCGTCCGGCACCGCCAGGGTGCCCTTCGAGGTTTTCTCGTATTGCGAACCCCCGACGGAGCCATGATTGCCGACGGCGAGGTCTCGCAGGTAGTGAGCGGCGGTCGAGTCACAGTCAAAACTCAGTTTCACTTCAAGGACGGTTCGATCTACGAAGAGAAGGCTACTTTTTCTCAGTCGAAGAGCTTTCGCTTGCTGAACTATCACCTGATTGAACGCGGTCCTTCGTTCCCAAAACCGATGGAAGTGTCTATGGATTGCCTGCGGGGGCAAGTCGAGGTTCACGCCCTGGATGACAAGGGGCAGAACAAAGTAATCAGACAACACGTGGATTTACCCAGCGATCTCGCCAACGGACTTCTCTGCATTCTCTTGGAGAACTTGCAACCAGGCACTCCCAAAACGACCTTCTCTTTTCTCACCACGACGCCGAAACCGCGAATAGTCCGACTGAACATAACCCCAACCGGCACGAAAGACCCCTTTTGGGTTGGCAACTCCAAGTACGAAGCGGTGCACTACACCATGAAAGTGGATATTGGGGGAATTGCCGGAAAGGTGGCTCCTCTGATAGGAAAGCAACCACCCGATACCCAGATTTCAATTCTCGATGGAACCCCACCCCTACTCGTCAAATTCGAAGGGCAGCTCTTCGAGGATGGACCCATCTGGCAACTGGAACTCACAGCTCCAACCTGGAAGGCGCCTGCCAGCGGCGACCACCCTTAATATTCTTAGTCTCTGCTGCTCAAAAGTGTTTCCGCCCTGCCGATTCCTATTTTCCGCTACTTCTTAAACGTGAGCTTCTCGGTTAGCTGCTGTCCCGATTCCAACGTGCCTGTGGTCGAGACCGTCATTTGCCGGCCATCTGGGGAAACCACCCACCGATCCTTTTGAGTGACTTGACCATCTCGCTGATAACTCGCATCCACGGTGTGAGGATCGACGAGTTCGAGCGTCACGGTATCGTTGCGCGAGTTTTTCAGATCGTATGGCTTTCCGTCAAAACGGGCGGTGAAGCTGAAGTCGCCGAGAAATCGGACCCCACCGCTTCCGTCTGCCTCGATTTTGAGCACCAACCCTTGCCGCAAGCGGGTCCTGCTGAGATCCTGGGTCCACTCGCCTACAAAGGGGTCAGTGGCGACTTTCGCACCTCCACTCCGAGTCCACACGGTGATCTGGTCGGGATGCCCCGCGATCACGGTTGTGCTTGTCAGCTCTTTGCCATCCTTTGAAAGTTGTTCGCGCACCGTCGCCGCGACGGTTCCGTCCTTTTTCTCGGTGACCACTGCCTGCCTCTTGTCGATCCTGTGCAGGTCTATCTGATTGAAGCCGAGATTGCCGGGTGCGGGAGAATCTTGTCCATTCCGATTCGCAGTGAAATCGAAATGCTTTTCGCCGGACATTACTACATGCACTCCGCCCTGCTCATGCGTAATGGAGAGCCGGTTCGGAGGGTCGAGGCTAGACTGCGCGGAGACAAGCGTCCAGACGCCAAGGCAAGGGTCTGGTTGTGTTGCCCCAGTTTGGGTCGAGCCAATTTGGGCAGTAGCGAGCAGCCCGAACAACACTAAGGTACGAATTGATCCTCCAAGGTTAATGCAGAGAGTCTAGCAGATCTACCTAGCTCGTTATTGTGGGTGGTACGCTCCCCCCAAGAGAGCTTTAGTATTGACGTTCTTGTATGCCATGATGAGTGCCATGGATCTGCGTCGTTTTTGGGTGTCGGGAATTGTCCTCGCAGCAACCATTGCACTTCTTCCATTCTCCTTTCACGCCGAACGCCACCTGGAAACCGCAACCCGAGTCGAAGGGAGCCAAGCGGAAACCGTCCGGCAGGAGCTGGCCGATCGCTTCCATTCGCCGTTCGTGGATGAAGTGGTCCTGGTGGTCAAGGGACTTCCGCCTATGAATTCTGAGGAAGGCGGCCAAGCCTTAGAAACAATTGTGACTGGACTGAGAGAACAACCCGGGGTTTCGGGAGTGGTCTCCTATCTCGACTTGCGCGATCCCATCTTTCTGGGCCAGGGAGGTGGAACGTTTATTGTTGTGGGACTCACGTCGGTCGAAGGCCCCGTTGAGTCGCTCGTTCCGAAGCTTCACCAACTGGCAAGCTCGCTTGAAGGTCAACTGCGAAGCCGTTATCCGGCGGTGAAGCTGGAACTCACAGGCGAGATTCCGCTGAATTTCGACATTCGGAAAGCCAGCGCCGACGACGTGGAACGTGGCGAAAGCCTGGTGATCCCCGCGACCCTGGCACTCCTGCTAGTGGCTTTTGGCAGCCTGATCGCTGCCCTGATTCCGTTGGCGGTAGGCCAGCTTGCCATCGCGACCACTCTGGCCATTACAGGAATCCTGGCCCAGCACTGGCACCTGTCCATTCTGGTTCAGACCTTGGCCACCATGCTTGGTCTGGGATTGGGCATCGACTACGCGCTGCTCATGGTCAGCCGCTTCCGGGAAGCGATTTCCGCCGGGAACGACGGACCCGCAGCCTCGGTCATCGCGGCACGTCAGGCAGGTCGCACGCTCTTGATTTCAGCCTCCACGGTTGGAATCGGATTCCTAGCACTGCTGACCGTTCCGATCAGCGAGATCCGTTCCATCGGTATCGCGGGATTTCTGGTCGCGGGAATGAGTGTGCTGCTTACCAATACCCTCGTTCCGAGTGTGCTGGCGTTGCTCGGTCCGCGGATCAATCTTGGCCGATTGCCCTTTACTGCAAAGCTGGATGCGGATCATGCCGCGAAGACTGGAAAGCGCTGGCGGCAGTGGGGCAAGGTGATCGTCGCGCATCCTTGGCTTGCCCTGTTTTTGGCGGGCACTCCTTTGCTTCTGCTCGCGTGGCAGATAAGGCATCTGGATACCAGTGTCCCCCGCGGAGATTGGCTTCCAGCGGCGGCGGAATCAGTCCGCGCCCTCCACACTCTGAGACAGATGGACCGGGAAGGCATTGTGGAATCGTTGCGCATCATCATCGAGCTTCCCACGGACTCCATCGCGCAAACCGACGCCGGGTGGAGTGCGCTTGATCGTGTTACTAAGCAGCTCGCGAGCGACCCTCGCGCTGGCCGCGTGATTTCTATCAGTACGATTGCGGAGAGCAACCGAGCTTCCCTCCGTGACCTTCCGCGGGAGACCCGTCGAACTTTCTTGAGTAGTGACGGACGAGCGGCGCTGATTGAGGTGTTACCCGCGAGTTCGGTCTCTCTGCGCGGCCAGGTGGACTGGGTGCGGGAGCTTCGGAAAATGGGCGCGCTGGCTCTCACCGGTGTGCCGGGAGCAAACCTTCTCATCGGCGGCATCCCAGCACTTAACGCCGATTATGAAACGATTATTAGAGACCGCTTTCCGTCAGTAATGGCGCTGGTAGTCGGGGGAACACTGCTTGCGCTACTCTGCGGGTTCCGATCAATCATCGTCGCGCTGAAAGCCATCGCACTGAACCTTTTCTCGGTTGCCGCATCCTTTGGAGCATTGGTGTTGGTTTTCCAGGACGGGCACGGAAGCCGATTTCTGGGAGTGCCTGGAGGAACCGGTAGCGTGTTTCCTCTTGTTCCGATCGTCGCCTTCGCCATCGTTTTCGGATTGAGCATGGACTACGAGGTATTTCTGGTTGCACGCGTTCTCGAAGCCAGAAGGAGCGGGCTTAGTGAAATGGATGCAATCCCGGAGGGTCTGGCCAGAACCGCAGGCCTGATCACGAGCGCCGCTGCGATCATGATCGTGGTATTTGCGGCATTCACGTTTGGAAGTTTTCTGGTAGTCAAGATGATCGGATTTACGTTGGCGGTAGCCGTGTTGATTGACGCCACGCTGGTTCGTATTGTGATCGGTCCCGCGCTCCTTCGTATTGCGGGTGATTGGAACTGGTGGCCTTGGGGCTTGCCGAAGCGAGCAAGGCGCGCTTGATGGTGAGTCGCAGAATACGCGAGCCCGGTTTTTTGGAAATGAGATCTGGATTGAGAACATCCTGAAAGCGCTACCGCGCCTCGGGAGTAACCTTACCGAAGACGCCCGTCGTAGTAGACCCTACAGCTTCCGCTCTGTCTGGCACATTGCGACGAATCAACCTCGCGATTTAGATCCCAGACCGAAGCTTTTCCCTTTTAAGGGCCATTGCGGGGAAATGATTCTCCTGTTCGCGATTCGCGCTCCAATGTCAACCTTGCAACCGCCAATCCCGCAGACGACACGGAAGCCCTCAAGGGGAGCGGAGGTCTTTTACGCGATTGCGTCCTTCGAGCAGAACGTCGTCAGCCCGGTCGCGCCGGTGCGCAGGCGTTCAAACTGCACTTCATCAACAAGGGCTTTTTCCTGTTTCAGTGACGATTCGGCGCTGCCGAGTGCAAAAGACCTAAGGCGAAAAGAAGTCAAGAGGCTTCCGACAGATCGAGGGTTGCTTGACCGGCTGATCTTTGGGCAGGCACAAGAAAAAAGATTATGAGAAATTCTTGGAGATACTGAGGAGCCTCGATTGTAGTTGTTTCGGTCCGGTGGGGTTGCATGCAGAGTAGTCAACTCTTGAGGTCAGGTACTCGTAATCCGACCAACTCCTGTTGAAAATTGTCCCTCCCAACAGGTACATCACTGAGCACCCTTCGAACCGTTGCTGGTGTCTTGCAATAGAACGGAATCTGAAACAGAACTGAAACGCAGCATGACCAAAACCTTGTCGTCGGGGGACCAGCGGGGAGTCTTCGGCACCTCATCCTCAGGCCTCGGAGTCAGTGCCAACTCGTCGAGTTATAAGGTGTCAGCGTGGGGAATTCTCGCGTCGTAAGAAGTCCTCCATTAGGCGCAGATAGAGCTCGCGGCAACACTCCAGGTGTCGATCGCATCAGAAGGGTGAACTAAGGGTTGGGTCAAGAACGGACGATTTTGCCATTAGTCTCGAGCTGCTAAACGGCCTACAATTGCGGGGACAGGAGATTTTGCATGTTGATCCAAGTCGGCTATGAATTGGTGTTTTACTGTCCTCAGAACACGCCGATGATCCTCATGCTTAATATTCACTATTCCCGCGCCTCGGACCTTGTCCTCCCCGATCATCTAATCACCGATCCTGAAGTTCCAGTGACCTCGTATCGCGATGGTTTCGGAAACTGGTGTACACGGATTCTCGCGCCACGCGGAAGAATTCGCCTGAGCAGCAACGCTATAGTGCGAGATACGGCGCTTCCCGATCCGGTGGTGCCTGGGGCCGAGCAACATGCTTTGCAGGACTTGCCTGAGGATACGCTGGTGTTTCTGTTGGGCAGTCGATATTGCGAAACCGATCTGCTGTCCGATGTGGCGTGGTCGAATTTCGGATATACGACGCTGGGATGGGCTCGTGTTCAGGCGATCTGCGATTTCGTCCATAATCACATCGCGTTCGACTATCAGCAGGCGCGATCCACTCGAACTGCTTGGGAAGCCTTCAACGAGCGTGTCGGCGTTTGCCGCGATTATGCGCACCTGGCCATCGCATTCTGCCGCGCGATGAATATTCCGGCACGGTACTGCACTGGATTCCTCGGCGATATGGGCACCCCGCCGCCTTATGGTGTGATGGACTTCGCCGCTTGGATCGAAGTCTACCTCGGCGGGGCGTGGCACACATTTGACGCACGCAATAACGTTCCACGTATTGGGAGAGTCCTCATGGCGCGTGGTCGCGATGCCGCGGATGTCGCCATCGCTACCACGTTCGGGCAAAACTATCTTGAGAGCTTTAAGGTCTGGACGGATGAGATCGCGGAGACGGTCCCGCAAGTTCGCTCAGCGTAAAGCTAACGACTCGGAACTGACCGGTTCCATATCAACCCCGACCTTGAGCGTGTGTGATCCGCCACCCAGGATTAATCCGCGCAATGGGCTGACATCGCCGTAGTCACGTCCCCATGCCAGTGTGACGTGCCCATCCGAGGGAACCAAATTGTTAGTCGGGTCAACGTCAAACCACCCGATTCCAGGACAATACGCGGACACCCAGGCGTGCGATGCATCCGCACCCACCAGTCTCGGCTTGCCCGGCGGAGGGTAGGTGCGAAGGTAGCCGCTGACATAGCGCGCCGCGAGATTGAGGGAGCGAAGGCAGGCAATTTGCACTTGCGCGAAGTCCTGACACACTCCTCGCCGCTTACGGAACACTTCTTCAGGTGGCGTCCGGACGTTAGTCACTTTTGAATCGAAGCGGAACTCCTTGTGGATGCGAGTGGTCAAATCCAGAAGTGCCTCCTGCATCGACCGTCCGGGCGTAAAAGATTGTAACGCATAGGCCGCGAATTCTGGCCGCACGCGAATACGCGGCGATTCAAAAGAAAACTGGTAAGCTTCCAGTCCTTCCGGGCTGTGATCTTCTGGAAGCATTCGAACTACTTCTTCCCAAGACGGTGTTTGAGGATGAGGCGCTGAATTTCCCTCGATTTTTACTTCGCTTCGCGACTCGACAACGAGTTCGCGGTGCGGCTCCTGAATGGTGAAGAAGCAGAGCGTGTTGCCAAAAAAATCCTTGCGCTCGGTGCGGGTCGCCGGACGGGGCTGAATCCGCAATTCGCTGTGCGCCGACTGGTGCTGCGCCATCGTCCGCGGTTTCAAGCAGGCCACGTGACTGCCCACGGAAACCGGATATTTGTATTTGTAAGTAGTGCGATGAACGATGTTATAGATCATTAGTTATCGATCATTGTCCTATGGTGATGGGCAACGTGCGGGCATGGCTGAAGTAGCGGCTGGATAAGTTATTCGACCATGAGGGCAACAGGCCCTCGAGATCCAGCAGAAAATTCTTCAGCCGCGACAATCCATCGGACCCATTCGCCGCCGCGTTTGGTGGATGATACTTGAGCTTTCGCAAATCGAAGCTACGCAATAAAGTCAGGGCCTCCCGCATCGCTTTCAAATCTACTGGGAGATGGCGGGGAAGTTTCTGATAGAGGTCGGCGAGATGGCTTAACTGAAAATCCAAGGAGCGCGGATTGGTCTCATCCGCAAGAAGCACATCTAACACTGCCAAGGGCTGAAGCGTGGTGTAGTACCGCGCCCGATAGGTCATGGAACTGTCCGCCACTTCGAGCACACATTCTAAGAACAACCAGTCCCGCTCGGTCAGTGGCGTCGTAATCTCGCGCAGTTGACGGGTAAGGTACATGGCGCGCTCCAGACGGCGGCCAATGGTCATGAACAGCCAGCCCAGTCCCCGGTTGATATTTTCGCGCTCCATTCCGGAGAACGCGGAGAGCAGCTCAAGGCAATCGGTGAGGATTCCAGGAAATTCAAGGAATGGCGTTCCCCGCGCCCTCTGCATGGAGTCCCGCAACTGACCGAGCAGAAACATCATATCGGCCGATAAGCGTTCGCGGATACGGCCGCCGATCCGGGAGACTTCAGTCAAAGTACAAGCCAGACTGTCGGGGCGCTTAGTATCCGTCAACAGCGATGTGATTTCCAGTTCCAGTTCCGCGGAAGTCGGCTGCCGCCGCTTCGCTTTTGGCAATTTGCTATGCCGCGATTCCACGCACCCGTGCAACCGGACAAGACAAGCCAACTCCGCTTCTTCCGCGCGCCGGACTCGAGGAATCATGGCACGTAAGATTCGCGCGATATTTTCGGCGCGTTCGACGTAGCGCCCCAGCCAGAATGCGTTGTCGGCGACGCTGCTGGGTACGATTCGCGGGATACGGCGCAGCTCCACCGGCTCATTACGAGGTCGCAACATGCTGAAGGTATCGATCGGCCCGTCCCACAAAACCCACGCATCCTTACTATGTCCGCCGCGCTGCATCGAAACCACCGAACCTGCCGCTTCAGCAACCCGGACCAATCCACCCGGAATCGCAACCCAGCCGCTGCCGGTATTGAGCACGTACGTTCGCAACACGATGCTGCGCGATATGAGCGAACCGTTGTCCCACACCGGCGCAGTGGACAAGGCAACTTGTTCCTGCGCGACGTATTCATGCGGGCGGGCGCGCAAGCGGTCGGCAAACCTTCCCTTCTCGGCATTGGCTAGTTCAGCTCCAAACACTGGTTCCATTCCACGCGAGGGGAATGCCGGTTTCACCACCACCGAGTCAAGATGATTGAGCACCCAGTCGAGGGCGTACGTTTGCCCACACCACCAGGTCGCGACCGATGGGAGTTTCAGCTTCTCACCCATCAATTGATTGGATAGGCCGGGAAGAAATGGCATGATCGCGGCCGTCTCAATTAGACCGCTTCCCAGCGCGTTCGCCACTTTTACGTTGCCAGCGACGATCGCATCGACAAGGCCGGGAATTCCGAGGAGCGACTCGCCACGCAGCTCAAGAGGATCGCAAAAGCTATCGTCCACGCGTCGCAAAATCACATCGACCTGCTCCAGCCCGTCGACTGTCTTGAGATAGACACGACGCTTGCGCACGGTCAGGTCAGCCCCTTGCACGAGGGTGAAGCCCAGATAGCGCGCGATATAAGAGTGCTCAAAGTAAGTTTCGTTCAACGGTCCGGGAGTAAGCAAAACGATTCGCGGATTATCGCGCTGAGATAAGTTGGTGAGGACTTCTCGCTGCGCACGAAAGAACGGAGCGAGCCGCAAGACGTTCGAAGTACGAAAAAGATCGGGCAATACGTCGGAAACGATGGTGCGATTCTCCAACGCATAGCCGCTGCCCGAAGGCGCTTGCGTGCGGTCGGCCAGCACCCACCACTGTCCGTCTGGCGAACGGGCCAGATCGACGGCCAGCATATGCAAATAGCTATGCGCGGGAACCCGCACGCCCACTAGCGGCCTCAAGAATGCCGGGTTGGCATAGAGAAGTGCGGCAGGAAAGTGACCCTTCGCGACTAGATCCTGGGGACCGTAAAGATCTTGAAGCAGCAGGCTTAGGAGTTGGGCGCGCTGAATGATTCCTGCCTCGATGTGACGCCACTCCTCCGCACGAATCAGAAAGGGAACGATGTCGATTCGCCAGGGACGACTGGCTCCTTCGGGATCGCCGTAAACGTTGTAGGTAATTCCGTTCTCGCGAATGCGGCGCTCGGCGCGAGCCCAGCGCCGGCCAAGTTCTTCGGTGCCGACCTCTTGCAGCGAGTCCATGAGATGCGCCCAGTGCGGCCGAGGCGTTAATCCGTCAGCGGACAACTCATCGTAGGCATCGCCGTAGCGCAGCGGAGGCTGATGAAAATCAACGGTCACGAGGCGATCCTCGCTGTTTCGCCGCGAATGTTTCGGCTGGGCGATGGCAGACGCAAGTCTAAGGTCAGCGGGAATATCGGGTTAGCTTCCTCTAAGGGCGCTTCCAGTCTTTCGGAGGGACGGGCCACTTGATGAAAGCGCTTCGCGCGACGCTGCGCGGCTTCCGCGGTATTCGCGGGGCGATCGGCGTAAGCGAAACCATCGGGCGAGCTCACATGGTAGATGCATCGCCCAAGCGACTGACATTTCCAGGTATCGATTAGGTCAAAGGTCAATGGCGCATGCACGGGGATGGTGGGGTGCAACACTACCGCAAGCTGCCGCGCGCGATAACGAACGCCAGCGACATATTCGCCCGTTTCGCCAGTAGCATGGAGCGGCACCCGGCGACCGTTGCAGGTCACGGCATAACGCGATTCCGGCATGACGCCAGACAGCCTCACCTGAATTCTCTCGAAGGACGAATCCACCGTGCGGGCCGTTCCACCGGAAGTCGTTTCCTCTGCGAGCACATTCCAGGGTTCAAGCGCCTTACGAAATTCCAGTTCGACCCCCTCGGCGGCGATCGCACCGATCTTCGGAAAGCGAAACTCACGATGCGAAGCAAACCATTCGTCTTCGAAGTTATACCCCGCGTCTCGCAAGTGGCTCAACACGTCCGAAAAGTCGCGTCGGACGAAATGCGGCAGCATGAAACGATCATGCAGCGCCGTGCCCCAACGAACCAACTTTTCTTGGAAGGGACGATTCCAGAAGGTGCATACCAGTGCGCGGATCAGCAGCATTTCGATGAGACCCATTCTGACATGGGGCGTCATTTCGAAGGCGCGCAGTTCCAGCAAGCCGAGCCGCAATCCGGAACCTGTTGGGGCGTAAAGTTTGTCGATGCAAAACTCGGCGCGGTGCGAATTTCCGGTAACATCGACCAGCAGGTTGCGAAACAGTCCGTCCACTGTGGCGGGTGGGCATTCGGTTGTTGGTAACTGCGCGAACGCGATTTCAAGTTCATACAACGAGTCCATGCGCGCCTCGTCTATGCGCGGAGACTGGCTGGTCGGGCCAACATACATTCCAGAAAAAAGATAAGAAAGCGAAGGATGGTTTTGCCAGAACGTCAACATGCTGCGCAGCAGATCGGGGCGGCGCAAGAACGGGCTGTCCGACACGGTTGCGCCACCGACCACGATGTGACTGCCGCCGCCAGTAGCCATGTGGCTGCCGTCGTAGGCGAATTTCTCCGCAGTCAAGCGATTGCGGCGTGCCTCCTCGAAAAGCAAAGTGTTGGTGTGTTCGAGTTCATCCCAATTGCTTGCGGGAGGCAAATTTATTTCCAATACACCAGGATCGGGCGTTACGCTAAACGACCGCAAGCGCGGATCGGAGGGCGGCGCGTAACCCTCGAGCCACAGCGGCATTTGCAAATACTCGGCAGTATCCTCCACTGCGGCGACCAGATCGAGATAGTCAGCGAGGTTTGACGCATACGGCAAGAACACGTGCAGGCGACCCTCTCTAGCTTGCACGCACAGCGCCGGGCGGATCAGCTCTGACGCCGTTTCCGGCTTACTCGAAAGCGGGGGCAGCGGGTCGGCCCCAGGATTCTTCTCGAAGAGATCCATTCGCCGAGTTCGGGTTGCCGGCAGCTTGATACGATCGGCGAAGGGCGCGGCCTCATGCTCATATTCAATTTCATCCGGTGCTACCCAAGGCACCGACGCAGTCGCTATGCGGTAACCGATCGGTGAATCGCCCGGCGAAAGGACGAACCGTTCCGGACGCGGAAACCACAACTGACTCGACCAGCGCAACTGCCCCGCTGGCTGACGGCGACGAATGGGCAGAATGTATCCAGTCGCTTCCGCCGACTCGCCATCGTATGCTGGCAGCATATTTTCCGAACGTACTTCGAGACGCCGCGTCAGCGCTTGTACGAATTTCAACGCGTCGGCTGAACTGAAATTGTGCGTCTCATCTTCGCGAGCAATCAGTTCGACATTCTCCCAAACCGGAATGCGATCCGCGCGCCAGAAACAACTCAGCGCCCACCGCGGCAAAGGCTCACCGGGATACCATTTACCTTGTCCATAATGAAGCAATCCGCCCGGGGCCACTCTCCGGCGCAGCCCCTGGATGAGCGTCAAGCCGCGTGTGCGCTTGAGTGTTCCGAAAGCATCGATGTTCCACTGCGGACTTTCCGGCTCGTCGATGCCCACGAAAGTAGGCTCACCACCTATGGTCAGCCGAACGTCGCGAGTTTTGAGATCGGCATCGACGAGATGCGCAACCTCTTCTACGTCCCGCCAAGCTCTATCCGTGAAAGGCTTAATTGGCGTCGCCACATCCTGCAATCGTCGAATCGACATCGTGTAACTGAAGTCCACCTTGGCCGCTTCAACCGTTCCCTCGATAGGGGCGGCCTTCGAAGCATCAGGCGTGCAGAAGAGCGGAATATGACCCTCGCCCGCGAGCAGGCCCGAGGTCGGGTCGAGGCCAATCCAACCCGCGCCGGGTAAGAAAGCCTCGGCCCACGCATGGAAAGCTGCCGAGTCGTCTTGCGAATTGTCCGAGTGCTCGCTTGCACCTTCATCCGGAGCCAACTGAATCAGATATCCGGAGACAAATCGTGCCGCAATTCCAATTTGCCGCAGAATCTGCACCAGCAACCATGCCGAGTCCCGGCAGGATCCAGATGCCCTCTCGATCGTCTCTTCGCAGGTCTGGACCCCCGGATCAAGTCGAGTCACATACTTGACCTCATTGCTTACCATCCGGTTCAACTCAACGATGAAGCCAATCGTGCTTTGCTTCTCGCGCGAAATCCGGCCAAGAAACGCCTTAAGCTGAGGGCCTCTCGGATCGGCCGCGAGATAGGGTTCGAGATTCTGGGACAGTTCCGGGGCGTACGTGAACGGATACTCCTCGACTCCCAGTTCTAGAAAAAAATCAAAAGGGTTGAACGGAGATAAGTCCACAACCAGTTCCACTTCCACTACAAAGTTATTCACCTTATCTGGGAACAACACACGCGCCAGATGATTGTTGTACAGATCGAGCTGCCAGTTAAGGAGCCTGGTAGAGGGACTGACGTCGAGCGAGTAACTCAAGATCGGCGTTCGACAATGAGCAGAAGGGCGCAACCGGATCACATGAGGGCCGACCGAAACTGCCTTGCTGTATCCGTATTTTGTCCTATGCTCGAGAGCAACCTGAATGCCCATCCACCCTCATGTGACCCACGGGTCCACTTTCTAGGAGTCGATCCGCCTCGATACCAATCGCAAGATCGCCTGGCGCCCTGCGGAAGCTACTCTTAGCAGGATAAATGAAGTCGACCTGCATCGCGGCCAGATACGATTTTCATTCGTTCGTTCAACGGGCTCTCCGCGCGAGCAGGTGACGACACAATGTCAACAGTGGTGAAGCGGCGGTGCTAATTTAGCCGCGCACGTGCACAACAAGGCTCGATTCCGGGAGGGGAAACAGTGCGCGAGTTACCGGCTCACGCCGATCCCGACAACCACCAGAGATTTTTCTGTGTGGGAGTGCAGCGGAGACTGCACTGGACGGCGCGTTCCGTCAACAGGCGAACGATGGTATCGACAGCAATTAAACAGCTTTTGAGCACCGAAACGCTGATGCCACCGCCCGGGTCGCATGACTCGGGAATCACCCCGACGACGATTACTTCGGAGGGCGCGTGGCCCGCCAGTCGCAACTGCGCCAGCGACTCCAGTACGCCGGGATCATGCGAGGTCAGCCGAAGTTGCGCTTGCGAAGATCCCAGATCGTCTTCGCAGTAGACGTGCAGCGACCCCGGCGGTTCTTCGTTCTGCGGTCGAACTGCGTCGGCTATTACTAAAAGATCCGTGTCATATAAGTAAGGAGAGAGATCTAGTCCTGGAGTACCGAGATCGAGAATCTCGACACTTGCGTCGCACTGATATAGGCTGCGAAACATTTCGACGACCAAAGGCCCGAAACCGTCATCCCCGAGAAGAACGTTGCCCAAACCTACGATCGAGACTCGCGGAAGGGCGCGCCCAGAGCCGGTGTCAGCGAGACTTGTGCTCATAAAACTTTTACCCTCGCGATTTCGCGGCCGCTCACGTCGAGCGTGTGGCAGGCGCACGCCATGCAGGGATCGAAGGAGTGGACAGTGCGCAAGACTTCGAGTGGCTTGGTCGCATCGACTACCGGATTTGAGATCAGTGAGGTCTCGTATGGGCCGGGAATCCCTTTGTCGTCGCGGGGACTAGCGTTCCAGGTTGTCGGCACGACCGCTTGATAGTTTGTGAAAGCACCTTTCTCGATCACGACCCAGTGGGAAAGCGCGCCGCGCGGGGCTTCGTGCATGCCCATCCCGAGAATTTCATGCTTGGGAAAGTTCGGAGGATTGTACGTCGTGTCGTCGCCTTTGAGAATGTTGTCGGTGAGCAATTGCCAGTGCTGCAGGGCCAGGTCGGAGAGCATGGCGGAACGAATGGCGCGCGCCAGATAACGTCCCATGGTGGATTGCAAAATTTCAGGAGTGAGAGTGCCACCTTGCATGGACGAAATTGTGGTGAACGCGGTGTCCGTCCACTTGCGGGTAAGTGCGTGGCCTGAACCGTAGCCGACCAGCACATTGGCCAACGGACCAACTTGCATGGGATGACCGTTGTAGCGCGGCGCTTTCACCCAGGTGTACTTCGCTTCTTCATGGAAGTCGGTGTAATCGGGTTCGGTTGTGCCTTTCCATGGGGGAAGCGGTTCTTTGCCTTGATACCAGGCGTGCGTGACATCCTCGGTAACTCCGGAAGGGACAGCGCGATCCCGCCAATTTTGAATCGGCTTTACGGAACTGAGATCTCCGTTCATAATGACGCCGCCCGGAAGATCGAACTGCGTGGCCTTCGCGTCGGTGGGAAGATCGGGAAAAGAAACGTAGTTGGTGACGCCGCGTCCGTAGTGGAACCATTCGGGATAAGCGGCGGATAGCATACATGCGTCGGCGAAATAAGCTTGCTGCACGAATGGGATCAAATCTTGCAAGATCGATTGCAGGGTGCCGAGGCGATCCATGTTGAAGGTTGCGATGCTGTTCAGATTGATCGCATTCATCACACCGCCGACGGCGAGATTCTGGATGTGAGGCGTCTTACCGCCGAGAATGCCCACGACCTGACAGGACTTGCGTTGAAACTCCAGCGCCTGCAAATAGTGGGCGAA
>Ga0302320_10011764_pt1 | contig 18469 bp, 16 predicted proteins | sample Bog_T0_3_FD_202130 | JGI IMG/M metagenome (GOLD analysis project Ga0302320, IMG submission 202130) | Peat permafrost microbial communities from Stordalen Mire near Abisko, Sweden - Bog_T0_3 | ecosystem: Environmental > Terrestrial > Soil > Wetlands > Peat | place: Sweden: Abisko, Stordalen Mire...
GCCCATTTCACAGGCACTTCAGCAGAACAACTACACAAGTCCGCAGCTAACTGACTCCAACCAGTTGATTCTGTTCAACTTTTAACCGGACAGTAGTGAAGTTGCTTAAATCTTGTAAGTTATTGATTTAATTGGCGTCCCCGACGGGATTTGAACCAGTGTTATCGCCGTGAAAGCGTGCCTGGAACTCGTAACTGTATGAAAACACAAGCGCCGGAAGCCATCGGAAAGCATCTTACGCGCGGTAGTGCACAGAGGAGTGGGTACTCAAGAGGTACCCGGAAATAGCCGAAACCGGGATCGAACCGATGACCTCTTCCATGCCATCTCCTCAAATCTGTCGACTTCGTCGGGAGGCTAATTCTGGATGAGCGAGTTCGAAACAATTGAGACCGGATGACCCCAGACGTCCGGACACTGGCTGACATAGCGGGACCTAACGGCTCAGAATTACGACGACAAGCATTTACGCCTCGTAGAAGCGTAAATACACGCGCTCTTGAAGCGGGCTATACGTTTCGCTCTGCGCTTTCAGTCAGCAGCACGAGCTTTCCGTGAGCGTGTTTGCTTTGGCTGACTTCGAGCGCGGCGCACCATTCACTCAGGGGAAAGGTACGAGCGATTGGAATCTTAAACTTGCCTTCTGCCGCCAGCTGTGCGAATTCGGCGAGCATACCATAGGACACTTTCTTACCCACTGATTCTTCTATGTTGTTGCGAACGCCCAATTCCTTGGCTGCGGCGAAATCGCTGATGGTCATCACCCGCTTGGGATCTCCTGCGATCTTGACGAGCGCAGGCAGGGCCCCGCCGACGGGTGCCGTGTCGATGACCAAATCTGGAGACTTACCAGCCATCTGAAGAACTCGCTCGACCATGCCCTCGCCGTACGGAGTTATGACGGCGCCCAGTTCGCGCAATCGGTCCGCAAAAGTCTCGCCGGCAGTAGCAATCACACGAGCACCACGCATCAGCGCGATTTGAGTTGCAGCAAACCCAACTGTAGAACCCGCGCCATGGATCAAGACGGTATGCTCAGCATTCACTCCGACCAGTTCGATTGTGCCGAAAGCGGTCATGACGGCCATAGGGAGCGCCGCTGCTTGAATTGGATCGAGAGTGCCTGGGGTATGCGCCCAGTGCTCCAAAATAGCAAAATCTGCGGCTCCCGCGCTGGCAGTTGCGACAAAGTCTACAGGTCCAAAGACCGCGTCGCCAACGACGCCCCCCTGGACACCTTCGCCTACAGCATCCACGGTTCAAGAAACCTCCAGCCCAACGCCGCGCGGAAGATCTTTCGCAAAGAGTCCTCGACAAAGGGCCCAATCTGCCGGATTCAGTCCGCAGGCGATCACACGCACGCGAATGCGATTCGAGGCCGGAGCTGGAAGCATGGTATCCTCCATGCGCAGGACGTCCGCGGGTTCACCGTACCTATGAAAACGAACTGCTCTTGTTATGATCGGGCCGGTCTTAGAAACGTTCACTGTTCACCTCAGGATGCTGCCGAAATGGATCACTTCGTCCATATCAGAGTCGAGTTTAGCTCTCAGAAAACGTACGCTCAATGCTGCCACGTTCATAATGTCGTCGTGATCGTACAATTACTCTTATGGATCCCCTGTCGGACGTTCTGTCCCTTCAGAAGCCTCGCGCATACGTTACAGGCTGTTTGTCCGCAGGCAATCCGTGGTCGCTTCAGCTGCCTGCATACACAGGCATCAAGTGCTACGCGGTGGTTACAGGCGAATGTTGGCTTTCGGTTGCAGGTGTGGAGCAACCAGTCCGATTGCGCGCTGGAAATTGCCTACTCCTGCCGCATGGCCGCCCGTTTGTGATCGCAAGCGACCTCGCCCTGTCGCCGATGGACGCTCGGACGATCATCGCGTCGGTTGAGAGGTACCAAGGCGTTCTCAAGGTCACTCCGGGAGACGATTTCTTTCTTCTTGGAAGCCACTTCGCACTTGAGGGAGATGCTCGCTTTTTGCTGGACGTGTTGCCTCCCATCGTCATGTTGAAGGATGAGGTGCAACAAGATTCCATACGATGGGCGGTAGAACGGATGCTCCGCGAGATGCGAGACTTTCAGCCCGGAGGTACCTTGGTTGCTCAACAGGTTGCCTATACGCTGCTCGTGGAGGCTCTTCGGCTGCACAGCGCCGATGATACTCGACGCGGCTCCGGTTGGCTTTTCGCTCTCGCAGACCCGCGCATGAGAACCGTGCTCTCACTCATTCATCAGAGCCCCGCTCATGGCTGGACGCTCGAAGAACTCGCTCGTTCTGTAGGAATGTCACGAACCGCGTTCGCCCAGAACTTCAAGAGGACGGTAGGAGAATCCACCATGGCGTACATCACGCGGTGGCGAATGACCTTGGCTGCAAACCGTATTAAAGACAAGCGCGAGTCGATTGCATCCGTTGCACCATCGCTCGGCTATCAGTCAGAGAGTGCGTTCAGCGCAGCGTTCAAGCGGCACTGGGGCCGATCTCCCAGACAATATCATAGGAGCCATCGCCTTGAACCTAGCGGTGTAAATAGCGATCGGTAATGCTAGCGCCGATTTCGCCGGAATCGATTCTTGATTGGTCTAAATCGCTATTGCACTCAGCGAGCGGGGTTCGGGCTGGAAACGCGAGTTGGCATGTCACAACAGTTAAGATTCCTCGGAAGCAGCGATTAGGACAGAAGTCGACTTCACCGGCCAAACGTTCTTTGAGGGTCGTAGCCTGATGCTCGACCCACTGATTCTGAGCCCTGCTTCATCCTTCAGGACAACCGGAGCAAAGAGCCCTGGAGGATGCACGTTCGCCTTATCTAGGTAGGGGCTGAATGACCTCGAACAGATTGCCCCAGGGATCTGCAAAGAACGCAACGCGAAGGCCCATTGCGGGTACGTCGTGTGGCTCGCTGGCAATCGTCACGCCACGGCGCTTCAATTCGTCAATGACAGCGTTGACGCTATCGACGCTGAAACCTGGGTGGTGCCAGCCAGACATTTTGTAGCTGTCATGCAGATCCGCATAAGGGGGGCGCTTTGCTGCTCCTTGCCCGGCCATCAGCTCGAAATGAAAACTATCGTCCCCAACTGGGTAAAGAAAACCAAAACTGAGCCCGGCTACGGACACAGATTGCTTCAATCGAAAATCAAGTTTGTCGGCGTACCAGGCATCGCTGTCCTATCGCAGTTGTATCTCGCTCAACGGAAGTGGACCGAGGCAGAGATCAGCGGCCTTCTCGCGCGAGAGAAGCTGGGCGAGGTACTAATATTGCCGATTTGGCACGGCATCACGGAAGCCGACCTGAAGCAGTACAATTTGATCCTCGCCAGCCGGATCGCGAAGGTCAGCGACAGCGACAATTATGACGAGATCGTGCGTGCCGCTCTAAAGGTTTTTCGTAGGCAATGCGAAACCTAAGCCATTACAGGCGGCGCTCTTTGCCTCTGTTCAACCGCCACCAATGAATTAGTCGCGAACGGAGGGGGAGAGAGCGAATGTAGTCAGAGTTCCAAGCCGGAATTTCTAGCTTGGAATCATGAATAGTCCACCCCAGACGAGTCACTGCGGCTCCTTGACGAATCTCGTGCATATTGGAGGCTTTTCCAGTCGCTTCGAATCTGACGTGAGTCAGACTCTCCTCCCCATGAGCAACCGAGTTATAGCCCAGGACTAGACCGTTTTTCCAGTCGACCTCAGCCTTCAGAGTGCCATGCTCCTGCGGTGCGAGTACATTGGTGGTGTAAACTCTCCATCGTTCCAGTGCACTGTTTTCCCTCCAGCGGAAGTTCAGAGCGACACCGTTTCCCTTGTTTACGAAATCAATCTCGCTGATCCGACCGAGTCTGCCACCCTGTACTTCGACGATGGGCCGAAAGGTTTCGGTAGTCATGGCGATGTTTGCTTCGGTCTGCGGCTGAAGAGTCCAGAGGGATCTAACAGCGAAATACAATGCGACAGCTGCGAACAACACACTCACGATGGCCGCAAGCGCCTGCGTCAGAGCAGCATGAGCTTCGAGCGCCGATGAGGCGCTCCGTGGTAGATCGTCGCCGGCCATTACCGAGACTGCCAAACCATTCAGAAATCTCATAGATACCAGCCTACAACGTTCACAACTTGGCATTGTAAAGGCCATGGGCGACGAGGAGTTGGGTACGTGGGCGGTAGGTTTGCGGCGTTCCATCGGGTGTTCGGTGATCAGTAGGCTTACTCAGGAGAACCAACTAGGCACCGCGCATCTGTGCATCCAGTCTATCCGTCTGCTTCTTGACCTGGCCAAGCGTGCGATAATCTGCCCGTCCAATGTGACGCTTAGCTGGCGCATGGCTCGCCCGTTGACTCAAAGACGGGCCAGCCACCGGTCGGTCGTGGGGAGCGCCCGACATACGCTTGGTCGTTCGATTAAAAGGATGACCTCGCCGTATGCCGAACGGCCAGAATATTGTCTGTTCGCACAGGGTGAAGCCAGGTTGTCAGTCTTTCGTCCGGACGAGTTTAACTGCCGGTGGTGCTGCTGGCACACTGGGAGTGAAAATTCGTGCACTTTTGAGAAATGGCACGTGCAAACGGCTCTCCAATAAGAAGAATCGTATCCGCGATCACATCCATTGGGAAGAACGCACAGAAGCGTTGCCTACGGCTCAGGCAGGACGGTTCGGCCCAGGAGGTAACTTAGTAACCTCTTGCGGCTCAGGGCGTAGTAGTGTTTCACCTAAATGCCGTACAGCCCATTCGAATGCCACGTGGAGCACCTTGCACAGTTCGAAACCTGCCTCGGAAAGCTCGTATTCTACGCTCGGCGGCGTGGTTGGGTGGACCGTGCGAACAATAATGACATATCTCTCCAATCTCCTGAGTTCCTTGGTCAGAATACGGTGTGAGATTCCCGGCAAAAGGCGCTGGAGTGCCGCAAAACGTTGCGTTCCGTTCTCCAATGTAAGGATTACTCCAGACGTCCATTTTCCTGCCAGAAGCGAGGTTGCCGCCGCCGCTAGCGTACGCACACTGTCATTTACGTGTTGGGCTCTGCTTTGTCCGCCAATTCCCGTCGCTCTTCCAAGGCAAACTACACGGCATAGCCCGCCAAATCGCAATCACGCGAACGGAGGAAAGAGAGACAAGGCTTCTTGCATCTTCGGCTCCGCGTGAAGCATGCTTCGAAAGTTCCAAACGTGCGCCCCCTTTATCACAAGGTACGCACCTACAAATTTCTAGTCGGCTCCCCATGAACAGGCGCCGGCTGAGATTTGTGACATCCCATCTTTTTCCACAAAAACGCTGTACGGATGGGGCCCAGTATGTGCGGAACATCTGGCCCGGAGTTCATTTCTGTCCCAACTCACAGCGGCGAGTTGGGCAAATTCTGTCGACCAGAAATTCGTCATCTGCAAAAGAACGATGTTAAGGTCGTTCGTCTCCACGCCGCTCCGTCCGAAAAGCCTCAAGGGTGCGTCTCCAGTACCAGCTCGCTCGCAAGCGCGTCAGGTGCGCTTGCGGGGAGTTCGATAACGATGCCACTCGAATCTTGGGTCACCTTCAGTGGCGCACGCTTGGGGTCAGCCAACATGTAAGCCTTGCTCACTTTGGCTTTCATTGCTGGCAAACGGAACTTAGTACCAGGCCATTTGAAAAGGCTGACGTACAGCTTCCCGGGCTTCGTCGTTGCACGCCAGTCCCACTTAGGCACCCAGACCTGCTCACCGTCACTGTCCTTCTCCGTCGCGCTGAACGCGCCTGCTTCGTCGCCAAACGGCGTTGGTCCCGAACCATAGATGGCTTCACCATTGACTCGCAGCCAATTGCCGATCGCAAGCAGGCGATCGAGCTCCGGCGGGGGAATCGCACCCGTGGCGTCCGGGCCGACATTGAGCAGATAGTTCCCGCCCTTGCTGACGACATCAATAAGGTTATGCAGCATGGTCTCAGTGGATTTGAAGTTTGTGTCATCGGATCTGTAGCCCCACGTATCGTTCATGGTCATGCAGGTTTCCCAATCCTTGCCAGGGTAACCCCGGGGCGGGATCTGCTGCTCGGGCGTCTCTGTATCACCGGCGTAGCCGCTGCCGAGGCGATTGTTCCAGATCAGCTTTGGGTGCTGGTTTAGGAGCTTCACAAGCTCTCCTGCTAAGTCCGGTGTCATTTCGTCGGTAGGAGTATCGAACCAAATCACATCCGGCGCGTCCTCTCCCCGGTAGTTTGTCAGAAGCTCGTTGATTTGGGGGAGAACTTTGTTGTGGATGTACGTCGAGAAGTCGCCGTCCTGCGCCTTGTCCCAGTGCCCGCCGTGCATTGCGACTCCTCCGGCAGCAGTCCAGTCCTGGTCCTGAGAATAGTAGAACCCCAGCTTGATTCTCTGTTTATGCGCGGCCACTGCCAATTCTTTCAGCGGGTCGCGTTTAAAAGGCGTGGCGTCGACGATGTTAAAGCTGTTCGTGTTGGACTTGAACATCGCAAAACCATCATGATGCTTGGCCGTGATGATGATGTACTTCATTCCCGCCGCCTTCGCCATACCTACCCACGCATCCGCATCAAACTTCGTTGGGTTGAATCGCGCGGCCAGTTGTTCATAGTCGGCGACTGGCACCTTTGCTGTGTTCATGATCCATTCGCCGATGTCCGGTACCGTCTGTCCATTCCATGTCCCTGCCGGGACGGCGTATAGGCCCCAATGAATGAACATGCCAAATCGCGCCTCACGCCACCAGCGCATGCGTGCATCGCGCTGCGCCGCGGTCTCCGCGTCCTGAATCGAGGCTACCGGGTGACTTGCGCCACTATTGATATGGTCGTCCTCAAACTGGGCACGTACGGGAAGCGCATATGTGATGAGCGAGAGAGTGGCAAAAGCGATGACGAAGCGGCGTGTTCTCAACAGACCTCCTTACAGGAAAGCAGCAGTAAAGCTGCATTTGAAATGCTTTGTTTGTCACGCATCAACCAACCACGTTGTGCTAGATCGGCAACCGGGGGGAACCCTCAAACGAGGATGAAAGGCGACAGCATTTCGTTGACGGCACGAGCCGGATGACGCGAGAGCGTCACGCCCGGATATGTGAGCGACTCTGGGCGAAATTTCCTGGGCGGATTCGACTAGGGAATACGTACTCAAGATAGTGAGACGTTAAGAAATGGGCACCAATTCGAAGTTATGCGGTAACGGATGTGCCGTCTCGTGCTGCTTTTCTACAACGGACCTCTCAAGTGAGCCCAGAAGTTCGATCGCTTGCTGCTTTTGCGAGAAATTGTATTGAGACAGGGATGTATTGACGTATCGCCATTGGGCGACGTGAAGGTCCCCATGCTCCTCAGTCAATTCATACACTTTCATCGCTTGCCGCGTCATCGGTGTGCTTATCAGCGACAGGTTGATCCCGGCGCCGAGTTCGTCATCATTGAAAACGCCCAATGACTCGCCGTCGATCCTGAGCGAATAGACACCTTTCCTGAGACCTGTGACTTTGAGCAGTTCCAGGTTTAAAGCGCTGGCAATATCCGAGCTTTGTATTGCAAGTCGAACAGGCGTGCCTCCCCACCAAGCCGCTTGCCATTCCGGAAATGGAAGCGGCAACGCATCGTCCAGTTCCGTCCAGGCCAGACCATTCGCGCCCGATAAGTTAGAAACGTTTGCGTTGTTGGCCACTTTTACTTGCGGCGCCCCGTTTGATGCGTCGATTACGACGGAGGTGACGAGCGATGGACCTCCCCAGGCCTTCAACAAGTCCTCCGCCATTATCATGCCGCCGCCAAACTCTGGGTGGACATGATCGGGCATGATCTCCTTGGCGCCCTCAGGATCCAACTGCCTGGCTCTTACCAGCATTCGCACCAAATCGGAGTTCAGATCGGCAACATCGAGGCCTGCCTGATCTGCGTAGTTGTCGATCCATTTCCCATAACCGCGCAGGACCTCGTTGTAGCTGATTCCCTGTTTGATCGTCACTGGAGCCGGGCTGGTGACCTCATCATAGGGGGATGGCTCGATGGCTGTAATGCGCAGTCCAGGAATGGCCGACCGCGTCGTATCGACGATGTGCCTGTAGCCGGCAAAGAACTTCTGATCGCGACTTACTGTCGCTGACGCATATTCCCCATCGTTCATCCCCAACATGATGGTAAGCACGGTCGGCTTATATGCCATCACATCTCGTTGAAGCCGGACATCGATCGTGCCACCCCCTCCGCCATCGACCGTATCGCCTCCCCAGCCAGAATTGACAAACGTGACGTTGAGATCTGGATATCTCGTTACGACATACGTCTCCACGATCTCAGTGTAATGACGCAGTTCGGTAATACTATCTCCATAGAATACGACTCGATCTCCACTCTTGAGATAGAAAGGTTTTGACTGTCCCCACGCCGCAACCGAGAGTGCGATCATCAAAAACACCAACCACGATCCCTTCCGCATTTTCTTCAGCTCTCCTCTGGAATAAACATAATGGTTCAACCCTCAGGCAACGTCTGGCTCCGAGCGATTTGTCCGCACCTAACTTCGGAGTATTTCAATGTCGGCTTGCCGGGCCTCTCGTAATTGAAACTGAGCCCACTTTGCAGGCCAGCGGCTCGGCGAATTCGTTCTGCGTGACAATCACGATAGGGCGTACAGCGACCGGAGAGGTTCAGATACTAGTCAGGGCGGCCGCCACGTACGCAGCGGCCGGGAAGCCCGTCATTGGTCAAGGGAAGGTACTCTCGCGGGGGATTCCATTGCCTTGCGACTTCCCTGCCGGTTATGTTCTTGGTAAGGCTCCGCTAACTAGCAGGTTCCCCAAGTTACGCAGGGATCAACCACAACCAAGTAGTCTGTCAAGTTACGACTTTGGTACTGAACAGCGTCGACCGGAATCAGGTACTCGTTGAGGTCGGTACCGCCTGACGTCACAGGAACGTTATACTTTTTCGCCAATGTTATCCACGGATCAGTTAAACCGACCTGAGTGTAGCTTAGCCCGCTTTCTCTGATAAATTCCATATCGCCTACTATATAGCCAGTATTCGGATCGGCACCACCCGTACCAGTATCGCTGACAAAAGCTCCGTAATGCTCCAAGGTGAGCAAGATCGACGTTTCGTAGGGCGACAAAGGCTTGTTGTTATATCTCAAAGCATTAATTTGGGCGTCCGTCAAGTTGAGTTTTACGCGCATCCCATAGTAGGGGGCGTCCACCACATTCGGGTTCGTGCTGCAATCCTGGTCCGTAGATATACCTGCCTGAGCAGGCCAAACCCCGCTAGGATACTCCGGATTGCCGGCACAAGGGACCTGCATCTGCAGTGCATGGGGAATCATGGCCCCATTCATGATATCAGCGACACGCACACTGCCGATGTCCTGTGCATATCCTGAGTACTCCGTATTATAGTAAATCGGATAATCGGCGATCCCCATATCCTCATACGGTCCATAAATGTGGCCGAATCCACCGGTCGTGATATTATAAGTTCCACCCTTTCCAGTCGGCGGGCAGGCCTGGTACATATCATACTCGACATACGTCGTCGAATTGATGATCGACATATGGTGGTCGCCGTTCTCGCAGGGGCCGGATGATGGTTTTTGCGCGTCTATTTCTGGTTCTGGCATAGCGTAAGTGGGAATGTTGATCTTAAGACCTTGCATCGTACAGCCATTACAATTAATTGTGTAGAGGGGATCGGTAGAAACACTGAAGTAGACGGGAAAGCTGAAATCGGAGTCCGCAGGTGTGGCTGCGGCTTCCAGAGTCCATCCGGTTGTGCCTGGTTGAAGGCCCCAAACATTGCCGGCGGCCATGATATTCAGCCCGTTGATAATCGAGGTAGATTCTGGATCCAATTTGGGGTTTGCCGGGAGTTCGATGTTGAACGGACTGCCTTGCGCAAATGGTTGGTTGACAAAGAACGGCGGGGTCAAGCGCTGTCCCGACTGAGCACACCCTAGAATGCTAACGCTTTGCAGCACTGCCAGGGCTATGCATACTCGCATGGTTTCGATTTTCATACTTCCTCCTTAATTCTGTGAATGAGTTTGTGAACAAGCAGGAATGAATTCGCAAGGTGGCCTGAGCTTGCCGCGGGCTGTCAGTCAAGCCACTTACCTCGCCGAAGTTCGGGTCAGTTACATTGCTGTCTCCTAGATCAAAGACACGACGGTTGAAGATGTTGAAGGCCTCGAACCGAAACTCAATCTTCAACGATTCATGAACTGGGATCAGCTATTCCAGGGAGATATCCTCGTTCAGAAAGTTGCCGCACCGAACTTCAGTTCGGCCTGAGACACGCACGCGGTCGCAGAGGTGGCTGCTGGCCTCGCGCACAGCGGGGCAGAGCTGCAGGTCAAAACTCCCTCTTGACAAAACTGCTGCTTACAGGCGTCACCGTCGAAGCCGACCGTGACGCCTGCCAGGAGGAATTAGAAGTAATACTTCAGAGCTAATTCCATGATACGGTTCTGTGCTGCAGCCTTATATTGCACGTTGCCATTGGTCGTGGTATTGAGATTGGAACCTCCCAGATCGCATCCGGCAGCCTTGGTAGAGCTCTGATTGCAACCCATATCAAGATTGACGTCGCTGCCCTGACCAAACTGTGGCAAAGGGTGGTTGAGGAAGTTGAAAGCCGAAACGCGGAACTGGAAGTAACGGGTTTCTGTGAAGTAGACGGATTTGAATATGGCAAGATCGGAAACAAAGAACGCCGGTCCCTTGATATAGGGCCAAACAGCCGGGCCGTTCTTGCCGAGAGTCGATGGAGTGGCAAAGCAGCTCGCGTTAAAGTATTTGCCTCCACCGTGGCGCGGGTCGCAGGTCAGATAGGGAACGAGCAAGGGGGCATTGGTCCCAAGGAGGTAGACATTGCCGGCAGTTGCGCCGTTCGACCCCGGCTCCCATGTAACGTTCATATTGCCGCCAGTATTCGGTTGCAGAGGCGGGCCACTCTGCATCTGAGTATCGCCGGAAAGCTGCCAGCCATTAACTGCTGTCTTGACGAGCTTGTTGGCCTTGGCGCTGCCGGGCAGATTGATGTAATAGCTGGCGTTAAAGAGATGGGTTCGATCATAGGCCAGAGGGCCATAATTGGCGCGCAGGTTAAACGGATCTACCGTGGGTCCGTCTCCGCCGCCGTTGTCGATCTGGCCGTCGCGGATGCCCAGGACTTTGCTGAAAGTGTAGTTGACGAGGAAGGTCGCCTTGCCTGTTTGCTTCTGCAAAGCAGCGACCATTCCGTTGTAATTGGAGTAACTGCCGTGCCGGAGAATGTTCAGCACACCGTAATTTGCATATGGGCGGTATCCGTTATAGTACGAGCTATTCGGAATTCCACAAACACCGGCTGAGCAAGACTGTTGCCAGTAATTGACACCGGTGAGGGCGTCTGTTCCATAGAGGCCGCCAAGCGGAATTTTGTTGATATTGGCATAGAAGTTTTCTTGGTTGCCCTCCCCGGTCAACAGCGCATCCGCAGTTTTGTTGCCGATGTACTGCAGTTCAAAGACCGTGCGGTAAGGAAGCGCCTGATCAACCATGGCGTCCCAGTTCATGGTGTACGGGGTTGCGCTCTCGCCTTTGGTAATGGCGTCGGAGCCGGAGGCGCAGGTAGAACTCAGTGCGCACCAGGACCTGCCAACCGTTGGCGCCAAGGTCGCCAACTGCGCAAAGGAGGATGTCGACGGCGTGACGATACTATTGACATTTTCAGAGGCATCTAACGATGGATCCAAATTGGCGTCGGAGATCTGCCAGCGGTAAATTCCGAAGCCTCCGCGAATCACAGTCTTGCCATTGCCAATTAGGTCATAGGCGCCGCCCACCCGCGTATCGGGATAAAGGAGCCGTGAAATGAAACCAGACTGTGGAATACTGCTGTTGATCTGGTGCCACGACATACCGGTCCATGCCGGAGCACCGGCGGTATTGTCGTAGGTGGAAGGATCGAAGACCGTCAGTCCGTTGCCATTAACCGGATACCATTGACCTTCATGATCGAAGCGGAATCCAAGGTCAAGGGTAATCTTGCGCGTAATGTGCCACTGGTCTTGCGCATAGAGCGCCCACTCGTTGTAATCCATATCTTGAACGGGGGCGGAAGCACCCTGCTGCATGCCGTCCGTGTGGCCAGTTAAGATGTCAGCAACTGGATTGCCGGTGGTGTAATTCGACCAATTATCGAATTCGATGCCGCCCTGGGTGAAGTTACCAGCCCAACCCGTAGTCGCAATCTGGACGTTGGAGTCCCAGAAGAAGCCGGCCTTGAGGCTATGCCGTCCAATCACTCTTGTAAGATTGTCCTGGTAGGACCATGCCCTCTTGACGTTTCCGTAAGCATTGCCGAATGCTTTGATCATCGCCGGCGGATAGGTGCCAGGGAAGCTGCCGGAGCTGAGCCCAACGGCCGATCCCCCCCAACTCATGATGGCGGGAAGCTGATCGAAGGAGTCGGTGCTGGAGGTGTCAAAGGGTGCCTCAGTCGTATACCCATACGTGGAGGCCGTCATGGCTTTGGGGTCGGCAAAGGCTGGAGGGAAGGTGAAGTAGGTGTACGCGAAGCTGAATTCGTTGGTAGTGGTGGCATTGAAAACACGCACATAGTTGGCCGTCCACATCCGGGATTCCGTAGTATCAACCATTGGCGTGGGAAGAGGTACAGCCCATGCCGGGATCCACCAGGCGCCGAAGTTATTGATATCGGCCTGATTCTGCTGGGTATATATGACAGACACCTTATCCTTGGCGGTGGCATTGTAGTCGCCGCGCAGGCGCAGTTCCCAGCGGTTGACAGGAGGGTGGTCGAGAAACTGGTAATTGAAGCCGTTGTTCGTGGCGGGATCTAGGTTCGGCGGGGCGACTTTGTTGAAATAGGACAGCAGAGCCCTACCGTCAGAATCCCAATAGGATGAGGGAATTTGTCCATTCGGAAAGGGATTCGGTCCGCCGCCGTAGGGGCAAAACGAAGTCCACGATGCAGCGGCGGCGCAAGGGATTTGCGACGACGGCCACAAATTTGCTCCTGACGATACAGGGGCTTGATCGCCGGGCAGAGAGGCGGCACTGAAATCGCCGTTGATCATGGCCGTGGTGGGAATCGCCGATAGATGCAAGGTTGCTGCCGGGTCCTGAATCATCTTCTCGAAGCCGGCAAAGAAGAAAAGTTTGTCCCGGTTGTGATTGAAGTGGGTTCCGGGAATCAGGACCGGACCGCCGATTGTTCCTCCGGGATAGGTCTGATGAGAGATCGAGCGCGGGGTGCCGGGAAGGGCTGCCTTTATATAGGGGTCATTGGCATTCAGCTGCCAGTTGCGCAGATAGGTATACACATCGCCGTGGAAGCCCTTACCTCCGCCCTTGCTGCTGATCTGAATGATGCTTGGACCGCGCGGAGTATCTGCCCCGAAAGCTGCGTTCACGTAGGTGAATTCGGCAGTCGTGTCCTGGTTGACGTTGGCGATCTGGTTTCCCTGGTTCCCGGTGTCAGTCAGGTTCGCGCCATCGAGCGTCATCTGCATGGACCCATAGGGCTGCGTCCCACTGGCGGAAAAATCGCCGATCGGACCGCCGTTTGTCGTGGTTATCAGACTATTGAATTCTCCCTGTCCGAGCCCGGTGTTCATCGCCATACCCGGCATGAGTTTGATCAGTTCGGCGGCGTCGCGGCCCTGGATGGACAGTTCTTGAACCATGGTGCTGTTAATGGTCGTAGAGCTGGCTCCGTTATCGAGGGGGATGGTGGCGGCTTCGGACGTGGTGACTTCAACATTAGCCGAAGTGGAGGCCACGGGCAGAACGATATGCGGCACATCTTTGTTCTCGCCGAGGTGGATCGTAATGTCCGTCCCGACCCAGTTGGCAAATCCTTCGGCGGTGATCGTCAGCTGATAGTTGCCCGGATGGACCGCCGCGAAGCTAAAGAATCCGGTGCCGTTTGCGACCGTCACGGATTTGATGCCGGTGGCAGTGTCCACAAGGGTGATGCTGGCTTGTTGGATGACGGCTCCGCTGGTATCAGTGACGCTGCCACTGAGCGTTCCACTTGCGGATTGTGCGGATACCGTACGAGGGATCCAACACAATACGACAAAAAGGGCGCAGGCGAAGGCTGCGATTTCAGTCATGCGGATTCTTCTCTTACCGCTGGCCCAAGTTCGAAGAAAAACGTGCTGCAATCTGGTCCCAAGAATCGCAACAAAGATAAACAAGGGAACAGCTAAACCGCTCGACCGCGCGAGGCGGTGGCCTTGCTCGCGCAAGGTTTGCCTGTCGCAACTCATCATCAGATAGCGCGCACTGTGGATTGTTCTATTCATCGCTTTCACTGGCTCCAAGATTTCGTTGATTTCGTTCGAGTCCCCTCTTCTGGCTCCATCGCAATACTCCGAACCACCCAGCCAGTCGACGTAGATACGATCGCGCCTGGATTTCGAGTTCGCTCAGACGTAAGCTCATCGTCTTGCGTTCGGCGCCATTGAGGGCCTCTTTTCATAGAGGCACGGATTGTCCATGCCGCTCCGCGTTCTGAGCAAGTGCATAGACGTGTTTGAACATCTGTTTACGTAAACTGGCTTTAGTTTCTGGTGTTTACGTGACATTTCGAGACGGAGCCACATGGACTTTTGAGATTCGGGAGATGATCTTATCCTTCGGAGGGGTTAAAGTCTATACATGTAAGGGAGTTGACGTATGGCCCTGAAAAGTCAAATGGAAGCCACACGAGAGGGCGAAGAAGCGCTACTGCAGGGCGACAGCCGCTTGGAACTCGTCCAGCGCATACTTGCAAGCGAAACCTTCCAGCGAGCGGCGCAGCTGCGGAATATTTTGTCGTACGTCTTCAGGTCGGCAATTCTCCGACCGAATCATGCTCTAAGCGAAGTCGAGATCGCTTGCGATGTTCTAGCGAGGCGTCCAGATTTCAATCCGGCGAACGACAACATCGTGCGGGCACAGGTTAGCCATCTTCGGCGCAAGCTGGAACAATATTTTGACACCGAGGGCAGAGACGAGCCCCTTGTTCTGACAATTCCGAAAGGGAACTACCTTCCTGTTTTTACGCCCGTTGTGGCCCGGGCTTCCTTACCGGTGATCGCTGAGCACACTCAAGGCGAAACTGCCGATGCTCTCGCGGAGGGCACACATTCAGCTTCTGTTCAGACCCAACCGGCTCTGCCTTGGGGGAGAAAATGGAAGGTTGGTATCGCAGTACTTTTCAGTGCCGCTTTCCTTGTTCTGGCGCTTCTGTTTCTGGGAGATCAACATTCCAGAAGGCCGGAAGACAGAAATATGCCCCCCACAAATCCATTTGTTCAGTTTCTCGCCCGATCTCAGGGCGATGTCACTGTAGTCATGCCTGACACATCGTTAGTAATGATTCAACATATAGTGGGGACCAATATTCCGCTCTCCGACTACATCAACAATGATTTTCCTCAGCGGCAGATGGCAATGGTGAAAGATCCTACGATGCGGGGTGTTATCTTGGATCTTGGCAACCTCCGGACCACCAGCGTAAACGAGGCGTTGATTGCCTCTGACTTTCTGAAGACTCTACAGGGGGTTGGCGTGCACGCGGCCATACGTTACGCTCGCGACATCCACGTGCATGATCTTAGCGAGGGCAATACCATCCTCATTGGTGGCCCAACCAGCGATCCCTGGGTATCGCTATTTGTCAACCAGATGAATTTCCGCCAAGTTGACGACCCAACCCTACGGGCAAACAACTACTTCCAAAACTTGCATCCTGCATCCGGCGAGCAATCCCAATACATGAACACCTATCCAGACCTGAGCATAGGCCATGAAGCAAACCAGAGCGCAGGTTATGTAGATATCACCTTGACGCAGAATCCTTCACAAAGTGGATACGTTCTGCTGATAGGCGGCGCCGACCTGCAAGCGAATGAAGCTGCTTCGCGTTTTCTACTGCACGGTAAGTTCCCGCCCGAAATATCTTCAGTACTGAGTCGCAAGGATCTACGCTACTTCGAATTACTCCTTCACGGCAAACACATGGCCGGAGAAGCTGACGACTCTTTTGAGTTGGTCGCATTCAGGCCTAAGTGATCGGACACTGCCGTCACACACCAAAGCCACAGTATTCGCGATTCTTCTTCACCCTGTTGGGCCAGGCCGTTACGCCCGGCTGCGTCATAGGAGAGCGAAACCGATACAAGCTGGCCGATCTGGCCGATTCACAGATACACGTAAACCGGGAGCAAATTGCCCGTAGCCTGGAAGGCAACTGGCGCAAGGAACTTTCGTTCATTCTGCAGCAAGAGCGGGATCTCTATCAGATATATCAGCTGTAGATCGCTGAATGTGACACCGCCCTCGCGGCCCATCTGCAGAACCTGGAAGACAAGGTGGAACCCGGTAGCCAACCGCCCGCATCAAAGCCCAACAAAAGAGCCGGCAGCAATGCTCCGACCAGTTTTGATGTGCATGGAGAGTTATACCGCATCAGTGGCACTGACTTGACTCAAATCGATGGCATCAACATCATGACCGCACAAACCATCATCGCCGAGGTCGGTGTCGATATGAGCCGCTTCACCAGTGAGGCGCACACTTCGCTTCCTTCCTTGGCTTGTGTCCGGACAACGAGATTACTGGCGGTAAAGTCTTCCGCCGGGGCACCAGACATGTCCAGAACCTGCCGCCACCGCCTTACGTATGGCCGCTTCCACTCTGTGGCGCAGCAAGACTTACCTGGGAGCAAAGTTCCGCCGCTTGCGAGCACGACTAGGTACACCCAAAGCGATCACTGCTATGGCCCACACGCTAGCCCGACTCGCCTACCGCATGCTCAAGTATGGAGAAAGATACGTCGACAAAGGAATCAGCTATTACGAGAAGAAGTATCGAGAGCATGAAATTCGTAGCATTCAGAAGAGAGCCAAAGAACTCGGACTGCAAATCGCTCTCGGTCCTTCCTTATAACGGGAGTTTCTGAAGAGGCGGGAGTGCAATGTGATCGAATTATCCGTCAAGCGCTCGTACTTGTCCCGCAAAGGAACTTCGGAGCTTCTGTGCCAGACGGTCCGCCCGGCATACCGCCCATGGAAGTTTTCATTCTTGCTAGCGCGGGTCGTGCGGAAGCTGGATGGGAACGATGTACAATCCTCGAAGCAGCTTCTCCGGCGTCACTTCAAACACATCGCAAATACGAAGTAGGGTTTTCAGAGTAATGGGTCTTCCAGCTTCGATTTGCTGCCAATGGCGGGTGGAGAAGCCGAAAGAGAGCATGTCTTCCTGGCTGCGGCCCAGTTTCTTGCGCATGGCTTTGAGCCTTGCCCCGAGTTCTTTGAATACGCGCTCATGTTCTACTTGACAGGCCACATATCAGCTTGTAAGACTCTACGTGCAAAAACACCACGAGCAGAATAGCGTGAAGGCGGACGTGGCGATTTGGGAGGGCCGAGTTTGAAATGACGTTTTGCAGGCCCGGTGGCCAAAAACCGACCAACGCGCTCGTGGAAGTGAACCTCAGAGGCGTCTATGGCGAAGAGGCAATCTCAACCCGAACTGCCGGATGGCGGGCGGGGTCCCGCGCAGAAGGCAATTCTCTTTGAAATTACGGGCAACGAACGCAGCGAAAAACGGGCCGGCGATGAATTGCGGATGCATCGAATGGCTGCGTTATCCCTCGAAGAAGTCATTCGCTACATGCGAGTCGGGCACCCGGATTTTGAAATTGCCGGGGTGGAAGTTATTGGCGTAATCCGGGTCTTGTCCAGCTCAGAACATCTGGTCTGATCGCGGGAATTCGGCACGAATTGGCCTTCCATCTGTAGTCGCCAGCATTTCCGGAGAGGAAGTGCTCAAGAGTCTCAAGCAGTGGCGTACTGGTGGACGCAAATGGCGGACGCGAAGAAAGTGGTACTCTCCGCAAGCGTCTTGCTGCGCGGGGTGTTCGGCGTTCGAGTACCAAACCTATGAAGATTTGGCCGGGCTCATTTGAAAGATACGGCTCCGTCTTGAGTATCCTGGTTCTGGCCATCGACGTGAAGGCTTCCTCGATCATCTTTGCTTGTTCCTGATAACCCCAGGGGCGCTCAGTCCGCTCAATCCCCACAAAATCCTGCTGACGCATACCTTGAGCGTTTCCACTTTGGAAACCGCGTGGAATATCTTTCCACGGTATCTCCCCTTCATCGGACCTACTCTCTTGCTGAGACCGAAGCGCTCGCGTCTCCAGGAGTCCTATGCGCGAACCGATTTCAATGACGTTCGACAAACGTGAAGGCTTGAAAAGCACACACAAGCAGCCCGAGCCCGCCAACACTGCCGCAGCTTTGGAGATACCCATAGCACGGGAGTCATTTACTTCGAGCGCAATGTCATCTGGGGGCATGGTCACACCTCTGCTTAGCCCGGATAATTCGTGAAGGCTGAGTTAGCGAAAGCCTTTTTGTGCTACAAACATGTTGACTAGACAGTGTTTGAGGCACAGAGAAAGGCTTTCGCTTGACCGATTCTACCGCGACAGAGTGT
>Ga0302320_10011765_pt1 | contig 18468 bp, 16 predicted proteins | sample Bog_T0_3_FD_202130 | JGI IMG/M metagenome (GOLD analysis project Ga0302320, IMG submission 202130) | Peat permafrost microbial communities from Stordalen Mire near Abisko, Sweden - Bog_T0_3 | ecosystem: Environmental > Terrestrial > Soil > Wetlands > Peat | place: Sweden: Abisko, Stordalen Mire...
CGATCGCCTGGTGAGCGGATCAGGCCGCTGATGAGCTTGCCCGACTGGACGCAGAGTTGTTGTAAATCGGTTTGTTCGGTCACAGTTGTAAATTTGTTGTCGGTGCCCCGAGAGCCTGCGCCCCCCAATTCGCGTGCAGGCCGCATTCGCGCTTTTCATCCGCCTTGGCCGGGTCAAAATAGTCCCATTCGTTGGGGAGTTTATGCTCCGCGAGATAATTTTCCATTTGCGCGTCACTCCAATAGAACAGCGGACTGACTTTGAGAGAATTAAAATTGTTGTCGACGCTCACGATGTCTAGTCCGGCGCGATTGGGGTTTTGCACCTGGCGCAAGGCGGTGATCCAGACGGTGGGCGCGAGTTCTTTCATCCCGCGTTGAAAGGGCTCCAGCTTCATGACCGTGCTGAACGCCTTGATTCTTTCCTCGTTCTCGGGCGTGGGCTCGGGCGCGCCGCCGAATGCCGCGTCGTAATGCGCCGCCGTCAGACGCGGGACGTACGCTTTCACATTCAGATTCAACATCGATTTCAATTGCTCCGCATGGCGATACGTTGCCGGGCGGTTGTAGCCGTGGTCGACCCACAACACCGGCAGGTCCGCTTGCACCTGGGTGGCCAGGTGCAGGATCACAGCCTCATACGGACGATAATTCGTAGAGACAATCGCCCGGCCTGCCGCTCGCGACACCGCCCAGCGGACAATTTCCAAAGGCGACTTGGAGCGCAACTCTGCGTTGGCGGATTTTATTTGTTCCGGCATCATTTCAAATTGTTTACGGTAAATTGTCCAGATCCGCGAGGTTTGCATACAGTAGATACTCGACTTCGGCGCGGCTCAGGCACGCCAAAAACTCGCGGAATTCGGGCGTTAATTGTCTCTTCGCCATAGTTTAAAATTCTTAACTGCTCCAGCGCCTCCATTCGTTCCTGCGGCGTGCGCGATTGCCAGTAGTGTCGCAATTCCAAGTCCGCTGCCGCAATTGATTCGTATGCGCCGAAGCTTCGATAAGCTTTGTTCCGCTCCGTGGAGTTCATGACGGTCCGTTAATTTGCCACCGGCGCTGTCTCTTTCAACAACACACGGTCACACCAGTCGCCAAAACGCTCGCCGGCATGGCGCTCCTGCGCGAATCGGGTCAAGATGGGACGGAATTCCGTCTCGAGATCGCTCTCCTTCATTACGTCCTTCCAGATCCGGTTCAGCCGGCTGCCCGTCGAGTCCGCGCCCAGCCAGATTTGATAGCGGCCCGGAGCTTTGCCTACGAATGCGATTTCCGCCATGTAAGGACGCGCACATCCATTCGGACAACCGGTGGAGCGGATGATGATTTCCTGGCCCGCCAGCCCCACTTCGTGGCACAGTTTTTCAAAGCGATCGATCAGCCCCGGCAGCATGCGCTCGGATTCTGCCAGCGCCAGGCCGCAGGTGGGCAGGGAAGGGCAGGCCATCGAAGCCGCATGCAGCACGCTGGTCTGCTTGTGGGTCTTTACCCCATACGCCGCCAGCAACATGGTGATCGGATGTTTGTCCTCGTCGCTGAGGTTCGCCAGAACGATGTTCTGATTGGCCGTCAGCCGGAATTCCACCGTTTGAAACGCATCGGCAATGTGGCGCAGTGCCGTCTTCATCTTGTGACTCCCATGATCCTTGATCCGGCCGGTCTCGATGAACAGGCCCACAAACCAGGAGCCGTCGACGGCCTTGTGCCAGTCGAGCAGGTCATGGGTCGTGGTGAAATGAAACGGCCGGACCGGCGCCAGGGTAATTCCCGCGCGCTGGTTGACTTCGGTGCGCATGAACTCCACGCCCTTTTCCGCCACCACATATTTCAAGCGCGCATGCTTGCGCTCCGTGCGGTCGCCAAAATCACGATGAATCGTCAGCACCGCTTTGGCGACTTCCACGACTTTATCCGGCGTGAAAAAACCGATGACATCCGCCAGCCGCGGAAACGTCGCGTTATTTCCATGGCTGCGCCCCATGCCGCCGCCCACGGCCAGGTTGTATCCCACCAACTGGTCGTTCTCCACCACCGCGATGAAGCCGAGGCAGTTGGTGTACACATCCAGGTCATTCACCGGCGGAATGACAAAGGCGATCTTGAATTTGCGAGGCAAATACGTTTTGCCGTACAACGGATCGACATAATCCTTGTTCTCCGGCTTCCCCAAATCCAGCTGCACGCCGTCGATCCAGATCGAATGATACGCCTTCGTCTCGGGCGCTAGCGCGAGCGCCACCCGATTGCAATCGGCGAAAACCTGTTCCCGGGCCTTGGTGTAAGCCGGCGTCGGCGGCGCCAGCACATTGCGGTTCACGTCGCCGCAGGCCGCCAGCGTCGAAAGCAGCGATTCGTCGATCGCCTTGATGACCGCACGCAAATTGGATTTCAGCACCCCGTGAAACTGAATGCTCTGGCGCGTCGTGATGCGCAAAGTGTTGTTGCCATATTTGGAAGCCAGCGTATCGAAGACGCCGTACTGCTTCGCGGTCATGACGCCGCCCGGAATCCGGCCCCGAATCATCATGATATACTTCTTGCCTGTCTTCCGAAGATCGCGATCGTCCTGCTGATAGGATCCATGAAACTTTAGAAACTGGTTGTCGTCTTCGGAGAAATGATCAGCGGCCGGATCAGCGAGCGTTGCCGCAATGGTGCCGGCCAAGGTCGGAATGGCGGCCTTGATTTCTTCGTTGTGCGTCGGCTTTTTGGGATCATCGTTGGTCATAAACGGATTGATATACTAGCTTGAGCGAAGTTTATGTTCAAGCACAGCTTGGCTACTCTTCGCGCCAATAAAAAATCGAAAATGGGTCGCCGCGCAAGCTCGATAACATTTAATTTATAGTAGTTTAGTAGAGAATAATAAATGGCTTATAAACAACAAATTAAGCGGATTGAATCGTTGGCACATTTATTGAATTGATAGAGATTGAAGTCGATATCGGATCGCTAAGCGGGAAAATCTGGGAATATTACCGAAAAGATTTTCTGCTGAATTTCCAAATGACAACCCTTCGCCTCCCGCAATCCAGCCCGTTTCACGGGCGCGCGCCAGCGTAGTGTCAGGCATCTTGCCTGACTTAGAGGGCGCGCGTCCCGCCGCCCGGCAAAACCGTCCGCTTAAATCCACGCTTCCTTCGCCTGAATCCGGTCGTGTTAATTTGGAAAATTCCCCGAAACAAATCCCGCCGTCCAGGGAAAGGCCCCTGTTCCATTCGGACCTGCTCACCGCCCATGAACCAACCTGGTAGCGCGGGCAGTCCTCGGCACGCCGTCGTAGCTATGCCGATTACCGGAGAAACAATGACGATGGCCAATCGCGATTCCCTCGCCCCTCAACGGGCAGAGGGTGAGGGGTGGAATCGCAAAAGCGTCCTCCTCTCCGCGCCTCCGCGTCCGCGTGAAATTCCTCCCGCCTACTTTGTTCCTCTCCTGTCCTCCGTAGCTTTTGCGGAGGAGGATGCGGCTGACAATTCCGATTCTCATCCCCCCTGAATTGTTTCAGCTCCCGCGCCATGCGCATTCGGATCCGTGTTTAATCCGTGGCTTGAATTCTTTTCCTTACAGTTTTCTATTCCTTTGTCGATAAGGCAGGTACGGAGCACTGAAATAAATAATCATCCTGTAGTAAAAACCGATCGTTGAGCGATTCCCCCATGAAAATTAAATCGTTGGCCCTAACCTTTGTCCTTTCCTGTTTTTCCGCGTTAAACATGGTTGCTCAAGTGCCGGGCATCGTCAGTCACCAGGGTAAAATCACCGTCAACGGCACCAACTATACCGGGGTCGGTCTGTTTAAGTTCGCCTTGATCGACGCCGCCGGCGATACCACTTATTGGAGCAATGACGGGTCGAGCGTTGCAGGCGTGGAGCCCGCTGCCGCCATTTCGCTATCCGTCACGCGGGGAGTTTTTTCGGTCAACTTGGGCGATCTCACCGTGGCGAACATGACGCAGGCGATCGCCCCCGGCGTCTTTACGAACTCGGGAGTTTATTTGCGCGTCTGGTTCAATGATGGCCTGGACGGATCCCAATTGCTCAGCCCCGACCGCCAAATCACCACCGTGGCCTATGCCTTTCAGGCAGCCTCCGCCGCCAGTTATGCTGAGACCGATCCGATTTTTTCCGCGAGCCCCGCTGCCGGCATCACCGTCGACCAAACCAATAATTGGAACACCGCGTTTAGTTGGGGCAATCACGCCGATGCGGGCTACCTGACCGCGGAAACGGACCCTGTTTTCAGCGCCAGCGCTGCCGCCGGTATCACCCCCGGCGCGATCGGCAACTGGAATACGGCCTACGGCTGGGGCAATCACGCCAGCGCCGGTTACCTAACCCAAACGAGCGGCGATGCCCGTTATGCCCTGATCGGTAATGTTTATTCGAAATCCCAATCCGATGCCCGATATCTGACGGGTTTCACCGAAACGGACCCAATCTTTTCCGCGAGTCCCGCCGGCGGCATTCAAACGTCGGACCTCACCAACTGGAATGCGAAAATTGGCGGCAGTGGCTCCGCCGGATATCTATCGAAGTTTACCGCGGGCGGCGCCTTGACGAATTCAGTGATTGCGGAAAACAATGGGAAGATCGGGGTTGGAACGGCTAGCCCCGGCCAGGCTTTGGAGGTCAATGGCACGGTAAAATCATCCACCGGCGGATTTATGTTTCCGGATGGCACGGTGCAAACCACCGCCGCTACCAACACGACCAGCAGTAGCGGCGGCGGCTCTTCCGCGCTCTTGGTGGAGGCGTTTTTGACCTCCGACGCTTCGCTGACTTCTGGCGGCTTGACCCAGATCGTTTTCAACAATGCCACTGTTAACGTCAACGGCGCGCTCTCCGGCGGGTCCTTCACGGTGCCTTTGACCGGCATTTATAACATTCAGTTTACCATCGTCTCTCCCAGTACCACCGGGCATGTTAAACAAGCCATCCTCGAGGACAACGGTACCGTGATGTTTCAAGGACCCTCCGTCAGCGGCTCGGCGGCCTATGCCAATGGTTATGTGGCGCCGCTTACCTTCACGGGTCCACTCACTGCGGGTCACCTCATTAGCTTCCACACCGAGATGAGTGTCGCCTCCAGCGTCGTCGCTTCCAGCGGGCAGTCGCTGGCCAAAACCTCTCTGGTCATCGTCAAATTGCCCTGACCGCCGGTTTTAAACCGACGCACCTTTCATGAAAACAACCTATTTCTGTCCGCGCGCGCGGCCATCGAGCTCCTCTCTGTTCGCGCTATTTTTGGCGATTTTGCTGGTCGGGACGCTGGATGCCTCCGCGATGCAGATTTTCGTCAAAACCCTCACCGGAAGAACCATCACTCTGGAGGTGGAGCCAAGTGCTTCGATTGATAACGTGAAGGCCAAAATCCAGGACAAGATTGGGATTCCTCCGGCCCGGCAGCGCCTCATTTTCGCCGGCAAACAATTGGAGGATGGTCGGACTTTGTCGGACTACAATATCCAGAAGGAGTCGACCCTCCATCTGGTCCTGCTGGCTCTCATCACCAGTGAACGCGCCGTTTTTGGAGCGGAGGGCGGCAGTGCTTCTAGTGGCTTGTATGGCCTGACCGATACCGCCGGTCAACCTTGGGGGGGCGTTTCCACTTCGGCCGCTTATGCCGTGGCCGATGGTTTCTGGCCGGATTTCGGGGCCGCCCCCGTGGCCGCATCGATTTCGCTGGGCGCCCAGTTCTGGCAGACCGCCAACCTCTCCACGGCGAAACTCCTGTTGCTCGGAAATGATCCCAACGGCGAAGCCCTGCGCATTGCGACCGTCACCGGTACCAGCACCAACGGCGCCGTGGTCGCCCAGGTGGGTGATTTCATTGAATATACTTCCGCCGATGGCGTCACCGCCGCCGACTCGTTCAGTTATGTCATCGCTGATACCGGCGGGGACACTGGCATGGGCACCGTGACCGTGAATCTTTCCGGCGATACCTCCGGAGGCAGTTATAATCAGTTGGCTACCGTGTCTGTCGGCAGCGATGTGCGGCTCACCTTCTTGGGGATTCCCCATTTGAATTATGCTTTGGACCGAACCTACAATTTGACCCCGCCCATCGATTGGGTGCCCCAATTCACCAACTCGGCCGCCGCCAACGGGGCGATGATCTTCACCAATACCCCCGCCTCCAGCACCAACAATTATTGGCGCACGCGTTATATCCCTTGAAGCCATCCCAATACCAATTATGAAAATATTTTTGCCTTTGTTGCTGGCGGCGGGTTTGCTGCGCGCGTCAGCGCAGCCCACTTTATTGACCACCAACTGGACCGGCGGCTTCGTGAACGCCGGGGTGATTCCCGATAATGACTTGAACGGCTGGCTGGATAGCCGGGTTATCACCGATATTCCCGCCCAAAACGTTGATAGCCTCGAAGTCACCCTCAACCTCAGCGGCGGCTTCACCGGGGATATCTACGCATATCTTTGGCACGACGGCATTATGAGCATTTTGCTCGACCGCGTCGGAACGCCCGCGAATGCCGGCTTCGGTTATCTCGACAACGGTTTCAATGTCACCTTGAGCGACGCTGCCTCCTCTTCCCTTCACAATTACCAGGACTACAATCCGGCTTACAATAATGGTTCGGTGACCGGCACTTGGCAGCCGGATGGCAGCTCCCTCAGTGCGTTTCAAGGAACGGCTCTCGACGGCACTTGGACTCTGTTTGTGGCGGACGAGAGCAGTGGCGGCGTCATGACCGTGAATAGTTGGGGATTGAACATCGCAGCCACTCCCGAACCGTCCGCCGTCGCCCTGTCTGTCGTGGGTATCACCAGCCTGCTCCTCTTCCGCCAGCGCCGCCGCACCCGGACCGTTGTTACGCTATAACGATCGATATCGCCGGGTAGGCCGCGCCGCGAAGCGTCACAGACTGCTGCCGTGCGCCGCAGGTGGCGATTCTCTTTCATAATTCATAATTCATACTTTTTTCCGTGCCCCGCCGCTTTTTCGCCGCCACCACCAACCCCATTCTTTGCGTTTGCGGCGACCATCCGGATTCTCGTCCACCTGAAAATTTTGCAGTTCCCCGCGGTATGCCTGCCGATCCATGCTCAATCAGTGGCTTAAAGATCTCCCTCTGCGTCCTCTGTGTTCTCCGTGATCAAGTAATTGATTCCTCTCCGCAGTGCTATGTGAAAGAACTCGTCCTTTGCGCGCGAATTCCATTTGTTCCCTTTTTCCATGCGGTTAAATCATTCGAATAATTCTGTTTTTTTTCTCCGCGTTCTCCCCTGTCCGCCGTAGCTTTAGCGAAGGAGGAGCGTCTCCGCGTGAAATCTCTTCGTCTTTCTGCTTTTCGCGTCTTTCGCGGTTTAAATTCCCCGGCTTTGTTCCGGTTGCTGCTATGCCGCGCTGTGCCTCCGGCTCTCCGCGTGAACTCCTTTCCCGAATTCCCGCTTTGACTTCGCCCGACCCCGAAGACCATCCTGAAGCCCTGACGCATGACGACCAAAGCCCCCGCCACTCCCGCTTCGAACCTCCCTGCGGAAACACGCGGGCCGGTTTTCGTGACGACCCATTGGTCGGTGGTATTGGACGCCGCCGGCAGCGATACCAAATCCCGGGTGGCCTTGGAGACGTTATGCCGTACCTATTGGTATCCGCTCTACGCGTATGTCCGCCGGCGCGGACATTCGGCGCCGGATGCCCAGGATTTGACTCAGGCTTTTTTTACCCGCTTGCTGGAACGGCAATGGGTCGGTCACGCCGACCCGGATCGCGGTCGTTTCCGGACTTTTTTGCTGACCGCCTTGAGCCGTTTTCTGGCCGACGAATGGGATCGGCTGCGAGCCCAAAAGCGTGGCGGCGGGCAGGTGCATCTGCCCATACAACTGGACTCGGCTGAAACCCGGTACGGCCACGAACCCGCCGATAAGGCCACTCCCGAACAATATTTTGAACGCCGCTGGGCGTTGACCTTGCTCGAACGCGTGCTGGAAGGGCTGCGGACGGAGTACGAACGCGAAGGCAAAGCTGAATTATTTGCCGGCCTGAATGGGTGTCTCGTCGGCGGCAGTGAATCCCAACCGTACGCGGCTCTGGCCGCGCAACTGGGAATGAACGAAGGCGCGGTGAAAGTGGCCGTCCATCGCCTGCGCAAACGCTACCGGCAGCTGCTGCGCTTAGAAATCACCCAAACTCTTGCGAAAACCGAAAATGTGGACGACGAACTCCACCACCTCTTCGCCGTCCTCTCCACCCCCTGACGCCTCCGCCACGCCTTGCGCACGATTGTCAGATGGCTTCGCGAAGCGTCGTGGAGATGGTAGCCCTCTACCGCTGATGGGGCCCCCACCGAAACTTTGGCGCTCCACCTTGCAATCAGGCCATCGCCGCCTCGCGGAGCGTTTTGGACTGCGGCGGCGCTCCGCCGCTTTTTCGCCGCCGCCACCAACCTCATCCGAAAACGGCCACCGAAGTCATTGCCGCATCCCGAAAGGTGGGGCGAGTCACGGGCGCGCCGTCCCGCGTCCACGGTTGCCACGCCCTCGCAAACCGCCACGATCCGTTGCGAAGCGTCCTGGATTGCTGTAGCCCTCTACCGCTGATGCGCGGCGCCGCTCGATGTGGTTTGTCTCCCGCCAGCCGACGAACCATCCAACTTCATAATTCATACTTTTTTTCGTGTTTCCGGCTAACGTGCATCTTTCCCAAGCCATGTTAGGATCGACGCCCATGAATAAATTATTGATGGTCAGTCTGAGGAGTCGGGGCAGGGCGGTGCCACGGGATTCTGTCGGTGTGGCCCGGAATCCCCTGCCACGCCGGCCGCAGGTTCGCTCTCTTCGTAAACCCCTCATTTCAACTCATTTCACTTGAATTCAACCGATTTCAACCATCATTTTTCTAAGAGTCTGTCTGAAAAATCGGAATTGGCCGGCGACGAGGGATTTTGGCTGAGCGCGAGGCGGACCGTTCCGCGCATCCCCAAAGCGGGCTGTAAGGTACGGTCCAACGAAGCGCACAGGCAAAAGCACCGCCGCAGACCAGTTCCCATTTTTCAGACCGACTCTAATTATTTCTTCGCGAATGGCGACTTTCTGATTTAATTGCCCGGTACCAGTAACCTTTCCTTCCTTTTTCCTAAGAATGGGTTGAAAGACAATATGGAAAACCAACGCATTTGCCCCAGCTGCCAAAAACCGCTCGCCCCGGATGTGCCCTTGGGCCTTTGCCCGGAATGCCTTATCCAGGCGGGATTTCCCACCGGCCTGGAAACGGAATCGGCCGCCGGGCGATCCGCGTTTGTCCCGCCCCCGATCGCGGACCTCGCCAAGCTCTTTCCGCAACTGGAGATTCTCGAACTCATTGGCAAAGGCGGCATGGGCGCCGTCTATAAGGCCCGCCAAAAACAGCTCGACCGCATCGTGGCGTTGAAGATTCTTCCACCCGACATCGGCGCGGATCCGCTATTCGCCGAACGCTTCGCCCGCGAGGCCAAGGCATTGGCCAAGTTGAATCATCCAGGCATTGTCACCCTGTACGAATTCGGCGAAAGCGGCGGCCAGTTTTATTTTCTGATGGAATTCGTCGATGGCGTCAACTTGCGTCAGCTTCTGCAGACCGGCCGGGTTTCGTCCCGGGAGGCGTTGGCCATTGTGCCGCAAATTTGCGATGCCCTCCAATTCGCGCACGATCAAGGTATCGTTCACCGCGACATCAAGCCGGAAAACATTTTGCTCGATCGCCGCGGCCGCGTGAAGGTGGCGGATTTTGGTTTGGCCAAAATCATGGCGAACGACAGCGAGCCCGCTGCCGCCCAAGGTTCTGCCGCCGGTTCGGTGAATTTGACTGAGGCGGGCAAGGTCATGGGCACGCCGAATTACATGTCGCCTGAGCAAATTATCGCTCCGGCCGAAGTCGATCATCGCGCCGATATTTATGCCTTGGGCGTGGTGTTTTATCAGATGCTGACCGGCGAACTGCCCGGCAAACGCATCGCCGCGCCCTCCTCGAAAGTCCATATTGATGTCCGTCTGGATGAAATCGTCCTGCGCGCCCTCGAAAAAAAGCCCGAGCTCCGCTACCAGCAGGCAAGCGAGCTGAAAACCAAAGTGGAGACCATTGCCGAGACTCGGACATCATTTGCGGAAACCAAATCCAATACTCCCGGGCGAACCGGTGGTGCGGGGAAATCTGGAAACCCTGATGTTGCTAAGACGGGGACGGGAGCGATAAAGGGTGACCGACACCGATTCTCCCTGGCTTCCAAATTGGGAGGGGCGCTGGTGTTGGTGTTAATTGCCCTCGTGGTGACTCCCTGGTTTTTGTTGGGGACGCGTGTGAAACATAATAATGGCAGTCTCGCCAACCAGCCCGATCAACTTCGATCACTTTCAACGGCGGCTGTAATTCAGGCAGGTCTCGCTGAACCGAAGAACACTTGGGCCTGGCTGGAGTTGCAAAACCGCGCCCGCGCCGGGACAATCACCCAGGGCGACGCCCGCAACATTCTCGCCGGGGTCGCTGATTGGATGCGGCGGGATTACCCTCATGGTTATGATCAGCCGTTATTTCGGCTCGGTAATTTGTTGGATGAGCTGGATAAGCGCCAACTCCTGGCCGAAACAAATGTCCTCGCCTTTCTCGACGCTTATTGTGGCAATCCCTCGCTCGAACCTTTGCCGCGCCTTCGCGAAAATGCGCCAGGGTTGGATTTGGTCTGCAAATGGCGCAGTCCTTCGTTGGACGGATTAGGATTCGAGATTTTAAACGAAATGCATTCTATTACGATTGATGGGCAATCAGTTCAAGGGAGCCATCCCGGCGGTGTTGGTTGGTTGTGCTGGCAGGATAATGTCCATTTGCTATTGCCGACGTTAAAGCCAGGAAAACACATTCTTCAATGCGAAGTTGAAAGTGCTTTCGTTCCCACTTCCGACATGGCTGGTCTTGCCGGAAACGCCACCTCGGCGGATTGGCCGCCCGCGAAACATCGTTGGATGCGAGAGTGCCAGGCGGACTTGATGGTTTATGGGAAGGACGCCACGATTGTCAGCCTGGCTGACGACCCGGCATTGAACCCGGTTGTGAATGGTGAACTCTCAGTCAGACAGATCATTATTCGTCCCGAGAGCGGACATTTAACAGCCGTCATAGTCTTGCAGGAGACGAATGAATTTAAACAGCCGTTGAGCGTAGATGTGACACTATCCCTCGGCGGGAAATCCTTCAACTGCGGCAGTCTGAGTGGTTGGACCATTGGCGATGAAACGTTCGCGGTCGGGAGTGGGGAATTGAAAGCGCAAATTGATTCAATTGACCCGCTGGATTCTCAAATCAAAGAGGCCCAAATCATTCTCAAGCCCGATCCCGAAGGGGCCGAAGCTTGTCCAAGCGCCGACCGTATCTGGGGCCATGACATCGTGCTCGCCCATATTCCGCTGACGCGCCAGGATTCATCGGGGCTTGGTCGGACAGAGCGATCCGCACCGCCCCAAACGGTCTTTGCCGCCGCATTCGCCGAATTGCCCAAATTAGAATTTCTCGCCTGGCAGCGTGAATGGGCCACCAACCGGTCTGGGGCGGCGTGGCATCCCGACGGCTCTCCGGCGACGAATTCAGGGGAACTGAAATATTTTCGCAATGAAGTGCGCAGTATCTATTCCTGGGGAGCAAAGCCTGAGTTGCGGTTTCTCAACCTGTGGTTTTCTCATCCCCTCTTTGATACCACCAGTCTGAATGAAACCACGTTGCTGGACGAAGAGGGAAAGGAAGTGTCATTGGAGAAATACGGTTCCGCCGGCGGTTTCGAACCGCCGCCGGATGGCCGGGACGGAACGACAGGCTATTGGATTCGTGTCTTATGCCCGGATGAAGGTGTAAATATCCCCAAACGTGTGACCGTCCGGCTGCGTTATATTATTGGTCCACTGGAGAACATGCAGGATATTCCCGTGTCACCGAATAGTCATTCCTCCACCGGGCTTGAAGGCGAAAGCATGGTTAACGGTCCGGGCCAAAACCTGGACGGCTACGCTTTTCTTTCGATCGCAGTGGGGAACAAAATGAAAGATCGCAAGTTCGGCGTGGTTGCCGTTACCAAGGACGGTCGCGAGCTAACCACCGTCGGCGGCGAGAGCGGTTTTGCCGATGGCGCGAGGCTGGCCGAATTCGATTTCAGCGTACCGCTGGCTGAAATCGCGAAATTCCGCGTGGGCTCGCGCCCCATCCGCACCATGGAATGGACCAATGTCGTTCTGCGGCAGAGTTCAGAGGTCGCCGACGGCCTGCTTGCCGATCAACCGCCGGTCGTGGTAGAGACCTTTCCCGTCTCCGGCGCCCGCGACGTGTCGCCCGGCGAAACAGAAATCCGCGTTCGCTTCAGCAAGCCCATGCTGGATCAATCTTGGAGTTGGTCCACGGCCTGGGAAGATTCCACGCCGGAGGCCGTTGGGCCGCCGCATTACCTGGAAGATCAGCGTACCTGCGTGATGAAAGTCCGGCTCCAACCCGTCAAGACTTACGGCTGGTGGCTAAACAGTGACCAGTTCAAGAATTTTCAAGATGCCGATGGTCGACCCGCAGTTCCTTATCAACTGATCTTCCAGACTAAACAACCATAAAATCAGAAACTAAAATCATGAAAATGAAACTAATGCCCCTCATCTTCGCTGCCGGATTACTGTGCGGCGCCTTTACCCAAACCACCCTGGCTCAGAACATCGATACCATCGCGCCGGTCGTGGTCAAAACTGTGCCGGAAGCCGGAAAGAAAGACGTTCCGCCAGGTGATTTCGAAATGAAAATCACCTTCAGCAAGGAAATGACGGATCAATCTTGGAGCTTTTCCTCGGCGTGGAAGGATTCGACGCCTGATTCCGATTCCAATGACCGGCCCCATTATGACTCGGATAACAAAACGTGTATTTTGAAGGTCAAATTGGAGCCGAACCGGACCTATGGTTATTGGATCAACAGCCAAAATTTTCACGGATTTAAAGATGCCGCCGGCCATTCCGCCGTGCCTTACCTGCTTGTTTTCAAAACCGCCAGTCAATAGAGGTTTGTGCGGTGGAACCCGATTTATTCTGCGACGGGAGGGCGTCGCACTCCGTGCGCGCCGTCGGACGATCCACAACCGCCTGCGACGGCTTGCAGAGGACTGCCCGCCCTGGCAATTGGATCCTGGTTTAGCCGTCGCGGTTACGGTGCAAACGCTCTACGTCGCCGGCACAAATTTTTGCAGCCATTTGGTCAGGCCGAACATTATTATGAAAATACCCCCCATCCATTTCGGGCTGTCCGGAGCCACCGCCAGCCAGTCCACGAAAACGATGCCCGCCAGGAGATTGGCCACGATCCGTGCCGGAATGATTTCCCCTGAAGCGAATACCGTCCAGATGCTGCGAATGATCCACAGCACCACCACCAGCGAAATCCAGATCGCTTTCATCCGGTAATCGCCAATATTCATTACCATCGCCAGCACTACCGGCGCGGCCAAAGACAGCAGTGGCCAATGGGGAATGGAGCCGCGAAAGGTTTCCCGCTTGGCCACGTAGCTTAATCCGGCCACGTATAGTGCCAGGGCCACGCCGCAAAATATGGGGTAGCCGGTGAGGCCATCGAGTCCGGTGGCGCCCGCGACGATATAAACCCAGAAGCGGCAGATGCCCATCAGCCATGGGGACGCCGTGAGAAATTTGTGCGACAGATCATATAAGACGATAAACCCCGCGAGGATCAAACTGGCCACCCCCACAACCGCTCCACACGGAAAACACAAAAGAACTCCCAAAACCACCAGCGCGAAACCGATAATCCAAACGAGATGGGGGGCGATTTTGCCGGACGGGATCGGGCGTTCCGGTCGGCGTTGACGGTCAAATTCCGCGTCAAAAGCGTCATTGAGATACATGCCGCCCGTGTACAAGGCGCTGGTCCCCAGAAAGAGAAAGGGGAGCTTTCCATAATGGCCGCCACCGCTCAGCCACCATCCGGCCAGGCAATTCGTCCAGACCGTCGGCAGATTCGAGACACGGCCCAGCACCAGCAAAGTGCGAGGCAGGCCATGGGCGGTCAAATTCATTGAGCGCGGAGCTAACCAGAAAACTCACCGGCTGGCGAGCCCGCGTTTGGCCAGTTCCGTCAGGGTCCACTCATACTCCTGCGCGATCTGGTCCACCACATTCTGCTCTTTCAGTTCCGGCGGCAGCACTTCCCACGTATACGTCTCCATCTCCAAATGATGGCAAATGGTCGGATATTCTGCCAACACATCAAGTACCCCGAGCAAATGATCGTTCGTATTCTCAAACGGCGCGGCGGCCGGTGCATGGAGGGGAACGTGAAAATGAATCCGCCACTCCGGCAATTCGCAGCCTTCTTCGTAAACCTCGCTGGCCAGCGCGTCCGGCAGGTCGTTGTAAATGGACCGCTCACCATTGACTTCCCGGACGACGACCTGATGCAGGTATACGTCGTCGGTGAATTTCTTCAGTTCCTCCCGGGCTTCCGCCGTGGGCCGGACTTTGAGGGCCGAGCTCAGGTGAATCTTGCTGATTTTGATATCGTGATTGACCAGCGCCGCCAAGGCATCACCCGGTTCCTCAAATTCCACCGCGAAATGGCAGGTGTCATAATTCACACCCAAATGTTCCTCCAGCCGGGGATCGTTCGGGTGTTCCCCGCGCATCCGGTCAAAAAAATGAAGCGTTTCCGCGCTGCTTTCCAGCTGGCACAACGGTTCGGGTTCCACGCCCAGATGCAGTGTTCGACCGCATTGCTGGCTCACATGGGCAATATGCTCCACGCATTTCCAGATGTTGCTCCGCATGGCCTTCAATGCCTCGGGCGTCGGATGAAACCCCTTGAACGTGCCGGGCAGGGTGCTGACGCTGCCCTCCATCCCGTCCGGCACGAGCTGGGACAGCAGGTCAAAAAGATAATTGGTATAAAACAGCCGCTCCGGCGAGGACCAGTCGGGCAAATAAACGTCTTCTTTGACCCGCGTGCCGTGAAAAGGACCATACGCAAACCCATTGATGGTGAATACATAACAGGAGTTCTTGTCCAGCCAGCGGCGAAATTCCCGCATGGTATCGTGATCGTTCAATTCCAAAGCCGCCCGATTCCCCAGCCGCAGGCCGATGCCGTAGTGCTTGTTGGGGCAGACCAGGCGGCGTATGGCCAAAGTATGGGTCTGTAGCGAATGGAACGTTTCCGCCCAAGTTTCCCCGCGGTGAACGTTCGTGCAATATGTGAGATGAGATTGATTTAATCGCATGGGAGAACGCCGTTAGCGTAAGAAAAATTTCCCGCCAAGCCAAGCGCAAAATGAAAACTTGCTTCTAAAATATATTTGATAAACAGCTGCCACAGATAGGATTCTTTCAATTCCCGGCTTCACAAACTAGATTGACTCGTCGCCGGTTCTGACCAAAGATTCTGCTGCATGATGCGCTTACGTCTACTCATCCTCTTTCTTGCGGTCAGTGTGTGCCCCTGTTTTGCGCAGACCAATGAGCCGCCGAAGAAAGCTCCCGCCGAAATCATGGCCGGGTTGCGTTTGCAAGCGCTGAGCTCTGCCACAAACTCGAACCTAAGGCGAACTGCCGATTACCCGCTCGTTCGCGGTGTTCTGATGGATTGGCCCATGGATAAAGGGACCCTCAGCGTGGTATCTTTTTCGACGGGAGATGCCAGCATCTTTACGACCGGGAACTTCGGTATTTCCGGGGGCATTGGGCATGAAAATGTCCGCGCGGCGGCTCAAAGTTTTGTGAGGGCCGCGGGCCGGCATTATAACGACGGAACTGTGACGAAGGATTTTCCGTATCCCAAAGCGGGCCGGGTCCGGTTTTATCTGATTTGCTACGACAATGTCCGGGTAATTGATGCCGATCTGGAAGCAGCCCGGGATGGCGCGGGCCGCTGCTCAGATTTGTATGTTGAAGGGCAGAATGTCATCACTCAACTCCGATTGGTCGCGGAAAAGGCGAATGGAGAAAAGCCGTGACTTCAAAGTCATCGTTCATGAATTCAAGGGGCAGCGCCATACTTTTCCAACCAACAAAGGCGGAGCCGTCAGCCCGGCGTTGCTGTTGGCCCAGAAATGAGGGGTGCCTATCCTTCCAAAGTCGCCGTGGCGGCGGCGTATTGAGCCGTGTGGCTGAGGCTGATCCAAAGGTGCCGGGCGCTGCGCGCGGCAAATAGCTTTGCTCCGGCGCCGTGCAGGACAACGTACGGTGCTCCCATTTCGTTCCGGCGGATTTCCATGTCGCGCCAGCCAAGTTCAGTCCCTATGCCGGTCCCGAATGCCTTGGAAATCGCTTCCTTCGCCGCAAATCGAACCGCCAGGAATGGCTCCGGCCTGGCATGCTTTTCGCAATAGGCGATTTCATCGGGATGCAGGATCCGATGGGTAAACCGGGCGCCGAATTTTTCATAGGAGCTGGCAATGCGCTCCACTTCAATGATGTCAATGCCGGTGCCCAAAATCATGGACGGATTTTATCCCCCTTCAGCGAAATGGCAAACGCCAAACGTGTTCGGGCTCCTCGTAGCGGCAGCCATCCTCGCTGCCATAGAGCCGGGCGTCCGCCCGGCGGAAGAAACCATCGCCCTGACAGGCAATCCCGGAATGTCATGGTTCCAGCCGGCAACGATAAAATCTTGCCGCAGCGTTTGTGACCCTTTGATCGATAAAAAATACCGGGTTCGTTGTGGCGCGATTCGTCGAGAGATTCACCCAGTCGAATAGATTACTCGAAGTTTGCAAAACCGTAGTCTGTCCGAAAGTTGTGCCGGTCACGGTCAGTTGGATTGTGTGGTCGGGCAGGGCGAGTACGCTGGTAAAACTGTAAATGTTAAACAATTCCGAGAGGTCGTTCGCGTTGGCCGCATCGCCCAACCACGGTTGTACGCCAAAAACCTCCTGGAATGTTCGAAGTGTGGAGCTGTGGGTGTGGGGAACGGGACTGTGGTAACCACCTCCGCGCGCCAGCGGCGAGAGCAGGATCATGCCAATCGGGCCATCCATATCGCCCGTGCCTTCATCCCAGATGATGAAAATAGCTCCGTTGTTCGTGTAAGCGGCCGACTGCAGAATTTTCGGAATCTCCGACGCGAGCCATTCGTCCACCTGTTGCAATTTATCATAGTTCGGCGCAATGGCATTGTGACCATCGTGAATGAGGTTGGGCGTTATGAAATTATACTGGGCCACTGTATTGCGGGTTAGGTCCGGGACAAACTCGTTATAGGGCCGGATGTGGGCGAGGGCATAACCATTTTGGGGATCGTTAGTGCCGGTGACGTCATCGAAATAGACGAACGGATCATGCCGAACGCCGTAGTTGTTTGTGTCTTGCAGCGGCACTTCGAGGCCGTCAATGTCTTCCTCATAAGCCCTCCAGGAGATGCCGGCTTGGTCAAGTTGGATGACGAAATGATTGGTCGTGTTGAAATGATTGCTGGCGGGCCAGACATCGGCGCGCACTCCGAAATTTGTGCCGGCTTCGAGCCATAGATAATTCGGCAAACTCGGATGGTTGCTTGGCGGGGTGGAGTACTGGTCGCAGTACGAGGCGATTGGCAACAAGGCGTTATTGATATACGGCGCGGAGGAATTATTTTCGACATTGGTCCAAGCGGTATTCTCCAGCAGCAGGACAAAAACCGTGTGGACCGGTGGTAAATTGCCCGCTCGCAGCCCGGTGGCCAGCAGCATTGAACACCCACCGAATAGAAACCATCCCTGGATTTTCACGAAACGACCTTACGCCCTCCTTGTGAAACTGTAAAGAGACCGTCGCCCCTCCAAACTTACGAGATGATTGATTGACGGCTCGGGTATGCGTAAGCTGTCCGCCCGTGAAATCCAAAGGTATTGTTTATTTAGTGGGCGCCGGCCCCGGCGCGCCCGGCCTGTTGACGTTGCGCGGCGCGGAATTGCTCGCGCGCGCGGACGTCGTGATTTGTGATGTCCTGGTGAATCCCGAGTTGCTCCAGCTCGCGCCCGGCAGCGCGGAAATTATCGGGCGCGGAAATCACAAGCGCGATGGCGGCCTTTCGCAGGACGAGCTGACGGCATTGATGCTGACTCGCGCGCGGGAAGGCAAATGCGTGGTGCGCTTGAAAGGGGGCGATCCGTACATTTTGGGCCGGGGCGCCGAAGAAGCCGAAGCTTTGGTGGCGGAAGGAATTCCGTTTGAAGTTGTCCCGGGGGTGTCCTCCATTGCGGCTGTGCCGAATTACGCGGGCATTCCGCTGACGCACCGAAATCATTGTTCCAGTTTTACCGTCTTCACCGGTCATGGAGACACCTCGGAAGCGGCGACCAGTCTCCGGTACGAACAGATTGCCAAAATTCCCGGCACAAAAGTTGTCTTGATGGGCGCGGATCGATTGGACGATTGGACGGAGGCCCTGATCACGAACGGCCTGGCGCCCGCGACCCCGGTGGCCATGATTCACCGCGGCACCACCGGCGAGCAGCGGAGC
>Ga0302320_10011766_pt1 | contig 18468 bp, 20 predicted proteins | sample Bog_T0_3_FD_202130 | JGI IMG/M metagenome (GOLD analysis project Ga0302320, IMG submission 202130) | Peat permafrost microbial communities from Stordalen Mire near Abisko, Sweden - Bog_T0_3 | ecosystem: Environmental > Terrestrial > Soil > Wetlands > Peat | place: Sweden: Abisko, Stordalen Mire...
CATGTTCTGGACAGTGCGAGGCGCCAACGCCATCGTTGCCCTGCGCTGCTGCCACCTCAACGGCCAATTTGAGGACTACTGGGAGGGTCGCCGGGCCGCATGATCCATTTTTATGTCGCGCACCCGTGCGGACGCTGCCCATTGTAGAACTCGAAGTAGCGCCCGATCTTGCTTCTGGCCTCGGCGACGGACTCATACGCGTACAGGTAGACATGCTCGTATTTGAGCGAACGCCAGAGGCGCTCGACGAAGACATTGTCGCACCAACGGCCCTTGCCATCCATGCTGATGGCAATCCCTTTTTTCTTGAGCCGCCCGGTGAAGGCTTCGCTGGTGAACTGCGAGCCCTGGTCGGTGTTGAAGATCTCCGGCTTGCCATTCTTACTCAGCGCCTCTTCCAGCGCCTCGATGCAGAAGCTCACATCCATGGTGATCGACAGCCGCCACGCGAACACGCGACGGCTGAACCAGTCGATCACCGCGACCAGATAGACAAAGCCGTGGGCCATGGGGATGTACGTTATGTCTGTTGACCATACTTGATTGAGCCGCGTAATGGCCAGACCGCGCAACAGGTAGGGATAAATCCTGTGTCCTGGCGCGGGTTTGGAAGTGTTGGGCCGACGATAGAGGGTTTCGATGGCCATGCGCCGCATCAGCGTGCGCACGTGCCGGCGGCCCACCTCGAACCCGCGCTGGGCGAGCATGTTGCGCAACATGCGGCTGCCGGCGAACGGATAATCCAAGTGCAACTCGTCGATCTTGCGCATCAGCATCAGATCCGCGTCCGAGACTGGGCGCGGCCGATAGTAGACACTGCTGCGGCTGATTTCCAAGACTTCGGCCTGCTTGGTAATGGGCAGTTGATGCTCGGGTTCGATCATCGCTTTGCGCTCAGCAGTCCCGCCTTGACGAGCGCCTTTTCTAAAAAATCGTTCTCCAAGCTCAACTCGCCGATCTTGGCCTGCATCCGGGTCACATCGACCTTGAGCTGCTGCTCGGCCTTCTCTTCGCCAAAGACGCTGGCCGCGCCCGCTTCGAGCCGCGTCTTCCAGTCCGTAATCTGGTTGGGATGCACATCGAACTGCTTGGCCAACTCGGCCAGGGTCTTTTCCCCCTTCAGGGCGGCCATGACCACCTTCGCCTTGAAGACCGCTGTGTGGTTCCGGCGTGGACGTTGTGTCATCGTTGCTCCTCGTTTCTGCCATCTTAATGGCCGTCAGGGAACAACTTTTCCACTTATCCCGCTGTCCGAATTCCCGGAACCGGCTCACTGTGTCGCGGCGGGCAAGGCGTCGGCTTTGTTTGTAGCTTCGCCGGATTTGGCGCGATGGAGCGGAGCCGGCGAACCGGGTTTGGCGGCGGCGGGCTGTGTCAGGGTTGGAGCTACTACGATGGGGCCGTTAAGTGTTTGCGGAGAGCGCTTGGCGCCAGCGCTGGAGAAGCCGCCTTGCGCGGAGAGGCGTGGAGGCATGGCGATGGCGCTGGTGGGCTGAGGCGGTGGCAGGCGTGAGGAGATGCCCCAGCCGCCGCCGATCACGACTGCAACAATTGCCGCCGCCGCAGCCGAGCGAATCAGGGAGCTTTGCAACCAACCGGCGGCTGGGCGCAGCGCTACTGGCCAGGCTAGAATCCGCGCTTTTGGAGCCGCGGTATGCGCCGCCGAGAGCAAGCCAGCCTGAACACGGGCCTCAAGGCCTGTGGGCGCGGGAAGATTCGCAAGCAGACGCAGCATACTTTCAAATTCGCTGACGCCAGAGCTACCGGTAGATCGGCTCATATCGGATTGATTCATCGCAAACTCCTTGCCTCAAACAACGAAGCTACAGCCAGGGATTAACCGATTCAGTAAATTATCACTCCGGGCTTTCCCTCAGGGGCTAAAGCCCCCGTTGATATTGCGCTTGTTGCGGCGCGACTAAAGTCGTGCCCTTTCAAAACCTCGACAAATACTTAGGCACCAAAATCCCTATTCCCTGTTCCCTGTTTTCATCGCACACTCCTGGCGTGGTTCAGCAGTCCGGCCATCAGGTTACGGGCGCGGAAGAGGCGCGAGCGAACGCTGGACTCGGAGATGCCCAGAACCGAGGCGATCTCCACGCTGTTCAGTTCTTCAAAAGCCGAGAGCATCAGCACCTGGCGCTCCTTGGCGGGCAACTGCTCCACGCAGCCGAGCACATGCGCATGGTGTTGGGCGGCGGCGGTGCGCTCCTCGGCGCTGAGGCCGCTGGCGGGCAGTACGCGCGCCAGTTCCGATACATCGTCGGTCTCCGGCCGGGTCTTCGAGCGGCGCTTGCGGTCGAGAACGATATTCCAGACAATGCGAATCAGCCAAACGCGCTGGTCGCGAACTTCCGTAAGCGTCTCGCGATGGCGCAAGACGCGCAGAAAAGCCTCTTGCACGGCGTCCTCAGCGTCAGAGGCGTTGCGCAGCACTGAGTAAGCCACGCGGTAGAGAGTACCGGCGTACTGGCTTACCAAAGCCGCAAGCGCTTCCTCATCCGCGAGCTGGCGCGCTTTGTCGTTCACGGCTTTTTCTTCGATCTCCATCCAACCTGAGAATACTGCCTGGCCGGCGCTCATAGTGTAAAAGACGCAGGCGGGGCGGAAAATGCTCGGATGCGGATACGCTTGGCATCGGTTGATAAGAAACAAGCATGGGCGGGAACGCCCATGCTACAGCCGGTCACGAAACCGGCGCTACAATCCAGCTTTCCCCAACCCTCCCTCGCACCGTACACTACTCTTTTGCCGCGTGCTTGACGGGCGCGCGAGTTTGAAGCAAGGAGCGGACTCCCATGGCCTACCCTGCAACCTACCGCTACACCCGTGAGCATGAATGGATTGGGCTTTCGGGCACCATCGGCACAATCGGCATCACCGACTACGCGCAGAACTCGCTTGGCGACATTGTTTACGTGGATATGCCCAAGGTGGGCGACACAGTTACGGCCAACGCGAGCTTCGGGTCGGCGGAGAGCGTGAAGGCCGTCAGCGACCTCTTCTCGCCGGTGACTGGCACGGTGAGCGCCGTGAATGAGGAGCTGGTTTCCTCGCCTGACAAGCTCAATGAAAATCCACACGAGACCTGGATCATCAAGGTGGAACTCGCCGACCCCGCGCAGCTCAATGTGCTATTGAATGCCGCGGCGTATGAGGCGTTTATTGCGGAAGAGAGTTAGAGAAACAGTTGTCAGTCATCAGTTGTCAGTTGTCAGCAAAAAAGAACTGGCGGCCCTGATACTGACCGGCGAGTAGAGACGATCTACTCCAACTCATCTCCTGTTTCATTGCGCAGGCGAATTAGTCCTTTAGGCCTTCATGCACTGAAGAACTGACAACTGACAACTGACAACTGATAACTGACAACTGATAACTGACAACTGATAACTGACAACTGATGACTGATAACTGCTCCAAAGGAGCATCATGCGCTATCTTCCCAAATCTCCCGCTGAACGCGATTGGATGCTGGCTGAAATTGGCGCGGCGTCCATTGAAGAATTGTTTGCAGTCATTCCTGCCGAGCATCGCCTGACTCGCGATCTGGATGTGCCACGCGCGCAGGCCGAAAGCGAGATCATCGACTATTTTCGCGCGGCTGGCGCAAAAAATGCCACCAATTACACCAGCTTTCTGGGCGCGGGCGCCTATCGGCATTACCGGCCGGTCATTATCGATTCGCTGATTCAGCGTGGCGAGTTTCTGACCAGTTACACGCCTTATCAGGCGGAGATTTCGCAGGGCACACTACAGGCGATCTTCGAGTTTCAGACAATGATTGCCGAACTGACCGGCATGGACGTGGCCAACGCCAGCATGTACGACGGCTCGACGGGCGCGGCCGAGGCAGTGATGATGGCCGTACGCGTGACGGGGCGGCACAAGGCCGTTGTCGCCGCGACAGTTCATCCCGAGTACCGCGAGGTGCTGGCTACTTACGCCAAACATCAGGGGCTGCCCAGTTCTCTGGTGGGCTATGACCGCGAGACCGGACGTCTTGACCTTGCGGCGCTGGAAGCTGGGGTTACAGAAGAGACGGCGGCGGTTCTGGTGCAAAGCCCCAACTTCTTCGGCGTCATTGAAGACATTCCGGCAATCGCGGAGATTGCCCACGCCAAGGGCGCGCTGCTGATTGTCTCGATTGCCGAGGCGGTTTCGCTGGGCGTGGTGCGCGCGCCGGTCGAGGCCGATATTGTCAGCTTGGAGGCGCAGTCCTTTGGCGTGGCGCTGAGCTACGGCGGGCCGTTCTGCGGGGTTATCGCGGCCAAAGAAAAGTATGTGCGCCAGATGCCCGGACGCCTGGTGGGCCAGACGGTGGACGCGAGCGGCTATCGGGGCTTTGTGCTCACGCTCTCCACGCGGGAGCAGCACATCCGGCGCGAGAAAGCCACCTCGAATATCTGCACCAATCAAGCCCTGGTGGCGCTGATGGCTACCATCTTCCTGAGCGTCTACGGCAAGGAGGGGATTCGCGAACTGGCCGAGCATAACCTGGCCAAGGCTGCCTACGCCGCTGAAACGCTCTCCAAAATCCATGGCACAACGCAGTTGTTCACCGGCGCGCCGCGCTTTCATGAGTTCGTGCTGCAAACCGAGGAAGCTCCGGCGCAATGGAGCCAGCGGCTGCTTGAGAACAAGATCGTCGGCGGGATTGAGTTGAGCCGCTGGTATCCGGAGTTGGCGAACGCTACATTGTGGTGCGCTACGGAAGTGGTTACGCGAGAACAGATTGACGCGGCGGCTGGGGTGTTGGCCGGCTGACCGGCCGGCTCCTCATGAACAAAAGTGGTTGGGGTTCATGCTATCCCACCCATTCCGTGATGAATCTACGGAATGGATGGCGCACCCAGATCTTGCACAATCAGTAAAAATTCTTACATAGTCAGTAACAATGCTCTAGTGGGCGTCCTGCCCAGAGGGGAAGTAGCCGGTTTTGGCGATGACTTCAACCTCATTCGCAGGGCGGTCTACGCGCACTTCGATCTTGCGGAATTTGCCGTCAATCAGCGGCTGGTGGCTGTAGTAACCCAGCGTGTACTGGTTGCGCGCCTCTTCGGCGATCTTGGCATAGCTCTTTTCTATGCCGTTCAGGTTGCCCTCGGAGTCGGCGGTGCCGCCGGTGGCGTGTATGTACTTGACCAGCAGGTTGTCATACATGGTGAAGGGCAGGTGAACGCGGCTCACATAGCCCTCGCCCCAGCGGGCCGAGTCGCCCACCAATGTGCCATAGACGGCGGTCTTGTTCGACTCCAGATAGCGCAGAACCTCGCCGTACTTGGCCTTGCTGCCGTACTCCTTGCCGTCGCTGATGACGTAGATGATGCGGCGGCGGCCCTTGGGGCGCGTGGACAGCTCCTTGGCCGCGGAGAGAATGGCATCGTTGAGGGTGTGAATCTCCTTGGGGATGGTCATGAAGGTGGTGCCGCCGGCCGAGCCGCCGGGCGCCAGATTGGGGTCCACGCAACTGCCGTTCTGGGTGATGTTGCATCCGGTCATCGAGCCGCTGTTGATGGGCGCGCCCATCTCACTGCCGGTGGCTTTGGTCAGCGCCAGCACGGCGGGCAGCCGGGTGCTCTGCGCGCCGGTAAAGCCGGTACGCTCCTGCGCGCCATTGTTGTAGGTGAAGACGGCCACTTCGTCGTAGGGCGTCAGCGCGCCCTGGATGGCCTCGAGCGAGTTGTTCACCTTGGCCATTACGTCGGAGGTCAGGCTCTGATCGATGACAAATGCGATCGACAGCGGGAAGGAATCGGTGGTGAAAAAGGCGATCGGCTGACGCGTGTCGTTCTCGAAGACCTTGAAGTCGCGATAGGTGAGACCGGCCACAAGCCGCTGCTTTGAGTCTTTCACGGTAACCGGAACCTCAACGAAGTTCACATTGACGTGAAGGATCTTGCCGACTTTTTCATAGCCCTCGCCGGCGGCGGGAATATCCGGCGCAGAGGTCTGGACGGTATCCTTGACCTGGCTGGGAGGTGTCTGGCTGGATGGCTCCGGCTGCTGGGCCGAGGTGGTGGAAGATGAATCGGAACCCGTCTTCTCATCGCCAGCGCCTTTGCCGGGGGTAATGGGGCCTTCCATATCCGCCAGCGGCTTGTGCGCCTGGGGCGACGGTGCATCGGGAACCGCGGTTTGCTGCTGTTGAGCCGGAGCGTTCAAGCTCAGACTCAGGCTCGAAGCCAGAAGCGCGGCCAGCGCTATTGCCGTATAACCTTGCTTCACAGGTACTCTCCAGTAGCAGTTCTCAGTCTTCAGTTGTCAGTTGTCAGTCGTCAGTTCCAAACAGCTCTTAATCGCTCAGGAAGCCACAACTGCCAGCGGTACGCCGTCAAGATTCAGTTGCCGGTGCTGATAGTGGCGGGCTTCCGGTTACTGACCACTGACAACTGAGAACTGAAAACTGACACAATGCTGCAATCGTCAGAGTATCAGACGCGCCAGAGACGCGCTGGTTGCACTGCCGCCGGGAATCGCTGCCGGTATGCTGCCTTCGGGCCAGCAAATGCGTCTAAAGGACCAGAATGAAAGCTCGATGGGGAGTTGCGGCTCTGTTTTTTGCACTGCCGGTCCTGATTCCGGCGGCCTGGGCTCAGCTTGCCCCGTCGCCGGACGAGGCCCCGGTCAGCACCGCCCCGGCTGCCGCGCCGGAAGACGAACAGCCAATGGCCACGCTCAAGCTGACGGTCAACCTGGTCGATGTGGTCTTCAACGTCAAGGACAAATCCGGCGGCCTGGTTCCTCATCTCACCAGAGACGACTGCACCATCTCCGAAGACAAAGTGCCGCAGACGCTCAAGAACTTTGTGGAAGAATCCCATCTGCCATTGACGCTGGGCATTCTGCTGGACACCTCTTATAGCCAGCGGCGGGTCTTGCAGTTGGAGCAGGACGCGGGAAGCCAGTTTCTGGAGCGTGTAATTAAACAGAAGGATGAGGCCTTTCTGCTCGGGGTTGACGTCAATGTGGACCTGCTGCAGGATCTGACCAGCAATCCGCGGCTGCTTTCACGCGCGCTCTACAAGGCGGAGATCAACACCGCCGGAGGCAATGGGGCGAGCGGTATGCCGGGCGCGGGCGGGGGGACGATTCCGACACCGGGCGGGCCGCGCGGGACTGTATTGTACGACGCGGTCGACCAAGCCTCACGCGACAAAATGAACCAGGAAACCGGGCGCAAAGCCCTGATTATGCTGACCGACGGCGAGGATCAGGGCAGTCGCGTCAAGCTGGATCAAGCCATCGAGTCGGCGCAGAAGGCGAATGTGATCGTCTATGTGATTTTGATCGCCGACGTGCACAGCTATCTGGAGCAGGGGATGTCTTATACCGGCTACTCGCCCATGAAAAAAATGACCGAGGAAACCGGCGGGCGGCTGATCGATGTGGGCAACAACGGCAAGAAGCTGGAGGCGGCCTTCGCGCAGATTGAGGCCGAGCTGCGCAGCCAATACCTGGCGAGTTATAGACCCAGCAATACTAAAGTTGACGGCAGCTTTCGCAAGCTGGCCGTGGAGTGCCGCGGAGATGGATTGAAGGTGCAGGTCCGCAAGGGGTACTACGCGATCGGTTCGGCGGAGTAGAAGCGGCCTGTAATTCTTGGAATTTCATTAGAACCAAGCCAGAATGTGCAAATAAATTCCAGAAACGGAACAGGCTGTCCTTTTTCTGTACAACTAATTACCTGAGTATCGTTACACAGTAATCTGGCGCTTGAAAGTCATACTCGATATGATCGGCCCAGTTCGAAAAAACTTTAGCCCATTTCAGAAATTATTTTTAGAGGGCCGAAGATTTTTCCCGAGGAGCCCGCCATGATGACTAACGTTGTAGCAAGCGAAGGCTTTGAGATCAGTCCGCGATTCCGCCAAACTGTTGAAGAGAGGATCATGCGCCTGGAAAAGGACGCCGAGTTTGACGAAACGCAGGTGGAGGTCCTGGTGGATGGGGACCACATTCGCCGCCACATGCGGCTGGTGGCGATGCAACGTGCCGAGGCTCTGCGCATGAGGCTCTTTCTGGACCGCGCCAAGACGCGGCTGCCGCGGCCGCTGATCGCGCTGTAAATGCTACTCACGCCAGTTCTCTGCCTCGCCGTAAACTGAATTCAGTTCGGAGGCGCATGGATGCCGCAGATCGATTATTTCGTCGTCGATGTTTTTACACAGAAAGCGCTGGCGGGCAATCCGCTGGCTGTAGTAATGAATACCTGCGCCCTCACAACTGAGCGGATGCAGGCCATCGCGTGCGAGTTCAATCTTTCAGAGACCACATTCATAGAGCGCCGAGACTTGGCCACGGAGGAGGCCGAGGGGGTGCGGGTGCGCATCTTCACCACTCAGGAGGAGCTGGATTTTGCCGGCCATCCGACACTAGGCACGGCGAGCGTTTTGAAGATGGCGGCGCCAGAGTGCATTGCGGCTGAGGCGGGTACGGGCGAAAAGGTGACGCTGCGGCTCAACGTGGGCGCGGTGCCGGTGGGTTTTGCCCAACGATCTGACGAATTTGAAGAAAGCTACGGGGAGATGACGCAGCGCGATCCGGAGTTTGGCGCCGAGCTTGAGGCCGGGGAGGTTGCCCGGCTGATTGGGCTTGAGGTAGAGGATCTGGACCCCGGCCTGCCGCCGCAGACAGTCTCGACAGGGACGGCCTTTGCAATTGTGGCTCTGCGCTCCGATGTGGCGCTGGCGCGACTGCGGGTGAATCAGGCTGAGGCGACGACGTGGCTGCGGGAGCGCGGCGCACGCTGGTTTTATGTACTGGGGCCGGTCAGCCGCTCTGAAAGCAGTGAGCAGCCCAACTGGCGCGCGCGGATGCAGTTCTATGGCGGCGAAGACCCGGCCTCCGGCTCGGCGGCCGGTTGCGCCATCAGCTACCTGGTCCATCACCGCACTGTGGGCTCGGGCGAGCGGATTCACCTTCGTCAAGGGGTTGAGATTGGCCGCACGAGCGATCTCTACCTTTCAGCGCGGCTCGATTCCAGCTCTGGAAAGGATGATTCGCCAAGGGTCACGGATGTACGTGTCGGTGGCAGCACCGTTCTTGTGGCAAAAGGACAGCTTTTCCTGCCGTGATGCACATGCTTTCAACAGGTTTTTCGGGATGCAAGTTGAAGTCTGTGTTAAATCTAGCCAATTTCCAACCGTTCCTTTCAGATTCTTGATGTAAAATTCGCCTCATCTTCCCTCTTTTCATTCGCCTGGATTCACCGTACTCTTGGCTTTCATTGAAGCAATTTAACCGGCGCCTTGGCCGGGTTTGTCCCTAGCATCTATCAAAACAATGACCGAAAGGGAAGTCACCACCTTGGGCATCGCAGACCGGCTGATGCGTTGCGGAACTGTTGCGCCCGCAAGGGTTGCAAACGGGGAAAGCGACGCACTCCGGAGCTGCATGACGCGAGAGTTGTGCCCGCTTCACGATCGGTTGACCAATCCGAAGAATTAACGCACCGGCCTAGCATCTGAGCGGGCACGGGTGAGCTGTACCCAAACGAAGCAAAAATTGCAAGAAGGAGCCAATCCCCCAAATCATGCGACCCAAGAAGATCATTCTCTGTGTTGACGACAACGAACAAGAGCTTTCCGTACTCAAGTTCATGCTGGCTACGAATGGATACCGGGTGGTTTCCGCCACCACTGGGCAGGAGGCGATCAATGTTTTTGCCGAACTGCCTGTCGATTTGGTTCTGGCCGACCACACCTTGCCGCAGATGAGCGGCTGCCAATTAGTGGCGCGGCTGAAGCAGATTGCCGCTCACGTTCCGATGATACTGCTGGGCGACCCGCAGCGCATGGGAGGCGAGATGCACGTTGCCGACGCGGTGTTGGCAAAGAAGAACTGCTCACCCCAGGAGTTACTGGAGCGCATCAAGGTAATGAGCGCGCGCAAGCGCGGTCCGCGCAAGGGCTCGCAGCGTTTGGCGCCGGTCATGGAGCTGGCGAGGGCGTCGTAAAGGCAGTTATGATGGATTTGGGTCTGAGACTTTCCGCCGCGGGCGGGCGTTTTTTCTGATATAGGGCTCAAGGTCTGCCGTTCTAAACGCTATTTGAGGTCTCTTCTCAGTTCCAGGTAACCAAGTTCCTGTAACTGAAAAGTGGGTTCCTGAAACTGAAAACTGGCATCTGTTCCGTCTTGCTCTTGACGAGTTTGCAATCTGGTGGAATACTCGCCAACTAGAGCCGAGTGAAATGGCTATTTTTCCTGCCAGCAGGGGTTGGCGATTTATGGATCTGATTCTGCTTCGTCTTCTTTTTGTGGCTCTTCTTGCCGGAGTCTGTTTTTTCCTTCATCCATTCGGCATGACAGGATGGGTGAGTGCGGCTGTGGGCGCGGGGTCGGCCGGCGCCATTATTGTCTTTGAGTTGCGAGTACGCGCGCTTAGTTTGCAACGGCTGATCGGTGCCGTGGCTGGCAGTGTGCTGGGCATCTTTGGCGCGGCGCTGTTCTGCGTGGTTTTGCGCGGAGCACTGCCCCAGGGGGCAACGGCCGCGGTGTTGCAAATCTTCGTGCTGCTGCTGATGACCTACGTCGGGCTGCTGGTAGGCGCCAACAAGGGCGAACTGTTGAATGCGGCGGCGCTGGGCACCCTATTTTCTGCCGACAGACCCACTCGCCGCACCTGCAAGGTGCTGGACACCAGTGTCATCATCGACGGACGCATCGCCGACATCGCCGAGGCCGGCTTCATCGACGGAATGATGGTGGTGCCGGAGTTTGTGCTGCGTGAGCTCCAGATTGTGGCCGACTCCACCGACAGCTCCAAGCGTCAGCGCGGCCGCCGCGGGCTGGACATGCTGCAACGCATGCAGTCCAGCGCCACCATTCAGGTGCAGATCGTTCCCGACGATTTCCCCTCCATCCGCGAGGTCGATCTGAAGCTGCTGGAACTGGCCAAGAAGTGGGAGGCCAAGGTGGTCACCAACGACTTCAACCTGAACAAGGTGGCTCACCTCCATCACGTCGAAGTGCTGAACATCAACGACCTGGCCAACGCTCTGAAGCCCGTGGTGCTGCCCGGCGAGAGGATGAACGTGCTGATCCTCAAGGAAGGCAAGGAGTTCAATCAGGGCGTGGGCTATCTGGACGACGGAACCATGGTGGTCGTCGATCACGCCCGCAAGCTGATTGGCCGCCCGGTCGAGATAGCCGTAACCAGCGTTCTGCAAACAGCCAGCGGAAAGATGATCTTTGGCAAGCTGGACGAAAACGGAAGAATGGTTGAGCCGGGCAGGCAGGGAGCTGTGGAGATGGCGCGCTAACTCGCCGTCCGCGGTCAGTACTTTTGCACCCTGGGGTCGATCTCGTCGCTCCAGGCCAGAATGCCTCCGGCCAGATTCGCCACCCTGGGATAGCCCTGCTGCTTCAGGAACTCTGCAACGCGCTGGCTGCGCACTCCTGAGCGGCAATGCACGATAATCTCGCGTTCGCGGTCGATCTCCGCCAGCCGCAGGGGAACGTCATTTTGCGGAATCAGTTTTCCGCCGATTTGTGCGATCTGGTACTCGTAGGGTTCGCGCACATCGATGAGGTAGACATCTTCTCCGGCATCGATGCGGCGCTTCAATTCCTTCACGGTGAGCTGGGGAATTCCGTTCATCGGGTTCTACTCCTGTATTCAGCGATTTGTGTAGTGATCCGAGGCTGTAATGCTACCCGCCTCGTTCATTTAGCGTAACAAATGCACGGCTGCGGCAACACGGGAGCTGAGCGCGATCCAGCGGATCGAGTCAGGGCGTGGTCTTCCTGGCTGCCGCCGGCTTGGTCGTTGCCGTGGTGGGCGGCTGCTTTAAAATGGGAAGCCGTGAAGAATTATCGTTCCTCGATTCCGAAAGCGGCGCAAGAGAGGATCGTCGCAACATACCTATCAGGCCCGCAAAAATATAAATCGGAATATATCCTGAGCGGCGAAATCGTCGGAGTTCGATATTTTGAAGAAAACGGCGAATTAATGTCAGAAACTCCGATCAAAAATGGCTTGACTCATGGGACTCAGTACTTATTCGATGCCGGACAGCTACATTTTTCCGAGCATTTTGAAAAAGGCCTCGCGCACGGTACGGCGAAACAATGGTCTGAGGATGGCGAACTCATTGGTGCCAATACGATGAAGCATGGAACAGGGCTTGACCTTTGGCGCTGCAAACGCAATTGGGGACATGGGTCCGTAAAGCTCTCCGAGGCCCGTTACCTCAAGGATGGAATGTTCCATGGGTTTGAGTGGTGGTTGAATGACAATCTTAAGAGCGTGAATCATGAACGAAATTTCTGGATGGATAAAAAGCATGGTATCGAGCGTGTTTGGAATAGTGAAGGTCATTTGAAGCGAGGTTATCCGAAATACTGGGTCAATGATAAGCAAGTTACAAAGAGGCAATACTTAAAGGAATGTGCAAAGGATGCGAGTCTTCCTTGCTTCCGCGAGAAGGACAATCTACCTGTTAGGAAGTTTCCAAAAGACGTTGCAATACACTGCAAGTAAAAATACTAATCTTTTCCTGTAGCATTTAAAACATGATCGCAGGCGTATCGTGGCTTTGGTGGGTGGGGTTTCATGCGGTGGTAGCGGCGCTGCTGGTGGCCGACTCATTGCTGCCGGGCCATCGGGGTGAGACGCGCCATCCGCAAGCGATTGCCTGGCTCTGGACCGCTCTTCTGGTAGCGGCGGCAACAGGCTTCGCAGCCTGGATCTCCATCGCAAAAGGTCATCAGCCGGCGCTTGAATTCATTGCCGGTTACGCCATTGAAACCTCGCTCAGTGTGGACAATCTCTTTGTCTTCCTGGTGATCTTTCAGGGTTTCCGCATCACGCCGCATCGCCAGCACACGGCACTGCTTTGGGGCGTGGTTGGAGCGGTCGTTCTGCGGGCGCTTTTCATCGCCGCGGGCATCACGCTGCTGCGGCGCTTTGACTGGATCACCTGGATCTTCGGCCTGATTCTGCTCTATGCGGCCTGGAGGCTCATTCGCGGCGGTTCGGCACGCGCGGCGGTTCCTGATTGGATTCGGCGATTGCAACCGGCCTCGCGTCAATCCGGATTTGCCTCGTTATTGCCGGTGATTCTGGCCGTCGAGGTCACCGATGTGCTCTTTGCCGTCGATTCGATCCCAGCCGTGCTGGCCATCAGCCACAATCCTTTTGTGGTCTATACCTCGAATATCGCAGCCGTACTGGGTCTGCGCTCGCTTTACTTTGCGCTGGCTTCGTTGCTGGATCGCTTCCGCTATCTGCATTACGGGCTGGGCGCAATGCTGGCTTTTGTGGCGTTGAAGATGTTCGCCGCCCGCTGGATCGCAGTGCCGATTACGCTTTCGCTGGCGGTAATGGGTGCGATTCTGACGGTGTGCGCAGTGGTGTCATGGGCGGCTGGGAATAGGGGATAGAGACCAGGGACTAGAGCTTTTTACGGATTCTGCAGGATTGAATTTGTGGTTTCCCACGCCACGCATTACCACTCTTCGAAGACAAGCTTTCCGTTGCTGCTGAAGACGGAGTGCTTGCGGAAGTGTTCGTCGTCGCAATTGGGAAAGTCGTTGCGGAAGTGCGCGCCGCGGCTTTCGGTTCTTGCCAGGGCCGAAGCCAGAATCGCATGAGCCACACAGCTCATTGCCTGAGCTTCGGCCAATCGGCGGCTGCCTTTGCCTTGTTCGGCCAGCTCAGCCAACGCCTCGGCACAAGCCTGCTGCGCGGCAAAGCCCAGGCGCAGCGTGGACTCCTCACGCAGCAGCCCGGCATAGGCCCACATCGCGGCTTGCAGTTTGGCGATGGTCTCTTCGAGACGTGTCTCTTCATCGGCGGCCAAAGGCGCGGGATGTGCCAAGGATCTTTCGGCATTTTGCCCCAACGGCCAGTGGTCGTCGAGCATCGACAGGGCAGTTCGCGCTCCAAAGACAAGCCCCTCAAGCAGGGAGTTCGAGGCCAGGCGATTTGCCCCGTGAACGCCAGTGCAAGCGGCCTCGCCGGCGGCATAAAGACCGGGCAGCGAGGTGCGGCCGGCGAGGTCGGTCTTGATTCCGCCCATCAAATAGTGCGCCGCCGGGCGGACGGGGATCAGGTCGCGACCGAGATCAAGCCCGTAATGCGCAAGAACCGCGCTGATGCCAGGAAAGCGATGGTGCAGGTCGATCTCTTTGACGTGCCGCATATCCAAGTGGACGACACGCATCTCTCCGGGTGCGGTTCCCATCCCTTCGCGGGTAATGGCGCGGGCCACCACGTCGCGGGGCGCCAACTCAAGCAGCGGATGATAGCGCTGCATGAAGCGTTCGCCGCGATCATTCAGCAGGATTGCGCCCTCGCCGCGCAGAGCCTCTGAGAGTAAAAATCGGGGCGCGCCCGTGAGTGAGAGCGCGGTGGGGTGGAATTGATAGAACTCCATATCGGCCAACTCGGCCCCGGCCAGCGCAGCCAATGCAATGCCATCGCCGGTGGCTACGGCGGGATTTGTGGTGTCACTGTAAACCTGCCCCGCGCCGCCGGCCGCCACCAGAACGGCGTGCGCGCTGACAGGTTCCCGATTGTTCTCGCGGTCCAGCAGGTCAGCGCCCACCACGCGGCCATCGGCGACAACCAGCCCGGTAACTGTCGTCCACTCGGCAAAGCGGATGCGTTTATGGACGCGCGCAAAGGCCGCCAGTGAGCGGCTGATCTCCGCGCCCGTGGCGTCGCCGTTGGCGTGCAGAATGCGAGGCAGTGAGTGCGCGCCCTCGCGTGTGCGCAGCAATTCGCCGCCCTCGGAATCGAAAGCGGCGCCCCACTCGATCAGCTCCGCCACGCGTACCGGTCCCTCGGCCACCAGCGCCTGGGCCGCCGGACGATAAACCAGCCCATCCCCAGCGTTGACCGTGTCCTCAAGGTGCAGTGCCACGTCCGCGTCACCTTCCATGGCCACGGCGATGCCGCCCTGCGCATAGTGGGTGTTGGACTCGGCCACCGACTCCTTGGTGACCACCAGAACATCGCCGTGCCGTGCCAGTTCAACCGCCGCGCGCAACCCGGCCACGCCCGCCCCCATCACTAGATAGTCCACCTGCGACGATGCTGCCATAAGGGATTAGGCTACCACTTGAGGGCAGGGACTAGGGACTAGGGATAAGGGACTCGGAACCAGGGATTGGGGACTAGGGAATTGGCTTCATCCAGGTTTTGGATCGTAAACAGCGGAACATAAGGCGGCGGCACAGTGTAAGCTGACTAGCAGATTCATCCGAGGCGCGAATCGAATGGAAATCTACCAGAAGTTACCGCCAGAAGCCGTGCAGATTGTTCTGGTTCTCTTTCTTTCCTTCCTTATTGGACTAGAGCGCGAAGAGCGCAAAGGCGCTGGAGGGAATTACTCCTTTGGCGGTGTGCGAACCTTCCCGCTTATCGGCCTCATTGGCTACTCCATCGCCTTGATTTCCGGTCCACAACTATTGCCGGTGGCTTTAGGCTTCCTGGTTGTCGCTGGATTTCTGCTGCTCTCTTACTGGCACAAGATTTCCACGGCCGAGACCGCGGGCGTCACCACCGAGATGTCCGGACTGGCGACTTTCTTGATGGGAGCTCTGGTCTGTGACGGTCACGTTTGGATCGGCATGACCTTGAGCGTCGCCAGCCTGCTGCTGCTGGATCTGAAGACCGCCCTTGAGAAGCTGGCTGGGCGCATCGCTCCCAATGAGATCTTTACCTTCACCAAGTTTCTCTTTTTGAGCGGAGTGATTCTTCCCATCCTACCCAATCAGGAGTTCAGCCACTTTCACATCAATCCTTTCAAGACATGGCTGGTTGTGGTTGCCATCAGCACGGTTTCTTACGCCAGTTATGTCTTGCAGAAGTTGACCAAGGGGCAGGGCGGAATCGTGCTGGCGGCGCTGCTGGGCGGAGCTTACTCCTCGACGGTTACAACTGTGGTTTTAGCGCGCCGGGCCAAGCGAGAATTGCGCCCGCATCTCTTCGCTGGCGGCATTTTGATTGCCTGCGGCGTGATGTATTTGCGACTGGTCATTCTTCTTGCACTCTTCAACCGGCAGTTGATGCTGCTGCTTTACATTCCTTTTCTTTCCGTGGCTGTTCTTGCCATAGGAGGCGGATGGCTCTGGTCGCTGCATAAAGACAAGAACACGCAAGAAGTGCAGCGCGAAGCTGAACCCAAGAATCCGCTGGAACTGCTTACGGCATTTATTTTTGCCGGATTGTTTTTAGTGATGCTGATCGCTACCCAGTTAGCAGTCACGTATCTGGGGCGAACCGGCGTAAATACGCTGGCCGCAATTATGGGATTCAGCGACGTGGACCCATTCATCATGGGCCTGACACAGGCTGCCGGTACACTGACGCCGTTGAAGCTTGCCGCGGCGGCTGTAGCCATCGCCGCCTCCAGCAACAATGTTGTGAAAGGGATTTACGCTTACAGCCTGGCTGATCGCAAGACCGGCATTCAAGCCTTGTCGATGCTGATCGCTCTGGCCGCGATGGGATTGATTCCGTTGTTTTGGCTGGGATAGGAGACTAATTACCTAATCAGCGACGGGATAGGTCATAGGGTGCATCCGGGTCAACAGCACGCCGGATCATCAGGATCACTTCCCGTAATTGCGTGGCCGATAACGTACGCGGCAACCGATCGAGGAGACTCTGTTTGGGCAGCACCTGTATGAAATGCGCCTTCAGAAACGACGGCTCCGGCAGCCCGGTTTCGCCTGGAAGCATACGCAGCACCGTCGGGCCTTCAGCTCCGTAGCTGCCGAAGGGAACAATCAGCACGGAGGATGCGCGGTCGCTGAGATTTCTCTGGTCGAGAGAAACTACCACCACGGTGTGCTTCTTGCCGTCGCCAAGATCGGCGCGCCAGATTTCTCCGCGTTTGGGCTTTGCGTCAGGGTTCAAGGTTGAAATCCACGCTCTCGGCACTCAAATGAAGTTGGCGGGCCAAGTCCTGCTCTTCCTGCTGCGCCTCCGGGCTCAGGCCGTCGAAGTATGCAACGGTCGCAGCTTCCAATTGAGCGCGATTTTCCACCCGGCGAAGACGCGCAATCGCCAAGTCAACGGCCTCGGCAATTGAATCAGTGCGGCCCAAGCTGACCATGGTCTCAAGAAAAGCGAAATTCTCCGCCGCCACAGTTGTGGAGAGTTTCATTCGATTTCGAGGGCGAGAACTTTTGTGCGGCAACTCCACGCTTGAGGCTGACCGGACAGGCTGCTGTGTTGAGGACATATCCGCGGCTCCATTTTTATTGTATCGCCTAATATGTCACCCGTAAAGGAGGATATTATATCCTCTATATTTAGGGGCGCTTAAACGGAGAAGTCGGCTTCCTGCTTTCCGAATCGAAAATCGATGCATCCGGCCCGAAACAGACGGTCTGCATTTAGGATGGAAGCAACGTGCAAACGATTCGAGTAGAGACACCTTCAGCGAAGTACGACGTAGTGGCGGGCAGCGGACTGATTGAGACGCTTGGGCCGCGCATTGAGCGGGTTTGCGGCAGGCTGCCGCGACGTGTCTTTGTGCTGACCTCGGCGCCGATCTGGGCGTTGTGGCGCGAGAGCTTTCTGGCATCCTTTGCCGAGCCGCCCATTGCGCTCTTTCTCCCACCCGGCGAAAAACACAAAACTATCAAAAGCGTGGAAGGCCTGCTGCGGCAGATGGCTGCGTCGGGCGGGGATCGCGGCAGTTTGCTGATTGCCTTTGGCGGCGGAATCGTGGGTGATGTGGGCGGCTTTCTGGCGGCAATCTTCATGCGCGGGATTCCTTACGTTCAAGTTCCGACAACCTTTCTGGCGCAGGTGGATTCGTCGGTGGGCGGCAAGACGGGTGTGAACCTGCCCGAGGGCAAGAATCTGGTCGGCAGCTTCCATCATCCGCAGGCCGTCTTTGCCGACATCGCACTGCTGGGTACGCTCTCCGACCGCGAGCTGCGCGCCGGGCTGATGGAGAGTGTGAAGGCGGGCATTATTCGCGACCGGTCGCTGGCGCGGTACATGGAAGAGCACGCGGACAAAGTGCTGGGCCGCGACGCCAAAGCTCTTGAAAAGGTGATTGCCGCCTCGATCCGCATGAAGGCTGGCGTGGTCAATCTGGACGAGCGCGAGAGCGGCCTGCGCATGATTCTGAACTTTGGCCACACGGTGGGCCACGCGCTGGAGCAGGCTACAGGCTATAAGGCGCTACTGCACGGCGAGGCGGTGGGCTGGGGCATGGTGGCCGCGCTTCATCTTGCGCGTGAGCGGGGAACGATTTCGAGCAAGCAATTCTCGCGACTGGAAAAATTGGTTCATCTTTACGGCCCGCTGCCGTCCCTTAAGCTGCGCGCGGCCAAAGTGATCGCGGCCACTGGCGGCGACAAGAAGAACGTAGGCGGCGTGAGGCGCTTCGTGCTGCCGGTGGGCATTGGCGACGCGGGCGTGGTGGAAGACGTGACGCCGGTGGAGTTGGAGGCGGCGGTGAGGTATATGCTTGCGCAGTCTGCGGGGCAGCAAGCATAGAT